>Ga0123355_10011155_pt1 | contig 13834 bp, 15 predicted proteins | sample TergutEmb28metaG_3_FD_89872 | JGI IMG/M metagenome (GOLD analysis project Ga0123355, IMG submission 89872) | Embiratermes neotenicus P1 segment gut microbial communities from Petit-Saut dam, French Guiana - Emb289 P1 | ecosystem: Host-associated > Arthropoda: Insects > Digestive system > Gut ... | reverse complement strand
CTCCCCGTCCGTGATGAAGTCCAGTCCAGCCTCTTCCTGCGCCCGGATCGCCAGGATGGTCGCATCGTCCTGTGCCTGCGCGAGGTACGGCTCCGGCACGCGCCACAACTCGCGCGCCCGCACCCGCGGTGGGAAACGCCCCGCGAGACGCTCGCGGTCGATGAGCCAATCCGGCTGCGGGTAGCTGCCGACCAGCATCGTAGGCAACAGCATGGGCACCCCCCTCGTAGCTCAGCCGCCCGCCGTGGTCGCCGGCGAGCCCGCGACGGCCGGCCATGATTGCGCCCGCGCCAAAGCTGCGCGAATGGCCTTGCCGTGTTCGTCGAGCAGCGGCGCGGCACGCACCGAGTGCGCGCGCCCGCCGTCGAATCGCACAGCGGGCCGCACTGACAGCGTGGCCGCATGCGCATCCTCGACGGGCACCACGATGCCGAGATGCTGCACCTGCGGGTCGCGCACCGCATCGTCGATGCGATTGACCGTGGCGTGCGGCACGTCCTGCGCGCGCAGGCGCTCCACCCAGTGGGCGAGCGGCTGGCGCATGAAGCGCGCGTCGAGCTCCTGTCGCAGGGTCTCGTACTCGGCAATACGCCGCTCACGCGGGTTGAAGCGCGGATCGGCTGCGAGCTCCGGCGCTTCGAGCGCCGCAACCAGCCCCTGCCAGAACTTCTCGAGCGACGACAGGTGGATGGCGAGCAGTTGCCCGTCGGCGGTGTGCAGGATGTACGCCTGGGCGAGCCGGGGGCGATCCGCTGAGCTCGGCGTCTGCCCCAGGGCAAAGAAAGCGGCAAACGGCTCGACGGCAAAATGCGTCATCGCCTCCAGCATGGAGACTTCGACGTGACAGCCGCGAGCGCTGCGGCCTCTGTGCACCAGAGCGCCCAGAATGCCCTGCGAGGCGTACAGCCCCGTGATGGCGTCGGCGAGCGCCGGACCCAGGAACTGCGGACGGCGGTAATCGACGACCACGCTGAGGAATCCGCTGAGGGCCTGCGCCACGGAGTCGTAGCTGGGGTGTTCGGCATAGGGCCCGCTCGAGCCAAAGCCGCTGATCGAGCAGTAGACGAGCCGCGGATTGATCGTGAGCAACTGCGCGGCACCGGCGCCCAGCCGCTCCGCCGTGCCGGGCCGGAAGTTCTGAATGTAGACGTCGGCCTCGCGGATCAGGTTTCTGAAGAGCGCGCAATCGTCGGCCCGCTTCATATCGAGCGCGACGCTGCGCTTGTTGCGGTTGTAGGCCTGGAAGTGCGGGGAGTACTGGCCGCCCTGATAGGCACGGTAGGGGTCACCGTCCGGGCTCTCGACCTTGATCACGTCCGCGCCCAGGTCGGCGAGCATCATTCCGGCGCACGGCCCGGTGATGAAGGTGCCCTGCTCCACAACGCGAATGCCGGCCAGTGTGGCTTGCATGGGCAGATCGGCGGCCTATCCCTCGTCGCTCGGCTTGAAGCCCGGAGGCGCCGCGCCGTCGTAGTCGATGGCTTGTGCGGCGGCATGTGACATGACGAAGCCGATCCCGCGCTGCTGCTCCTCCACCAGATGCGCGATGAGGCCGGCGGTGCGCGCCAGCAGCGGCACGCCTTTGAGGCCCGTCAACGGGAAGCCGGCATCGAGGAGCACCGCGGGGATCGCGCCGGAAACGTTGAGCGTGAGCGGACGACCGATCAGTTCCGGCAAGAACCGCTCGACCTGAGTTGCGATCGTGACGTAACGACCCGCAATGCCGGTCTCGGCCCCGACCTCGAGCAGCCGCGTGGCGCGCGGATCACCGCCGCGGTGCAGGGGATGGCCGTAGCCCGGGATCGCCGCCTTCGCCTGACGGTATTCGCGTACCACGGTGCTGGCCGCGGCCTCGAGATCCGCACCTGCTGCAGCCCGGGCCTGAATGGCGGCGAAGAACCGGCCAGCAGCCTCCGAGGAACCCAGAACCACCGAGCCGCAGCCGAGTATCCCCGCCGCGACCGCGCCCTGCAGCGCTTCCGGCGCCGCCGCGAGCGTCATGCGCGAGGCCTGCACACTCGGCACGAGTCCGTGCTCGGCAATCGCCACCAGTGTTGCGTCGAGCACCCGTCGCTGAGCGGCCGAGGGCATCGCGCCCGTGACCAGGAGCCAGAAGTGCTCGGTGAAGCTGATTGCGCCCACCAGCTCGCGCGCCAGGTCGCGCCCGCGGACCAGGATGGTGGCGGCGTTCGAGGTCGAAATCGCCGAACTGCGCTGTTCCTGCCGGCCAATCTTCAACGATGCGCCCCCCGTTACCCGTTCGCATAGCGAAAATAGCGTCGGTATCCGAAACGATACTGGACCTGTGCCCGAAGGCGCGTCAAGGGCGGCGGCCATTGTCTTCCCGCCTTTCGGATATCGAAATAAACTGCTCGGGTGCCACGCCGCAAGACAACCGCCTCCCGCCGCGAGGCCATGGGAGGACTCGCCAAGGGACTGGCGGTCATCCGCGCCTTCGGGCGCGACCATGCCGCCCTGAGTCTCAGCGACATCGCGCGCAGCGCCCGCATTCCCGCAGCTACCGCGCGCCGCTGTCTGCTCACTCTCGAGGAGCTCGGCTACCTGACGCGCAGCGGCCGCGCCTTCCTGCTGCGCCCGCGCGTGCTCGAGCTCGGGGCAGCCTACCTCGAATCCATGAATATCGAGCAGATCACCAAGACCCATCTCGAGGAGCTGGCCCGCAAGACCGCCGATTCCGCGGCCCTGTGCGTGCTCGACGGCGTCGACATCGTGTACGTGGCGCGCACCTCGGTGCGCACGCTGCTGCGGCTCGAGGCGCACGTCGGCAGCCGCTTTCCGGCGCACGCGACCTCCATGGGGCGCGTGTTGCTCGCGGGACTGAGCGCCGAGCGCCTGCAGCGGTACTTCGACACCGTGAAACTCGCGGCGCTGACGGAGCGCACCGTCACCGAGCCTGCGAAGCTGCGCTCGCTCATCGAGGAATGCCGGCGCGTCGGCTACGCGGTGGTCGAGGACGAGCTGGCGTACGGGGTCATCGCGCTCGCGGTCCCCGTGTTGGATCATCACCGTCGGGTGGTCGCGGCGCTCAACTCGTCCAGCCACTCGCGGCGCACAACCAGGACGCGTCTGGTGCGCGAGCGTCTCGCCATGCTGCAACTGGCAAGTCGCGAAATCTCGTCCGATCTCGCCACCGTGCCATGGCTGTCGCTCAGCGCGCAGATCTAGCGCCGCCGCGGCCGCAGCGACCGTCGAGCGCTTGACGCGCGCCGTGGACTAGCCGTAGCCTGAAAGCGAAAATCCTTTCGCTATTCGAAAATTACCCACAGGATGACCGCGTGCGCCCAGGTGTCCGCACGGCCAACATACGCTGCGGATCAGTTCGTCCTCGTCAACGGCGCACGCCTGCGCTTTCGCGACGAGGGTCGCGGCCCGGCGGTGCTGCTGATGCACGGCTGGACGCTGGATCTGGAGATGTGGGATCCCCAGGTTGCAGGTCTCCGTGACTCATTTCGCCTGATACGCCTCGATCGCCGTGGCCACGGCCTGTCCGGAGGGACACCCGCCGCGGAGCGCGACGGCGCGGATCTGGCCGCGCTCTGCCGGCACCTGCAGCTCAGGCGGGTGGCGCTGCTCGGCATGTCGCAGGGCGTGCGCGGCGTGTTGGGCTTTGCCTGCGCCGCTCCCGCCGCTGTTGACGCAGTCATCGTCGACGGGCCCCCGGCCCTGGATGCCGCCGTGGATCCGGACGTCCCGGTTGAGCGGTATGCCGCGCTGGCGCGCACGCAGGGCATCGAAGCCTTCCGCCGGGAGTGGGCGCGTCATGAGTTGATGGCACTGCGCACCCGCGATCCCGGCATGCGGTCACTGCTCACTGCCATGATCGCACGCTACCCGGGCACCGACCTCAGGCAGCCGGCGATCAGCGACGCACCCGCAGCCGTCAACCTGCACTGCGTAACCGCGCCTGCACTGGTCCTGAGCGGCGAACACGACCTCGCCGGCCGCCGCCGCGCCGCCCGGCAGCTCGCTGCGCGCCTGCCGGACGCCGAGCTCGCGGTCGTTCCCGAAGCGGGCCATCTGCCGAATCTGGACAGTGCGGATACCTACAACGGGCTCTGCCGGACATTTCTCACCCGTCACCTCAGCGCTCGCCACCCGCCCTGAAGGAGTTCTCATGCCCAAGGTGCTCGTTCTTTACTACAGCAGTTACGGCCACATCGAGGCGATGGCGCATGCCCAGGCCGAGGGGGTGGGCCGCGTCGCGAAAGCACAGGTGACCGTCAAACGAGTGGCCGAACTCTGTCCCCTGGAGGTGGCCAAGGCAGCGGGATTCAAGCTGGATCAGGCCGCCCCGCTTGCCGCACCGGACGAGCTCGATCAGTACGATGCAATCCTGTTCGGGACGCCGACGCGCTTCGGCAACATGGCCGCACAAATGCGCAACTTCCTCGATCAGACCGGTCCGCTGTGGATGAGTGGGGCACTCGTGGGCAAGGTCGGCGGTGTGTTCTGCAGCACCGCCAGCCAGCACGGCGGCCAGGAGACGACGATCACCTCGTTTCACAATACCCTGCTGCACCACGGCATGATCATCGTGGGACTGCCATACACGTTCAAGGATCTCGCGACCATGCGCGAAATCACCGGCGGCACGCCTTACGGTGCGAGCTGCGTGACGGGCTCGGGCAGTGAGCTGCGCATGCCAACGCCCCTGGAACTGGAAATGTGCCGCTATCAGGGCGAACACGTGGCGCGCATCACGAGCCGCCTGGTGCGTGACGGCTGATTCGCGCGTTGCTCGCTTGCGGGTCTGGAACCGCCGGCCTCATCCCGCACGCGTGCGGCGTGAGGTCGCCGCCGAGGCTGCAGAGCCGCCGCTCGCTGAACCCTGGTTCAGGGTGACCGTACCCGGTATGTGCTGTTTGCCCCAACGCACGAACGCGAGCAACACGTCACCCAGAGCGCTGCCCTTCGGGGTGAGCGTGTAGGCGTACCGCAGCGGACGCTGCTGATACGGGGTGCTGACAATGATTCCGGCACCCTCCAGTCGCCGGAGACGATCCGCCAGGATGTTGGTCGGAATGCGTTCTGGCGAATTCGCGAGCTCCCCGTAGGTGCGCTTGCCGTGCAGCAGGTCACGCACCACGAGCAGCGACCACTTGTCGCCCACGATGTCGAGCGAATTGGCGATCGCACAGGCGGATCGCGTGAAGGTCTTGGCGGTACTCATTTGTCCGGGTCTCCCTGGCCTCGGCGGCCGAGTGACTTGCGCTTTGCAAGTAAGTATGCTACGGTCCCCATAAACTTGCAAAATGCAAGTTACTGCAAGGAGAGCGTCATGGCACCTACAGTTCTGTCCCTTCCGGCCGAGTCTCAGCCCAGCGGGCTGCGCGGCGTTCGCCTCAGGGTCGCCCTCGTTCTGACCGCCTGGTTCGTGCTCGTCGTGTCACTCGGCGCCGCCGGCGCCTTCGTCGGTCGTCCCGGGACGCCGCCCTACGGCATCGCGATAGGGGTTGGAGCGCCGCTGCTGCTCTTCTTTGCCTGGCTGCGGCTCGCGCGATCATTCCGCGACTTCGTGCTCGCAATTGATCTGCGTCTCATCGCCGGCATGCAGGCGTGGCGGTGGGCCGGTTTCGGCTTCCTCGCGCTGTATGCGTACGGTGTACTGCCAGGCGTGTTTGCCCTGCCGGCCGGACTCGGAGACATGGCCATCGGTGTCACCGCCCCGTGGGTGCTCCTTGCCCTGTTGCGTCAGCCGGGCTTCGCTGCCCGCACCACGTTCATCCGCTGGAATCTGCTGGGCATACTCGACCTCGTCGTGGCCCTCAGCCTCGGAACCTTGAGTGCCACGCTGAGTACCGGGGCACCCGGGGAGATCAGCACCGGTCCGATGGCGACACTGCCGCTGCTGCTGATCCCGGCATTTCTCGTGCCGTTGTTCCTCATGCTGCACACGGCAGCGCTCCTGCAGAGCCGGCAACTCATCCGCAGTCGGTCATAGGGGCCTTCAGGATAACGCGCTGCCCGCAACGGGGCAGCGCGGCCGCCGCATCGCGCGTCTGCGGGTACTCGGCAATGTCGCGGGGTGCAGGGCTTATACTTCCCGGGCATTGACACCTGACGGCAGGCAACGAGGCGCCCCCCTGGAATCACCCGAGATCCCTGAGCCGCACAGAAGGCACGCCGGCGGTCTGCCGCGCTGGCTGGAGCTGGTCATCGCCATCACGGCCTTGGTCACTTCAATCAGTTCGATCGCCATTGCCCTGCGCCATGGTCACATCATGGCGATGCTGGTCCGGGCTAATTCCTTTCCCTACATGCAGGGTGGTTTCAGTGACGAGACGCTCGAGGAAAAAGAGGTGCTCTCGCTGGACCTGCTCAATCGCGGCGTTGGCCCGGCGCTGAGGCCACTGACGCGACTGCTCGACGGTGCATGAGCGCCCGCGCTCTCTTTAACTGGTACAGGTCATCACCATGGAACTCAATGCCGATTTCACGCAGCGCGCCGTGGTTCACGCCGCCAGGCTCGACTGGACGCCCTCCCCTCTGCCGGGTGTCGAACGTCGCATGCTTGATCGCATTGGCGGGGAGGTGGCGCGCGCGACCTCGATCGTCCGTTATGCGCCGCACTCGGCATTCTCGCGCCACGTGCATGGCGGCGGAGAGGAGTTCCTCGTCCTCGACGGTGTGTTCCAGGACGAGCACGGTGACTATCCCGCCGGCGCATACGTCCGCAATCCACCCACCTCAGCCCACACGCCCCGCTCGGAGGGCGGTTGCACCATTCTCGTCAAGCTGTGGCAGTTCAACGCCAACCAGCGCACGCAACTTCGCATCGATACTCGAGGGCTCGCGTACAGTCCTGATCCCCTGCGCACGGCCGTAGGACGCATACCGCTCTTTCGGGACGCGCACGAAGTGGTCGCGCTGGAACATTGGCGCCCCGGCGCCGAGGTGCCTCTTCGATCGCCAGCCGGCCTCGAGCTTCTGGTTCTGGAAGGAACTTTCGACGACGGAACCGAGGGCTTCGAGTATCTGTCATGGCTGCGTCTGCCGCCGGCCACCACGGCAGACGTCCGGGCCGGGATACAGGGTTGCCGTGTCTGGGTCAAGACCGGCCATCTGGCTCGCGAAAACCTGCTGGGGCCCGCGGCACCTTCACTGCCGCGACCAAGTCCGCGTGTCGGTGCTCAGGGACCGTGATCGACGCGCGGCGTGCACGCAGTAACCCTCGCGCCAATGCTGCATGAAACCAATCAGCGCGCGCTCGAAGGCAAAGCCCGAGGCTTCGCCCTGGAACGCGCAGACCAGGGAGGAAATCGGACCTAGGTCCGATTCCAAACGTAACGGCATGGCGTAAGGTGGTGCGGTAGCATCCACGGATCGAGGGTCCAGCGCTGACCGAAACAGCGTCGCTCCGAGAAACTCGGATCGCAGATGGAGGAAAGAACCCCGCCCCGCGGGGGGCCGTGCCCGGCAAGTCCGGCGCTGATCAGACCGGCGCCGCGGCAGCGGGCGTGCTGCGGCTATGCGCCGACGATGCGAGCGCATGGCGCCACACAGTCGAAGCCGGCCGCGTCGGGGTCGCGAAGGTCACTCGGGTACGCGGTCACGTCGTCGGCGTTACTGGCATGCACGAACGTCGCGATTGAACGCGTTCCGCTGGGCCGGGTGATCGACGCTATCGCCGCGGTCCGGGACGAGGGCGATCTGTCGGTCGTGAAGAGACTCTCGTTGGGAATGAAGACTGCTGCGAAAGAAAGAACTGCACATTCGGCGCGTACAGACGACGGAACGTTACCGCTGCACGGTGAGGCTGCGCTGTCAGACGGCGCAGATTAGCCGTATCGCGGCACAGAAACCGACTACCGACGGCGAGCCGGTGGGCGGCCCCGCTAGACGTAACTCAGAGGACACACAATTATGGATGTTGAAACCCTAGTCGCTGCGTTCGACACGAAGGACCATGCCACGGCAGCGGTGAATGCTCTCAAGGCGGGCGGCTTCCACAGTGATGATATCGACATCGTCGACAACTCCGCCCTGGCGGCGGGCAAGGGCGCGGCTGCGACCGACCCGAAGCAAGCCGGAATCTGGCAACGGCTGTTTGGAGATGACGTTAACAAGTACGAAGCGAACGTCTATTCGGACACGATCAAAGGCGGTGGCAGCGTGGTCGCCGTTCGTGTGCCTCCGAACCAGGTTGCGCAGGCCAGCGGGATTCTCGACCTGCATCACCCGATCAGCGTTCCCGATCGTGCAATCACCGGAGGCTTCGCCCCGGCGGCGCACGTCGAGTCGGCAGCCAAAACCATCGCAGCAGAGCCGCTCGCTGCGGCTCAAGCGGTCGCCGTCACCCCGAAACTCGCGCAGGTGCACAGCGATACGCTGCGCCTCGCGGAAGAGCAGTTACAGGTGGGCAAGAAGCTGGTCGAGACCGGCCGAACACGCGTGCGTCGATTCACGACGGAACGTGAGGTGGACCAGGATGTGACGCTGCATGAGGAGCACGCCGAGGTGGTGCGCAACGCGCTCTCCCAACCTGCGGAACTGGCAGACATCGATTGGGCAGATGCCGAGCTCGAGGTCGTCGAAACCAAAGAACAGGCCTTGGTGAACAAAACGGCTCGCCTCGTGGAAGAGGTGTCTCTGCGCAAGAAAGGAGACGATCACGTCGAGACGATCCACGAAAAGCTGCGCCGCCAGCAGGCCGAAATCGAGCAAGTCGACGCCACCGGGAAACCGACCCGCCGCGCCTGATGAGCGTGCGTGCCCGGCCGGCGCACCGAGGTCGGGCGGACACTGAGCCTCGAGGTCCGCGGCAGCAGCCGCGGACCTCGACGAGCGCGGTGCCGGCGAGCGTGGACCGTGACCGCGAGAGGCGGTGCCGAGCCCCACCCCTCTGATGCGAAGCTGGCCCGTCCCTCCGCCCCTGTGGATGTTGATCTTCGCCGCAGCCATGTGGGCATCGAATCACTATGTCCCGCTGCTGACCCTCATTCCTGATCCCTGGAGGTGGCTGGGGTGGTGTGTGATGGCGCTCGCGCCTCTGGCACCCATCGCGGCGTTCATGCAGTTCAGGCAGGCACACACAACAGTCAACCCGCGCCAGCCGGAAACGGCGAGCATGCTCGTCACTTCCGGCGTGTATGCATGGACGCGCAATCCGATGTATCTCGGCCTGGCGCTTCTCCTCCTGGGGTGGGCAATCAGGCTCGGTACCTTGGGTCCATTCGTGGGACCGCTGCTCTTCGTACCGCTCATACAGTATGTGCAGATTCGTCCCGAGGAACACGCCCTGCGGATGCGGTTCGGCCAGGATTACGATCGGTATTGTCGCCGCGTGAACCGTTGGCTCGGGACGAAGCCGCCACCCTAGGGCCCCCGACTGCCCGCTCGCGTCACTCAGGGACTCCGCGGTCAGGCAGGATGCGCTGCGCACCCTCGCGGTCCCTCGCCAGCTGCACGGCCCGTGCAACCAGGATGGCGAGCAGCACGATGGCACACCAGCCAAGCCAGTCCCCGAGCAGCAGAAACAGTGTTCGGTCATGTCCTGCGCGCACGTTCGCCGTCAGGGTCGCGAACGGCGCCGCGTTGCTTGGGGTTTCGGCAACAATCCGTCCGCGATCATCCGCTACCGTCAGCAACCCGTTCCGTGCAGCCCTGACCAGACTGAAGCCATCCTCAACCGCGCGCATCACCGCGATGTGCCCGTGCCAGAATCCGTCCACGCGGAAATCCCAGGCTGGTGCCAGCATCAGGCCCACACCCGCCCGTCCGTAGCCGCGCGCGGGCTCGGTGAAATCAAAATCCTTGCAGATCGCTACGCCCCAGGGTCGTGCTGCCGCCGTGCCGCGAGCGCTCAACAGCGTCGGCGCCGCGCCGGTGTATATGTGTTCTCGAACGGCGGCAACAGGTGCTCCTTGTCATAGCTGCGCACGGCGACTCCCGGCGCGTAGATCCGCGCCTCGTTGTGCTGCATCGAACGCGAAGCCGCATGGGTCATCCCCACGACGAGCACCGCCCCGCCGCGGTCCGCGATGGCCTGGAACAAGGCATCGGCCCGAGCCACGTCGGGGTCCACGACCACCCCGAGGTTCTCCGGCAGTACCACGACCTGCGCCCCGTGCCGGATCAACTCCTGTGCGCTCTGCGCATACTCGCCGAAGAGGCGCTCGGTCGCGGCACCGGGTCGCGCCACCTGCAGGTGTCCATTCGCATCCGAAGCCGCGAGTCCCACCCTCACCTCGGGCCCGGGCTGAGACATCTGCAGGCGCACGGCACCGAAGATGAGTACCGTGGCTGCGACGCCCAGGGTGGCTCCGACCACCCCCAGCGCCTGTTTGCGGACCCGTCCCCACAGATGAAACCCGAGCGCCAGCCCCGTTGGGAACAACATCAATACGAATCCCATTCCCCACGGCCCGGCCACCGAGGCCCACTGCAGGAAGGGCAGGAAGTTGAGCTGCGAGTAAGCGACGGAAGCTCCAGACCCATGCGGCCAGAGAAGATTGCGCACGAACTCGAAGGTCACCCACACCGCCGGCAACGCCACCCATGCGCTCCAGACCGCACCCTGTCGCGCGAATGCGCGCGTGAGCAGCACGGCCGCCGCAAACACGACTGCAGCCGTTCCGCAGGGCACGAACCACGCAATCGCAGGCGCGCCTCCGCCGCGCAGGTAGCTCCACAGATTCAGGCATCCGACCAGCCACGCACCCGCGGCCACCAACGCGCCTTGCCATGCCGGGCTCTCCAGCGCGAACAGCAGCACCGGCACGGGCGCCAGCCACATGAGCGGCCAGTGCGGTGTCAACCCGTTGCCGAAGAACAAGAGCGCGGCTGTAGCCGCAAACGCCGCCAGCGCGATTGCGGCCCGACGTGAGCTAGCGGCGACGAATCCCATGCAGATACCTCCGCAACGCCCGCTGGCACAGCGCCCGAAACTCTTCGGCCGAGGTCGCCACGCGTCCGCCGACATACAGCATCACCAGTCCCTGCAGCATCGCGCCGGTCTCAAAAGCGATCTCCCACACATCGTCCTTGCGGAAGACGCCTTGCTTCATGCCGGCTTCCAGTGCCTCGGCGGCAAATCTCGCCGTCGGTGATCTGCCGGCGCGAAAATCCTCCGGGAACTGCCGGGCACCCGCGCGCCGCTCAAGGAACATCAACTCGAACAACCGCGGCTTCGCCAGCGCGAAATCCAGGAACACGTCCAGGATCTTCATCAACCGCCGTTCGGCGTGCGCCGGCATGGCCGTGCTCGCGAGACGCGTGGTCAGCTGCGCAAACCCGGCGTCCGCCAGAGCATTGAGCAGACCGTCCCGATCCGCGAAATGCCGGTACAGTGCCATCGGCGTGATGCCTACCGATTTCGCCACGCGCCGCATCGTCACGGCAGCCGCGCCTTCGCGATACATCAATTCCCCGGCAGCCACGGCAATCCGCTCCGCAGTCGATGTCGATGTCCTGTCCATGTATACGCCGTATACCACATGATGTATACGGTGTATACCCGTGCACGATGCGGGCGCTTGGATCGGCAGTTTTTTGCAGCCAGGGCGCTCGGTGCGCCTGCGCTGATCAGTACCAATCGGAGTCAGTCATAACTGCGGCGCAGCGGCTGCACCGGGGTCGCTGTGCGGCGTGCTGGCCTGGCGGCCGCTCGGACGAGCTTCCTGTACCGCACGCCGCAGCGTGTCGTCGTCCTTGCCGCGCGCGGCGAGGGATTCCAGACGCTGTAGCAGCTGCTCGTCATCTGCCGTCGTCCGCGAGGCGGGCGCGCTGGCCTCCTGCGGCGCGAGTTGTTCGAGAAGCACACGTGCGGTGCGGTGCGCCGCATCCAGGCGCGCGCGGGATGCCTCCGTGACCGCGCGAGCGTTGCGCTCGGCCAGCGCCACGCCCGTCGCGACGCCCACGGCCGCCAAAGCTGCGGCCGCGCACGTGCCCGGGCGGCGGCGCGCAAGCTTGACGAGGTGGTCGATCAGGGAGCTGCCGCGCGCCCGCACCGGCCGGTTGTCGAGGTATCGCTGGACGTCCGCAGCGAGCAGATCAACGGATGAATAGCGGCGCGCCGCTTCCTTCTGCAGAGCCAGCATCGCGATGCTGTCAAGGTCGGCGTCGAGGCGCGCGCGCCCGGACTGCTTGTCGCGCCCCCTCGCGAGGCGTGCGGCGGCGCTTGGCGGCAAGGGCGACTCCTCACAGATCTCGCGCGCGATTGCGCTGCTCGATCCGCTCACCACACGGTAGGGACTGACGCCAGTCAGCAGATGATAGAGGAGCACGCCGAGGGAATAGACGTCGCTGGCCGTGGTGACGGCCTCACCGCGAATCTGCTCCGGACTGGCGAAACCCAGGCTGAGCTGACGCATCAGTGTGAGCGTCGGCTGATGTGAGCCCGGCGGCGATGTTGAGTCGAGAACCTTGGCGATGCCAAAGTCCAGCAGTTTTACCGTGTGGTCGGCAGTGATGAGTATGTTGTTCGGCTTGAGATCGCGGTGCACGACGAGGTGCCGGTGTGCGTAGCTCACGGCGTCGCACACCGAGAGAAACAGCCGCAGCCGCGCGCGGATCGGCAGCTGGTGGGAAGCGCAGTACTCGTCGATCGGCGCGCCGTCGACGAGCTCCATCACAAGGTACGGGACGTCGCCCGCGGTTGTGCCACCGTCGAGCAGCCGCGCGATGCCCGGATGCACGAGGTTCGCAAGTATCTGCCGCTCGGCCAGGAAGCGCCGCAGCATCGGCTGCGACTCCCCTGCCACGCGAACCAGCTTGACGGCCACCTCGGTTTGATACTGGCCGTCCGCGCGTCGCGCGCGAAACACGTGGCCCATTCCGCCACGTCCGAGCTCTGCGGTCAGCACGTACGGGCCGACGCGGCGCCCGATCCAGCGGCACGCGAGGTCCTGCTCGATGAGGCCCGCAGCCTCCGTGACCGCACTGCCATCGAGAAAGCCATCCGCCTGATCGTGTGAGGCGAGCAGCGACTCGACCTCACCCTGGAGCCGCTCATCCCCTGCACAGGCGCGACGCACGTAGGCCGCGCGGTCACGTTCCGCTGTCTCGACGGCGGCATTGAAAATCGTCTTGACCCGCTGCCAATCGGGTGCAGTCACTGCGGAGCTTCCGCCATGAGCTCGCGGTGCAGCCAGGCCCGCGCCAAGGCCCACTCCCGCTTCACGGTGGCGGGCGACACGCCCACCACCTGCGCCGTCTCCTCGATGGTCAGTCCTCCAAAAAACCGCAGCTCGACGATGCGCCCTTGCGTCGGATCGAGCTGCTCGAGACGCGAGAGCGCCGAGTCGATGGCCGGCAGATCGACGGCGGGATTGGCCGCGAGCTCGAGCGCCTCGCTCTCGGCCCCCGGGTCGTCCACTGACTCGAGCGCCCTCCCCGTCTGGTCGAGACTCACCGGCACGACACCTCCACCGCGCTTGGCGCGCCGCCGTGTACGCGCATGGTCGATCAGGATCCGGCGCATGAGCTGCGACGCGAGTCCCAAAAACTGTGCGCGACTCTGCCAGCTGACGCGTTGCTGATTCATGAGGCGCAGGTAGGCTTCATGAACGAGTGCGGTGCGCTGCAAAGTGTGGTTCGGCCTCTCCTGGCGGAGTTGCCGCTCGGCCAAGCGGCGAAGCTCGCCGTAAACCAACGGCAGCAGCTCCCCGAGTGCATGCTTGTCGCCCGCGGTCCACTCAACGAGGAGCTGTGTGACCCGGCCGTCACGAGGTTCGTTCATGGTGCGTTCTGCCGCCGCGCAGTATGCCAGATCGTTCCCAGCTGCGCTGAAGCTCTCGCCTGACCCAGGACAGACAAGCCCCTTGGAACATCAAGGGAGCCTGCAGCGACCCAAATGCCTTGCGAACGTCGCTTG
>Ga0123355_10011154_pt1 | contig 13834 bp, 14 predicted proteins | sample TergutEmb28metaG_3_FD_89872 | JGI IMG/M metagenome (GOLD analysis project Ga0123355, IMG submission 89872) | Embiratermes neotenicus P1 segment gut microbial communities from Petit-Saut dam, French Guiana - Emb289 P1 | ecosystem: Host-associated > Arthropoda: Insects > Digestive system > Gut ... | reverse complement strand
TGCTATCTATGAAGCAATGCATGCCATCCATGTGACCAACCTTCATCTGTAATCTGGCAACACCGCAACGCCCCACGCTGAGCATGACGGGAAATACGGCACCATGTTGTGCAGGTAGTGAGAGGATGTGATCACAGTAGCTGCATGGAGCAGAGAGCGAACATTAAATTCTGTTTTAAATTTGGGAAAACTGCAGCAGCAGAGACTGTGGAATTGATGAGACAAGTGTATGGGTATAATTGTTTATCTCATGCACAGATATTCAGGTGGTATGCACGATTCAAAAGTGGTGTGGAAACGATTGAAGATGAAGCCAGGCCTGGACGTCCATTTTCTGTTTGTAACAAGGGACTTATTTCGAAAGTGATGAAACAAATACAAGAAGAACGTTGTGTGACTGTGAGAATGATGGCTGATGAGTTTGGTGTTAACAGGGAGACGATTCGTCAAATCGTAGTGGAGGACTTGGGCAAGAGAAAGGTCGCTTCCCGGTTTGTGTCGCATGCATTGTCTGATGATCAAAGACACGAGCGTGTTCAGTACGCAAACGACATCATTAAAACTGCTCATAGAAATAAAAATTTCTTGAATTCGATTGTAGCAGAGGATGAAACTTGGTGTTTTCGCTATGATCCCACAACGAAATGCCAAAGTGCTGAATGGAAGTCACCAGCATCACCAAAAGGCAAAAAAGTTCGTCTTCAAAAGTCAAAAGTGAAGACAATGCTTGTGTGTTGCTAGGATAGCAAGGGAATTATTCACCACGAGTTTTTCCTTGAGGGACAAATTGTCACTGGAAGTTTTTGAGTGTTCTGGAGCGCCTATGGAAGAGGATTTGCCGTGTCCAGCCCACGTACTCAGCACCAGGTAGTTGGTTTCTTCTTCACGACAATGCACTGGTTCACCGAGCAGTTGCTGTACAAGAACTTTTAGCCCGAAAACAAGTGTGCGTGCTCCATCATCCACCCTACTCCCCTGATTTATCCCCCTGTGATTATTATTCTGTTCCCCAAACTGAAGTTACCATTGAAGGGGAGCCTGTTTGAAGATGTTCAAGACATCCAAGCAGCTGTGACATCGAGTCTTCGGGCCATACCACAAGAAGACATGCAGAGGTCCTTCCAGTCTTTGCTAGATCGTGCCGCTCACTGTATCGATGCAGAAGGGATGTACTTTGAATAAAATACAGATAGTACTCAAGTCTTTTGTTCCAGTTTTATTCTATAACCTCAGTCTCATTACATAATTGTCAGACTGTGTATGTCAAAACCTGAAGATGGCCACTACAGGCCAAAACATGTAATTTTTCCTTGCTAATAAACACCATCATTTAGCCGTATTTTATAGTTGTGTTTTTTGACTGAATTCACCTCACCATGTAATTTTGTATTTTTGACATCTGTTTCCCTTCTATCAGTGAAATTATTCAAGTCATAAAATCAATTTGAATGAAGTCATCCCATTGTGTTATCTGAATATTTACTTTATTACAATATATATCCGTCAACACAACTAATATTTAAAGTATAACATTAATGCAACATGTTTCGACTTATGACAGTCATCATCAGGCTAATCTAAGAACCATGTAACATTTTACAGGTTTTAGTTTGTGCATTTGGGATCCCATATGCCTTACACTGTATAATATTGTGAGTTAACTTATCTACGATACTACTGTATGTAGTGATAAGCACGTGGTATGTGCTTAATATTACATACAGTAGTATCGTAGATAAGTTACCTCACAATATTATATGGTGTAAGGCATATGGGATCCCAAATCCACAAAATAAAACCCGTGAAATGTTAAACGGTTCTTAGATCAGCCTGATGATGACTGTCATAAGTCAAAACATGTTGCATTAATGTTATACTTTAAATGTTAGTTGTGTTGACGGATATATATTGTAATAAAGTAAATATTCATAAAATCAAATTTATGGTGGGCTGTGTACATAGCCTAGATGGCATAAGGAACTGCACACAGAATTTTATACAGACAAGTTGTGGAACAGACCACTTAGGAAACTGAGAAGATAGCAGAAAGTATTCAATGATTATAGCATTGTGATGGGAACTGGTTTCAATAGGCTCATGCTTGGTATTAGAATACTGAACCCTTAGTATCTGTTACCACAAAAAGTTCACTCATTAGTGGAATTGTTTCATTTAAACTTCTTTTGTTAGTAGCAGACAACACAGTAAAGGAGAAGAAGGCCATTGAATGTGCATACATCATGTTTAATACTCATTCGCTGGTCTTGCTGAGTTAAGAAAGACTTTATATTTACATGTGTACCTACAATTTACTTCTCAGCTCTTCGTGAAAGTTACTTGCCTAACATGATCTGTGTGTGGTGCTTTTGGACTATTTCATATCTTTAATAATTGTATCAATGTTTGTTTGCGCGGTTTAATTGTAATAAGGTTCTTGGTAATTTGGGAAACACAGATTACGATTTCAGACTCAATATAATGTTCTGCATTTCCATAGCAACAGGATTTCAAGTGTATTATTGTACTAGTAATAGCAGTTGTTTATTTGTCATGTTTTACTAGGCAGAAACCATAATATATGTCATGGTGCAGTCTATAACTCCTTAACTTGGAACTTGAATGGTATTTAAGGACTGCAGATACTGTTTGCTGAACTTTGTGCATAGCAAGACAGCATGTGTCAGTGATCTATCTGTGCAACAAGATTTAGTATGTACACAATACAAAAATCTCTTTTAAACTGTTCTAGCAATCATTGTATTTGGGACTGGTGTTTTTCATTGACATGCTAAACATTGAAACATATACTGACCCATACCTAGGCTTCCTTTTCCCTCTTTTTTGCCCTGCTTTCTCACCCTGAAGTTTCAAATCATCAGTTCTAGGCTGTGGCATTTGCTTCATCACACATTGCAGGAAGTATATTCTTGCACTTACATAGTGTTTCTCTTCCAGAGGACTCTCCACATCAAAAGAAACAAAGGGGGAGTGCTACACTGCAACTGCTGCAAGCACATGGTATTACAATGTTACCTGCAGATGAGACTACACTGGTGGCATCAGCTGTGGAGAATGGACAGACTGTAGTACTGACAGGTACATGCTGTGTGGTTTAAGTGATCACTGCTGGGTTGGTCCCCATAAAGTCAGATGTTGTCTTCAAATCCTTTGTTTTATTGCTTTAACCCTTTCCCCGTTCAATTTAAATCGCTAGTGCCTGGGCAAAAGAGCCGAGTTTTTTCACGGGACATTTAAATTTACATACTAAACCAGAAACGCTTTAGAGCGTTTAGAGGGGGAGGGGACTTTTAAATCCCGAGCGCTTTGGAGTGTTAGGGAGGGGAAAGGGTTAATGTTTGTAAGAAGCCAGCAGACATGACACTGTAATATAATGCTTCTGTCATCTCTTTGCAACATGTTTGAATTATTACTGTTTCATCATCTATGTCAGTTTTGAGCCCCACCACACACACACACACACACACACACACACTTAAAACATAAATCAGAGCTATGTCTAAAATATGTGTGATTTGATTTGAGGGGTTACAGTTATTCTGCAGGATGGATAGTCAGCATACCGAAGGGAATCAGAGAATTGATGCCATGTAACTTGGATTGGCTCTTGGCCTCAGGAAACATTTTAAATTGGAACATACTCAAGTTTAGGCTTATGTAACTAACTAAATAGCTCTATGGAACGGAGCCTTTCCTGACATGATAGATTCTGAGCCAGTCAGAAAATTCCAAACATATTATGCAGCAGGTTCATTGCTTTTCACTTGTGTTTGTTTTGAGCCAAATTAAATTAGTCCATACCATCCCAGTCTGTTACTTTGTGATTCATCTTAATGTTATCCTACCATCTATGCCTAGGCCATCCAAGCAGTCTCTTTCCTTCAGGTCTCTGCACCAACATTCTGTACACATTCTCTGCTCTCTGTGTATACTACACGCACGACCCTCTTCATTCTCCTTGATTTAACCCTCTATCCCTACTGTATTTGATGAAGAATACAAATCAGGAAGCTCATTATTACACCTTGTTCTCTAGCCTCCTGTTACTTCCTACGTTTTAGATCCAATTATCTTCCTCGGCACCCTATTCTTTAACACTCTCAGCCTGTTTTACTCAATTAATACCCTCACTGTACACTACACAAACAGTTTTCATTGACAGAGTAATTGATCATACAGATCATCATTAGAGAATCAGTTGTACATCAACCAGAGTGGAACATACATGTTGTTACAGCACAAAGTTTACAGTTTGAGTGTGCATGTGTGTGATTAATATGTGGCTCATATTATTTACAATTTCATTCAGAGACCTAAAATAACAGATCTTTGATCCTTAATAGCAGTTTTTTTAAATTGTTTTTGGTTTGCTTTAGTTAAGGGCACCCACGTTAAATTTCATAAAAATTTTGTTTAGAGCGTAACTTGATCATTTGAGCTTTACACAAAGCAAAATAACTCTTGTTGTGCCATGGCTGAGGCCACCAGCTTTTTACCATGGTTATCCACATTCGATGTCAGATCAGTCCAAATGGGTTTTGTGACGAACAGCTTGGTGCTGGCACAGGTTTTTCTCAGAGTACTTGGTATTTCACTGTTATTTATCATTCCATCAATGTCCCATAGTCATTCTTCATCCAGGACTGGCACAATGTGCCCATCAATGGCTGCTGTATCATGGACCCAACCCTGCCCCATCCCAAAAACTGAAAATGAAACTAACTCCACATGTACAATTAAAAATGTGAAATTCTGACATTTTTGTAGTGTGTATCTTTCCTGTTCTTTCTTTATCACATTACCTCATGCTCTGTATATTTCTATTGCTCAACAGAAGCAGGGAAGCTGGCCTTGAATCTCACACAAGAGACCACAAGCAACAAGACCACAGCTGGCAACACGGCTGCAGTTGTGCACCACAAAACCACACCCATAACATTACCTGCTACAGCAAAGAAGAAAGTGATTACTATACGTGCAGGACAACTCATTGGCAAGACCGGGCCCAACATTCTGAAGCGAGTTGATCCTGACAATCTTGGTGGCCCTCCCACAAAATTACTGGTGACTAGAACAGGCATACCTATCTCTACTGCTTCAAAAAATGCAGTATGTATTGAGTTTATTTTTCTGTTATAATTCTGTGTGAATGTGTATTGGATTTTGGATCGAAGTCCTCATGGAAGGAGACAATTGGAAGGCTGAGGTATGGTAACAGGAAAATACAAAAATATGAAACTGTATCTTGAGAATGAGGATTGTGTTATTTATGTATTTAGGCCAGGCTGTATCCTTATCCATATTCATAATAGGAGGCCAGGTTTCATTATTTGTCCCATATTATTGTTATGGAGAATATGAACTTCGCATATATTTGTATGACTTTCAAGAAAGTTTCCATTTCCAGCCAGATATTAGTGTATTGTCTAAAATATCCTGCACCCCTGAATAAGCCACACACCCTACACCCTAGTTATAAAGGATAAGAAGTGCCTAATAGTTCATGTGGATTTATTGAAGTATTAAATTATGCATATTTGGTATAAGCATATACAATGCATGGTGTCTTGCAATTCCAACATGACATTCTTCATTATTTCTGCTGTAACTGTTTATTTTCCAGACCCTTGTGTTTGTAGAATGTAAATTGTTATTTCAAAAGAAAATCACCCTCCATTCCATTAAATGCTACTTACCCAAGCTGCCATTTGTCTCTTACTGCTTGCTTATTTGAAGAGCTTCTTGTCTTGTGGGAAAACAACATATTTCCTACCAGCAGCATGATATATATTTTTTTCCATCTCTTTAATAAGTTACAGTTCTTTAATACCTGTGAAAGATCATAAATGGATGTTCTTATCATGTGTAGCAGAATACACAGATAATACATCACAGACCTTGATGTGTGGTCACAGATTAACACAGCGTGTGTGTGTGGGGGGGGGGGGCATCACGCGTGCAAAAAGGGCGGGGTACAGTGGAAGTTAAGTTGGTGCTTGGAATGAGGGATGCCAGTCTTGTAACATGGACCATTGCAAATCTCATCACATACAAACGAATAACTTGCCAGGCCTCATTCATGCACCCCACTACTTATTCACATTTTTCTTAGAAAAAAAGTGCATGGGGTATTCATGTTAGTACATTGTTTTTATGGGTATACAAATCTGTACAACCTCCTCAAGTGAAAGTAATTCATTGCATTTCCACAGTCATGGATATAGCAGACTGCATACTGTTCTCATATGTTCTCACTGGGAGGCCAGACTGCATTTTCAGCTCCATATGATGTTAATGTGACAACAGCTAGTGTATATACCGCTCCCAAATTGTCCTCTGACAGCTGGCCCATAACATGAGGGGGTGCTGATAAGTCCTTAGCCCGACCAGGAAGGAAACAAGCTACAGCGACCAAACTTGGGATTTATTCAACATACTCCACATGAAGCTCAATACGCTTCTTAGCCCGTAGCTCTAACTTTCGCAAGCCACTCAAAAAAAATTCAAAATTTGTTGATCCAACCAGGTCTCTGCGGCAGCAGTGACCTCCGCATCGGACGAAAAATGGCCACCTTTCAATTGTTCTTTTAGTCTAGGGAACAGGTGGTAGTCTGACAGGGCCAGAATAGGGTGGGTGATCAAGACATTGGAAGCCCAGCTAGGCCTGTTTCTTCTGGTTGCAAGTGCCCGGTGAGCCAGGGCATTGTCGTGTAAGAACAAGACCCCCTTGGTGACCTTCCTGCAGTGTTTTTCCTTCAAAATGTCCTTCAGTTGCACCAGCAACAATGAGTAATACTCGGCATTGATAGTTCAGCCCTTTGGAAGATAATCAATGAGAAGGATGCCATCTTGATCCCAAAAAATTGAGGCGAGAACTTTTCAGCAGATTTTTGCACTCGGAATTTTTTGGGGTGGGGTGAGCCACTATACCGCCACTCCATTGATTGTTGATTTGTTTCTGAGTCATAGTCATATAACCAGGTTTCGTCCGTGGTCACCAGTCGCGACAGGAAATAATTTGGATCGCGCCGAAAAAATTCCAAAAGTTGCTCAGACGACTGGCACCGTTGAAGTTTTTGATCCATATTCGGGTATTTCGGGACCCACTTTGCAGAGAGCTTCCGCATGTCCAAATCTTCATGAATGATGGACCCAACCCACTCATGTGAGATGCCCAGTTGTTTAGCTATTGATTTAGCCAAAATCCGGCAGTCTTCCAAGATTAGGTCGTGAATTTAATCAGTAATATTGGGTGGTCACTGTTTTGGGTCGTGCGGGATCAGGCGCATCACAGGTGGAAAAATCACCATGTTTAAACTGGGCCACTCAGTTTTTGATGATGCCATACGATGGTGTATGTTTCCCTGATGTTTCTCTCAGAATGGCATGAATTTCCTTCGGCGCCTTGCCTTGCAGAAAAAAAAAAACTTGATGACATCTCGAGTCTCCATGTTGTTGAAATTGCACACATTGCCTGACATGCTTCCTTTCAGCCTCTGTAACAAGAAAAGACTTGCAATTCAGCACATGAACAGACTTCCCTTTCCAATGACACTATCAATTCCATCCTACAGCATCAGGAAGTAGGTCGGGCTGAGGACTTATCATCACCCCCTCGTATTGTTACAGTAAACATGGCAACCTTCAATGCTTGTTGCAAAGATTGTCATTCCGTAGTACAAAAGGGTCATTTAAATTGGTCTTGTAGCATCAGGATAAACTACCAGAAATTCAGCCTTACTTTCTAACAGAGTGTAGTGCATATCATATCCTTCTAAAATGTGACATATGATTGTATTAGAGGGATAGATTAACTGTTAGTAGCAGCCCATGATGTGACAAGTAGCTGTTGATCATATTTGTGGTGACAGACAGGAGTAGGATAGTGGAATGAATGATGAGCTCGATGTGTGGGCTGAGCACTTGTTTCAGATCTGAGTTTTCAAAATGGAAGGTATGTGTTATAGCAACATGGCACTCGGGAAACTAGTGCGGAATGATATGTGGAGGCTGAGGTATTGAGAATTGTTACAAGAGTGGTAACAGTAATGTTATGAATAAATCAGGAGTCCCACAAAACCAAAAAAGAAGTAAATTATTTACTTATGTTCGCAGATAAACAATGTGACGCTGGCAGTGTCTGATGTGAGTGACTTGGTAACCATTACACGGCAACTGCAGGAAGCGCGGAGGGAGGCAGAAGAGTACAAGAAACTGTATAGTCGTAAAGAACAAGAAGCCGAAGAATACAAACAGCAGCTTCAGAACATGACTCAAGCAAAATAGTGACATACATAGAGCTAGAGGAGAACTGTGCACATTATGTGGTAACACTTCATCAGCAGTTCAAGTTGCTGTGTAGTCCTCTAAAGCTGAAACATCACTACAGCATTTGATTCACCACAAAATCACAGAACTGCTCTAGTTCTATGTTACATACTGTGTAATTGTACAGAAAGAGTTACGATTGCTGTGTGGTTGGCAGCAACTGGAGAATTCTTCAGGTGTGATGATAAAGATTGTGAAAAATCATTCCATAGCACATGAATGACATTTTGTTAAATGTTATAATTTGTTATAATTTATACAGCAGCAACTTTTCTTCTTGCCCAGGTATAAATAACAACTCAGAAGACAACTCCTCATCTCTGCACCCCCAGTTTGAAAGTGCTGTGAAATCTGTAAACGAAAGTCTTGTTTTCATTTATTTTGTTTATACACTTCAATAAACAGAAAGTCTTGTGAAGTCTTTGAAGTTGTGTCTTTTCTAGAATATTTAACACATGAATGTTTTCTGTGTAATTATTTAGTGCTTCCCCCCCCCCCCAATAACTTATAACTATATATTTATTTCAGTACCAGAGTGACTCTAGGCTGGAGACTGACTTTTCATTGGTTGTGCAAAGGAACAGAATGTGTTTGTCCCATATTCTGCAGTGTTTTGAGCCTTCTCATGGAACCTTTGTAGACAGGTTGTCAATAATGCTGATGGATTCTAGGTAAAATTATGGCAGTAGTACAATCCAATGTGTGTTCCAGTGTTATGTCATAATATTCAGTGAGTCATAACATTTCATGATGTAGAATATTTAACAGCTTAAATTCATGTTCAGACATATGGTTAGAAATTAATTGCATAACTTTTCATCTCTAGTGTCCACAAATTCAGAAATTTTCAGTGTGACCAAGTGTTCAGCATATATTCCTGTAATTTACATTACACTCGGCTCTTAAAACGCATAACAACAGTTAACAGTTTAAACTTTGAATTCCAGTGGAGATTAAAAATTTTTCTGTTTTCCAAAACATTCAGACTGGCTCTGGAGCCACCCGGCCACCTATTCAATGGGTACCAGGGTTCTTTCCTAGGGGTAAAGGTCCAAAGCATGATTTTCACCACTCTCTTCCATCTAGCACTGAGGTTAAGAATGAGTGGAGCTATACTTCTTTTCCCCTTATGCCTTCATGGTGTTTACAGGAACAACTTTACCTCTTCTAACAGTTTAGGCAATATTCACAAGAGGGAATATGTACATATAATCTGATGTGGTATGTCCAGACTTTTGCTCTCCTTAATGGACGTATCACTCCAGCCATTTTGCTTAAATAACATTTACAATACACAAAAGACGATGGCAAGGAGCAATTGTGGCATATATTCACAGACTGCAGCAACAGCGAACAAGGAGTGGGATCAGGGGTAGCCGTATTTACACGGAGGGTACTCACGGAACAACTCAAATTCAAGCTAGACAGCAGGTGCACTAACAATCAGGCTGGGCAACTGGCTATCGTAAAAGCACTCAAGGTTATAGAGACAAAACAAGTTACCATAATGAACAGAGGACAGCAGTCATATGCATGGACAGCAAGATAATTCTGGACTCAATAAGAAGCACCAAAAATCACAACCACCTCGTAGAAGAAATCAGGAAGAGAGCAGTAACCCTGAACAAAAAGAACTGGAAAATAGAATTTAAATGGGTGAAAGCTCACATCAGAATCTATGCAAATGAAATCGCAATCGACTTGCAAAGGAGGCGACTGAAAACTACCATGTCACATACAGCAGGATACCAAAGGGCGCTATAAAAAAGGACACCTGGAAAGAAAGCATAACAAAATGGCAAAGCCAATGGGACGAAACAACAAAAAGAGTGATTACTAAAGAATTCTTTCCAAGCGTAGAAAGTAGACTGGCAGTGAATCTAAACTTAAGTCCAATTGTAACAACAATTATGACTGGCCATGGAAATATTCGATCTTATTTGCATTGATTAAAAATTATAGGAACTCCAAAGTGTCCATGCAAACATGGCACACAAACAGTAGACCATCTGATATTCCAGTGCAAAAGGCTAAAGAGCAAAAAAGAAATTCTGAGGAACAGTGTACGTAAAGTAGGCAACTGGCCAGTGAGTAAAAGTGAACTAACCAATAGGAATCTGAAGAAATTAATCAGATACATAAAATCAATGGACCTTGAAAAGATAAATTATTCTAATTAACAGATGTAATGAACACTAACAACGGAAATGTAAGATTACAATAGCATGTAGTATTACTTACTGTAATGGAGCATGCTGAGGAGTTAATAAAAAAAAATTACAGTGAAATGAGAGATGAATATGAAAAGTGTTGCTGTGGAAATGCGACAGTGAATTATCTTCTCTATTGCTACGTTACATGTGTCACTGTCAGCAATATCAGACCTATTTATGTAATATGTACAGTGCCTGATATTTTTGTCTGATCTTAACCAAGCTTTAATTTTCGTGACATTTCAATAAAAGTCCCCAATATAAAGTTTCAGAAAAATTCACCCATTGGCAGCCATGTCATTCCTTGTGGACATATGGGTGGGTGAATGGACAGACAAATCAAAGCCAACAGTTACTTTTCTTAACTTTGTGAACATGCCTAAAAAGCAATGTGACACTGATATTTTAAGGTGTGTTTGGTATAGACAACTTGCACGGGTAATGTGATGAATTTCTTGTTAGACCAAACTGACCAAGCCCAGGGATCTTCTTTTCAAATCCTATTCAAATTTCTGTAATTAAAAAAATGCTAACCTTTCAAGATTATTCTGTCTGTAGTAAGAACACTGTTTGAATTCAGAATAAGCTTTACAAAGTATGATGCCATGTAGTTTGGTAAGAGGAATCTCTTATGAAGGAGGCATTGTATTCGTTCAAATGTTGATGTCTTTACTACCTACATGGCAATATCTAGAAGAGTGGAATGCAATGATTTTACACCCCTGATCCAATGTTTTTTTAGCAACTTCCCTTAGGGAACACCAATTTATTTGACTGTTTCGTACTTGTTTTCCCATTAAACTGTGTTAAAAGTACTTACAAAATGTAACTTTAAATAAAAACATGTTGAAGACAGTTTTTTAAATTTCTGCCTTCTGTAAAATACATGGAAATTTTACAGTATCTTAAATACTCCACCGTCTTTTGGAGACTCCAAGACAGCCGCCTGCAACTGCACTGCACTAGAAGACTGTCGTCTTGATGCTCATCATTGTGAGAACACTTTCATTTTTCTTACATGTTAATGCTTACCAAAAGTAGAAAGAAGAAAAATATGACTCATCATGATACAAGGTCAATGTTGTCACAGAATGTAGTTTGGTAGATACATACCAAATCATCAGATGAACCTGCTTGTCCATCTTCGGAGCAGAAGGTTCTTCTACCTTGAAGATAAGGCAGCAGGTCCTCTGAAACATTTGAGTAAGTATGTAAGTACAAGGTGTAACAACCCACAAGACTTAATCTGCTAGGAGTACACATAATGAAACTCCTCAATATGCAGTCTTCTCCAACCCACTGCCTCTTACATCCAATTACTGTCCTCAATACCATAATCTGGAATACCCTCAGTCTGCAGTCTTCTGTCTGAGAGTCTCACTATCACCCCCACACCAAGACAGGATGCAAAATTATTTACTTTATTTTTAATTATTGATTTTAATTTTTAAGTTATTACATAGCAGACAATAACACAAAAGATTCTGAACTGAATATTAGCAAGCATTCTTTGACTGACATAAATACATATTACTTCTAAACACCCACAAAATATTCTGTTGCAGGATGCATTTCAAATTGGTGTTTAAAATTCCGGGAGTGATAGTGCGAGGGGAAATTATACTTCTGTGAGGGAAATTCTATTAATAACTCCTGGATATCGACGTGACAGAAACTGGCGTGTAGCAGTGAAATGTCCCATGCTTTGTCTGTTGATTTGATTTTGTAATTGCATCTCAATATGGGGGACGTAGAAGAAGGCCAGTTCGACGAAGCAGAGGATCTTACGTATGTAATGCTAGTAACATATTACTGTTTTTTAGTGTGAAAACAGACAACTCACGGATTGGTTTGGTTATGTTGCCCTAGTTTTGTGGATATTGTGAGATATTTAAGAAGAGGAAAGTATGAACCGCGTACAGTGTTTCTGCATTCTAGTATATACTCGCACTTTTTATGTGGTAGCCGCCGTTGGCACCATCACGCGGCATTTACACGTCATCTGGGGCCATTGAATTATTTTTTTTTTTTTTATATTTACGGCGAATTTCGTGTAGCACCAATTACTGTCACGGTTGGAGTTAGTGGCCAGTATTGTTGCACAACTTGTGTACATGATGTGTGTGTGGAGTGAATTCAGACTATCCCATTCTTGTATTCTAGCAGTCATGTTTGTTTTTGTCCATATTTATCTTGAAGTAAGTTCTGTCTGCCATCATTGACTGCATGCTAGCAGATTTTACAGCTCATATACCTGCCAATGGTTTTGGTAACAATGTAATTAGCTTCTATATATTATACCGTTGCACGTACTATGTTTGCTGTAGCTCTGCTGAATGAGTGGGCAAACATGCAAAACCCCATTGGTCTGAATTATGTTCCCCATTGTGAAGACCCTATTGCTTATGGGCACCTGATTGTGTGCTATAATATTTCATGTAGTGGTTGTTACAGGATAGTCATCACCGACTAATTTTGTGAGTTCTTTACAGTGTTTCCTTCTGTTAGGTTGAAGGCTTGGCAGTAGGCTGTGAGGACTTACTTTGATGGAATTCTCAGTGCTTCTTGTGTGGTTATTGTTACATTGCTTGATGCTTTATTGTCTGATCTTCCATTAGTGTCACTACTTGTGTGAGCCTCTTTGTCATCATTCTTGTTAGCATTGTAAGCATGTTACTTTCTAGGGTGATATGTTCATCAACATCAGATGTATTAGTATTCTCTTTCCCTTTTAAAGTACTGTAATAATAGATTTTCCACATATCTCTGATGTACTGCGTATCTCTAGGCATTTGTTAAATGTGCTTTCAGCTTATACCCAGGCCCTGTCACATGAAATGGGCACATTTATCAACCAACTAACCTAAGACCTGACTGTGGTTGAAGGCTTACACAAAGTGCGAGTTGGTATCCTTTGGTTGTTGAGTGATTCCTTCATGTAAAATGCAATTCTAGGCTCTGACATGGAAACCTGATAACTACAGCAGAGATTTTGCTTATGCTAATGTCGTAGTGGAAGACCTTGATATGGTCATGGTAAGGCCATCTGCTGTAAATGGCACTATGTCCTTTCTTGCAGGGGTATATTGTTGGTTGGATGGATGTCTGCAGCTTGAACTCATAGTGGGTTGCTTACATAGGTGACCTGGGGGAGGTTACTTTGGCATTTTCCTTACAACTGAAAAAAAAAAAAAAAAAACCATTGAAAACCAAATTTGGTGTTGCTAAAAAGTGGCCCAGATCCCCAACCTCTCTCTTTTCTTTCTCTATTTCTT
>Ga0123355_10011153_pt1 | contig 13835 bp, 15 predicted proteins | sample TergutEmb28metaG_3_FD_89872 | JGI IMG/M metagenome (GOLD analysis project Ga0123355, IMG submission 89872) | Embiratermes neotenicus P1 segment gut microbial communities from Petit-Saut dam, French Guiana - Emb289 P1 | ecosystem: Host-associated > Arthropoda: Insects > Digestive system > Gut ... | reverse complement strand
GATGAGCGGAATACGCGCGCCGATAACCGAAACTCCTGCTGTCGGATGCGGTTTGTCCGCTCCGAAATCAGGTTTCCATTCGGACAATTTCATTTTTTCGGTCAAATTTTCAAATCCGCCTCGCCGAATGTCAGCAAGATTTTCGCGATGTGGTGCGCTTGCCGATTTTTCGTACAAAAATACGGGCAAATTGTATTTTTTGGCAACAATTTTTCCAACTTCTTTCGACAGCGCGATGGCTTCTTCCATTGTAACATTTTTTATCGGCACGAAAGGAACAACATCGGCAACGCCAACGCGCGGATGTTCGCCACTATGTGTTGTCAAATCAAGCAATTCAACTGCTTTTCCGATGGCTTCGATGATGGCATTTTTCATGGCTTCCGGTTCGCCGACGATGGTTACAACCATTCGGTTGTGGTCGCGGTCGTTGCTGTAATTGAGCAGTTTGACGTTTTCTCGCGTTCGGAAAACATCAACGATTTGTTCTATTTTTTGTAAATCTCGCCCTTCACTGAAATTGGGAACGGATTGAATGATTTTAGACATTTCAAATTTCAAATTTCAGATGCAAAGATAGGAAAAATGATAATCTTGTTGTTAAAAATTTGAAATCTAATTCATACCTTTGCGCAGATTTAACAGAAAAAGCAATAAAAAGACGAAAAAATGCATACAAGAGAGAAAAATTTGGAGGAATTCGGGCGTTTACTCGATATTATGGACGAGTTGCGCACGAAATGTCCTTGGGATAAAGAGCAGACTTTTGAAAGTTTGCGGACATTGACCATTGAGGAAACGTACGAACTGACCGATGCGATTGCAGAAAGAGATTTGACGAATATTAAAAAAGAATTGGGCGATTTGCTGCTTCACATTGTTTTTTATGCCAAAATTGGAAGCGAAACGGGCGATTTTGACCTGTACGATATTTGTAAATCGCTGAACGAGAAGTTGATTTTTCGCCATCCGCATATTTTTTCGGATGTAAATGCCGATACTTCCGAAAAAGTGATGCAAAACTGGGAAAGTTTGAAACTGAAAGAAAAAGGCGGAAATAAATCGGTTTTGTCGGGCGTTCCGCTTTCGTTGCCGGCGTTAATAAAAGCGCATCGCATTCAGGATAAGGCGCGAAGCGTTGGTTTTGATTGGGATGAAAAAGAGCAAGTTTGGGACAAAATTGCGGAGGAATTTAACGAACTGCAAACCGAAATAAAAGCCTTGAACGAAGATAAAATCGAAGCGGAATTTGGCGATTTGTTGTTCAGTTTGGTAAATGCGGCGCGTTTGTACGGCGTAAATCCCGAAAATGCGCTCGAACGCACCAACCGCAAATTTATTGCACGCTTCAATTATTTGGAAGCCGAAACCATCGCGCAAGGAAAAGATTTGAAAAAAATGACTTTGCAAGAAATGGATGAGATTTGGGAAAAAGCGAAGAAGCACGAAGGCGTGAACGCACGAAAGGGCGAAGTAGGGGTGAATTGAATTCGCCCGAAAGATAAAACTCTCCCTAAATCCCTCTCTCAAAGAGAGGGACTTTTGGGCAGTGCAACGTAAGGGCGAATTGCATTCGCCCGAAAATTGGAGTTTTTTCAGTAGAATTTTCAGTAGAATTTTCAGTAAAAATTTGATAGTTATTGGATTTTTTTTCCATTATCTATCAAAATTCTGCTAACTTCGCAGTTTGAAATTGATAAGAAACAACAACTATGAACAGAATAATTTTAATAGGAAATGGTTTTGACTTGGCGCACGGATTGAAAACGAGTTACAAGCAATTTATTGATAATTTTTGGGCAACAAAAATTCTTGAAGATTTTAATAGATACAGCGGTGATGTTAAAAACGAATTTCTTACTGTCAATGCAAATTTTAGAATTCCAGAAAGTGATTTTATTTCCAATTATCACTCATTCAAGGATAAACTTGAAAGGAATGGTGTAGTTATTAATTTTAAAAATAACTTCCTCAAAATAATATCTGAGAACTTATCATATCAAAATTGGATTGATATTGAGGAAGAGTACTATGAGCAACTTAAAATTTGTGCAACAAATGACGAAACGAAAAAGATTGAAAAATTAAATTCAGATTTCAAACAAATAAAAGATGAGTTAGAGAAATATTTAAAGCAAGAATATCGAACAAGATTTAAGCCGACTGATATTCAAAACAAACATAGTTATTATAATCTACTCAGGATTATTGATTCAGAATTTAAAGAGGAAGATTTTACCACCGAATTTGCAAGTGGAAAGCCAAAAAACATATTGTTTGTGAATTTTAATTACACTCCAATAGAAGGTTTATATTATGGTCCAAATGCAGGGATTGATGCAAATTCTATTCATATTCACGGCGAATTATTTGATGACCAAAACCCAATCATTTTTGGCTATGGCGACGAGATAGATGATGATTACAAAATGTTAGAGAAAACAAGTATTGGACAAAATTTTATTCTTGAAAATATAAAATCAGTGAATTATTTACAAACGAATAATTATAGTAGGATTTTACGCTTTATAAACTCTGACCTGTATCAAATTTTTATTTTAGGACATTCTTGCGGAAATTCAGATAGAACTTTGTTGAATAAGTTATTTGAACACGAAAACTGTGTTTCAATTAAGCCGTATTGTTATATTGATAAAGACGGAAAAAGCGACTATATAGATAAATACATAAATATTTCAAGGCACTTTAACGATAAGCACCTGTTGAGAGAAAGAGTTGTTAATGCGAGTGATTGCGATTTAATGCCACAATTTAAAACCTGAAAAACTATGACAGAAAAATTTTTAAAAATCACACTACTTCAAGACACAATTTTTTGGGCTGATAAAGAAGCAAATTTGCAAAAAACCGCACTTCAACTCAAAAATTTGAGCGGAAAAACCGACCTTGTTGTGTTGCCCGAAATGTTTACAACAGGATTTTGCACCAATCGGTTGGATTTAGCCGAAACGATGCAGGGCGAAACTGTTCGGCACTTGAAAAAATGGGCAATTGACTACAATTTGGCGATTGTCGGAAGTTTTATCGTGTTGGAAAATAAACGATTGTACAATCGGGCTTTTTTTGTATTTCCGAACGGCGAAATGGAAACGGCTGATAAACGTCATCTTTTTGCATTTGGCGGTGAGGATAAGTTGTTTTCGGCAGGCGATAAACGGCTAATTGTGAATTACAAAGGATTTAATATTTTTGTGTTGGTTTGTTACGATTTGCGTTTTCCGGTTTGGTCGCGCAATGTGGCGAACGAGTACGATTTGCTGATTTACACCGCGAGTTGGCCCGAAAGTCGGATAAAAGTTTGGAACACATTGCTCGCTGCGCGCGCCATTGAAAATCAGGCGTTTGTGTGTGGTGTGAATAGAGTAGGAGAGGACGGCGCAAATCTCGCCCACAACGGAAGTTCAAAGTTAATTGACGCCAAAGGCAAGGAAATTTTTTCCGCTCCGCTATGTGAAACTTCAATTGAAACAGTCGAAATTTCGTTGAATGAATTGAACAGTTTTAGAGAAAAATTTCCTGTTTGGAAAGATGCGGACAAATTTAAAATTCTTTAAAGCGGACGAAAGCACGAAAGCGCGAAAGGACGAATTACAATCTTTATTTTCAAAAATTCCCTTAGTAGCCAAAAATTGCATACAAAAAATCCCTTATTCCCTTATTATGAACAAAAAATAAGAGAATAAGGGTGTTTAAACACAAAATTCAACACTACTAAGGGCGAAAGGGCGAAAATTTCGCCCTTTCGTGCCTTTGTGCTTTCGCCCGTTATTCTACTCTTTTCGTAAAAACCAACTCGTGTTCGGGTAAAATATTCGGGTGCAAAATGGCGATAATATCAGCCAAAATCAAATCGGGTCGTGCAACGCCGCTTTCCCAAAAATCGTTTGCGCCCGACGGCAACGTTCGTCTGTTGAAATTATAAACTCTGCCGAGCGACACAGGGCGAAAAAGCGCGTGTTTCGCATTGGCGTTTAGCAGTTCGTCAAGATTGCCGAAATCACTGTTGAGCCAGACGTCAGTTTCGGAAAAATTCACAAGCACTGTTTCGATATTCAAAGGCAAACTTACCGAATTATCGTTGTCAGCAAAAAAATAATCCGCGCCCGCATCGGCAAAAAGTCGCGCCATAAAACTTTGTCCGCCGGGCATATACCACGTTCCGCGAAAATTCGAGCCTGACATCACGCTTGGTTTTTGTTCAACTTGACTTGCCAGATATTTGATTTCATTATAACGCTGTTCGACGAGCGAAAAAATACTGTCGGCTTTTGCTTCTTTGTCGAAAAATGCGGCAACAAATTTTATCCATTCTGCGCGTCCAAGAGGCGTATTTTCCATCCATTCGTTGTTGTACAGCACAGGAATTCGCGCTCGCGAAATGCGCCTCATATTCGGGTCGTTTTGATTAAATCCACTCGTCATCAAGGCTTGCGGTTGAAGTTTCATCGTTTGTTCCACGTTGATATTGAACGCATCGCCTAAATCCGTGATTTCGCCGTTTTGCGCTCGCCGGCGAATACCGGCATCGAAAACCAAATGCGGCGAACAAATACCGATAATCGTATGCTGCTTGCCGAGTAAATTCAGAAATTCGATATGCGTAACCGAAGTCAACGCAATGGTTTGCAGTGGAATAAGAACTTTCGTTCCGTTTCGCGGAGTTTTCAGATTTTGGTTTCTTGTCAAATAATAACGCGCATAAATTTCGCCGACATTCCACGGACTGTAAACTACAACTTCCTTAAAATCATCGTGATAATAAATTGCAAATCCGCGAGCGTGGCGTAGTTTCAACGTATCATTCGGCACAGGCGAGCTTTCCGAATTTTTACTGCTTCGCGAAGTGCAAAATGAAAAAAGCAAGATGCACGAAAGCACGAGAACGCACGAAGGCACGAAGGCACGAAAGCACGAAAGGGCGAATTTTATTTTTGTATTCATAATTTGTTACGTCTTGTTCCGAATAATCTTTGAAAGAAATTACGTTGTTTTGTTTCTGCTTCCATTGCAAAAACTTCAAAGCCAACCCAATAATATTGGTAAAGTTCAACCGATTGTGCAGGAACATACAAAAGCATAAATGTTGCTTGGTTGTCCGCAGCAGCGATATAGTCTATTATTCCGCCGAAAGCATTCGAGCCAATTATTGGAGGTATCAAAGCATAAGAAGTAAAGGTTGTTAAATTATTACTCCAAGCAAAAGACTGCTCACCAACCTTTGTAAGGCTACTGGGAATTGTTACAAAAGTTAAACTTCTGCTTCCAGAAAAAGCACCTTTTCCAATATTTGCAACTCCTTCTTTTATTACGACAGTCCTAATATCATTTCTAATAAATGGACTATTAGAAGTAAAATGATGCTCATAATCACTAATAATATGTAGCCAAAAGGAATAATCTCTCATTTCCCCAACACCACTAATCGTCAGCACACTATCGCTTGTCAAAACCCAAGTGAGATTATCGCCTTGCGCACCGCAAATTCCTTGTGCAATAATGGTTTGCGCCGTGAGATTTTGCGCTGTTAGTATGCTTATTAAAATGGGGAAAAAGAGTTTTTTCATACAGTTTTGATTTTGGTAAGGGCGATTTTTTCACCCTTACAATTTGCATATTTCCTCGCAAAAGTAATGATTTTTTTCTGAAAATTTTTTACCTTTGCGGTGTTATTTTAAAACTGTATAATTTATGATACAAGTGGCAGGCATAACAATAGAGCGTACTATGAGAGGTAAACCCGTTTTCGGGCGAGTTGATTTTCGGAAGCACCCCGATATGATTTCTGTTTTTGAAGCAAAAGGCGTAGAAATGGAGGAATCGCCGTACAACAAAAAGTTTGTGGAGGAAATCAAATCGCAAGAAAAATTGGTCGGTGTAAAAATCAAGGCAAAAGATATATGGAACTCATATTAAAACCTTTGGCTGAGGAACATTTGAGATATTTTAGTCGCACAGGAAATGCACCGTTGAAAAATAAAATCCAAAAACTTCTTGACGAATTAGAACGACATCCTTATTTCGGGACAGGTCAACCCGAACGCTTAAAACCCGAACTTTTCGGGTATTGGTCGCGCCGCATTAACAGAGAACACCGCATTATTTATCAAATAAACGACGAAGCAAATACCGTTACAGTATTTTCACTCAAAGGACATTACGAAAAGAAAAGTTGAATACAAAATTTTGTAAGGGCGAAAAATCTTTCGCCCTTAATTTTTTCTATTTATCTCATCAATATAACTCAATAACTCGCGGAGTTTTCTGATTTTTATTTCTAACTAAATAATAACGCGCATACTCTTTGCCGACATTCCACGCACTATACACCACAACTTCCTTAAAATCGTCGTGATAATAAATTGCAAATCCGCGAGCGTGGCGCAACTCCAACGTATCATTCGGCACAGCGAGATTTTCGGAATTTTTACTGCTTCGCGAAGTGCAAAATGAAAAAAGGAAAAGGCACGAAAGCACGAAAGGACAATTTTTATTCTTTTTTTTCTTGTGTTCATATTTTTATTTGCGTTGTTTGGAGCGATTTTTTTCGCCTTACAGAAGCGCAAAGAATATCAGCTAACGCTTTTTTTTAGCAAACAAAAATTTAAGGAGTTAGTAAATTTGTATAGGTGTTAAATTGTTTCTTTTTGCTATCAATAGCATCAAGGAGTAACAATAGCATTAAGGAGTAATTTATTATTTTTTCACTCTTTGAATAGTATTTTGTTTTTCTTCTAAACCTTGCCAAAAAATGCCTTATCACGCCGTTATAACTCTCAACTGTATAAGCTTCTGCCTTACTTTGAACCAACAGTTCTGCTGGTATCATCTCTTTGTATGACTTCCAGTAATCCGTTGCAACAAAGTCTTTAGCATAATCTTTTACTTTCTCCCACAGCCTTATTCCTGTTTCTGTTCCTCTAATTTCCCAAAAAGAAATCAACGTACTCTCTTCCTTCTCTATCAACGCAAGTCCAAATCCACTTGTAGTTTTTTTGGAACCGACATAAGTATGAAGTTCATCTAACTCCATAATACGGACAGGTTTTGGATTACGAACTTGCTTCAGCTCCGAACCGTATTTCTTTACCCAGTTTTGAACTGTTACGTGACTGACTTTCAGTAACCTGCCTATGGAATGAAAGCCTAAACCTTCCAAATACATTGATAAACCAAAGCGACGTTTTTTCTCTTTCTCTGCAAAATAAGAATAATCGAACGTATAATTATTGCCACAATCCTTACATTTATAGCGTTGTCGCTCTCTTATTATGCCATTTTTCACTTTATTATCTGATTGACATTTAACGCATTGCATAATTTTTTTGCACAAAAACAAGAAATCTATCTGAAATTACCACCCCCCCCTGCGAGGTTGGCAATGGTTTTAAAGAAAGTGTAGTTTGCAGAGTGCAGAGTGCAAATTTTTTGTATCATTTCAGGCTTGACCCGCAATCTCATCGTTCGGAAAATTGCGCGTCAAGCGTGGAATGACGATGCATCTGAAAACCTCTCTGCACTTTGCAAGCTACTAAAAAACCACTCCTAAACTAATACCTACTCCAAATGCTGTTTGCCAATTATTTCTTTCGCGTGTGTGAAACGGAGCAATCGGACTAACACGATAAAAATCGGCATCTGAATTACAGCGTCTGCTACTCAACTGAAAAACGCTTGGTGCAATCGAAATTCCAAAATTTTTGCTCACATTATACACAAAACCAAGTTTTAAATGATTAGAAAATGCCGGTTGTATATTTCTGAAATCCATCGTATAATAGCTGTATGTAACAATTTCGGGACGAAAATCCAAATTCGCATTAATCGCTCGGCGATGTCCGAAACCGATACCGATATTCCACAAATTATCCTCTATGAAATTTGCACCGACGGTGTAAATGGTATAAAGATTTCGCGTTCCCATTCGGTAAGTGAGTGCAAGATTGGAATAATCGGCAACCGAAATTTCCCAACTGCGGTAAAATCCTCGTCGCACAATATTTACAAGACTAAGCGAACCGCCGCTTTCAATCGTATCGTTTATGCTGACAAGACCGATTTGTAAACCGTTCAAAGTTTGTGTACGATTGAATATACCGATTTGTAAACCGCCTAACACGCAAGTACGATTAAATCCGCCGATTTGCAATCCTGTTACATTACTATTACTAACACGACCGATAGTACGATTGACAATTCCGATTTGCAATCCTATTACCTTGAATGCGTCATTGAGTAATCCACCAACTTGCACACCGTTCACTTCGCATGCTACATTAAATAATCCACCGACCTGTACTCCTTTGACTTCTGAAACACCAAAGCCTACTTTATTAAACAGTCCGCCAATTTGTATTCCGTAAACATCCGAGCTTACCACGTTAAACAATCCACCAACTTGTATTCCACGAATACAGCATGCTCTACTATTAAATAATCCGCCAACTTGTACTCCACTAATACTGAGGGTTTGATTAAATAATCCGCCAATTTGTACTCCTGATGTTCCACCATGGAACGAATGATTGACTAATCCTGCAATTTGTACTCCGCGAATTGCATTGTTAGCACCGGATTCAGAATAATTGACTAACCCTGCAATCTGCACACCTCTGACTCTTTGGGTACGATTTACCAATCCGCTAATTTCTAATCCATTAAGACTGAAAATATTTCCATAAAAAAGATTTAGCGAAAAATTGTACTCGTGATTAGCACTTTCTTTGCCGTGCGTTCCAATCGGATAAAAAATACTGACTTGTGCAGGATAAGACGGAGCAGGAATTAACTGCATAGTAACCGCATTTACAGTACCCGAAACAAACATCAGCACAACAGCAATTAAAGCCATTTTGTGCAATTTTGAAAATTTTTGCTTCATTTTGAAAGTTTTTGCGTGTTTTTGAAAGTTTTTAGCCTCGTTAGAGGCGTGATATTGGTAGAAAAATTTATTTTTTTAGTCAGCGTGCCGTAGGTACACAACATTTTATCAAACGTTGCGTACCTACGGCACGCCAAACTATCGGAAAAATTCTCCTTTTCTACCAATATTTTGTGCCTAACGGCACATTTTACAATGTCAACGAAACGCCCGGTCCTAACGGCATTCCCAAAAGAACAAAAGCAATAAGCAATCCGACCCAAGCGACAAAAAACGTTATCGAGTAAGGAATCATATTGCCCATAATTGTTCCGATACCGGCTTTTTTATCGTATTTTTGATAATAAACGATTATCAGCGCAAAATAAGGTAATAGTGGCGTGATAATGTTAGTGGCGTTGTCGCCTGCGTGATAAACCGCTTGTGCAAATTCCGGAGTAAACCCTAAACCCATAAAAATAGGAATATAAACCGGTGCAAGCAACGCCCATTTTGCAGAAGCACTTCCGATAAAAATATTCAAGATTGCCGTAAAAACTGTAAAAATGAGTACCAACAAGACTCCATCCATTAGGGTTGCACCGCTTTCGCCTGCACCTATGCCTAAACTTCTAAGCCCGTCGGCTCCGCCGATGGCAAGCAAAATACCTAAGTTACTGTCGCGGAACCAAGCTACGAATTGAGCACAGAAAAACACCAAAACGAGATAAGCCGCAAGGGTTTTGAAACTCTCGTTCATACTGCCAATCACATCACCGGGCGATTTGTATTTTCCGGTGGTATAACCAAACACAGCACCTGCTGTTGCTGCCATTAAAAATAATATCGTGATAATTCCTCTCAAAACCGGTGAACGGAGAAGACCTTCAGTTCCCTCGAAAGTAGCACCGGTTTCAGGATTGAATCCGCGCAAAAAGCCATCGCCCCAAGGGAATATCAAACCTGCTGCTATAAGTACAAACCAAGCCAAGAAAACATATCCGGCTTTGCCTAAGGCTTTTCTCTCCAAATCTGTTGGTTTTATGATTTCCTCTTGCGGCGCATCGCCTACATATTTACCCATACTCGGCTCAACCCATTTCGTTGTAACAAATACACCGACAATACTAAGCACGACAGTTGCTGCAATCAAGAAAAAATAGTTTGCAAGTGCCGAAACTTCGTGATAACTCGGGTCGAAAATACGTGCCGCTTCGGTCGAAATTCCTGCCAACATTGGGTCGAGCGGCGTAACGATTATATTCGCACTAAAACCGGCGCTCACACCTGCAAATGCGGCTGCCATACCCACCATCGGATTTCTGCCTAACGAGTGGAAAATTACGCCTGCCAACGGAATAACCAACACATAACCCATATCTGAGCCGATACTCGAAATAATGCCGACAAAAACAACCATAAATGTGATTAATTTTTTCGGCGTTTTTACCAACATTGAGTTGACAGCTGCTTTAATCAATCCGCTTTGTTCCGCAACTCCAATACCAAGCAACGCCACCATAACCACTCCAAGAGGTGCAAAACCTGTGTAGTTTGTTACCATATTCTGAATAACATCGCGAACTCCTGCGCGCGACAACAGATTATTTGCCGTTTCCTCTGCGCCTGTGGCGGGATGAATGCCGCTCCAACCCAAAAGTGAAGCGATGGCTGACAATACAAGCACGCTAAGTGCAAGCAATCCGAACAAAATTGCCGGATGCGGCAGGGCATTCCCTGACTTTTCTACAAAATAAAGAAACCCCTTTTTCGGTTTCTCGGATACTTTTTCCATATTTTACTTAAATACCTGTTTTTAAAATTGTGCAAATATATGATTTCTTATTGAATTGAGGGCAATTTTGGGGTGGAAAATTTAAAATGTATTTTGCAATATCAATTAAATGTATGGTTTTCATTATACGTATTTTCAGTCCTTTTTTTTCTTTCATCATTTTTTTCATCATTCATCGTTAACGGAAAAACTTTTTTTCGTAATTTTGCCTCGAAAAAACAAAGATATGGCTTTACTCAATATATTGTTCGACGCAAACAAATTAACGCTTCCGCTGGAAGACCCGACACTGAAATTTCTGGTCATACTCAGCGTTATTCTGTTTGCTCCGATTTTGCTTAACAAACTCCGAATTCCGGCGATTTTGGGATTGATTATTGCCGGAATTATCATCGGTCCGCACGGAATAAACCTGCTCGAACGTGATAGTGGCATCATTCTTTCCGGCACGGCTGGATTGCTTTATATTATGTTTCTTGCCGGATTGGAAATTAATCTGACCGAATTTAAGAAAAACAGTGCCAAAAGTCTGCTATTCGGATTTTATACCTTTGTTCTTCCGATGGCGTTTGGTTTCGCAGGTGCATATTATATTTTTGACTTCGATTTATTGCCTTCCATTTTGTTGGCGAGCGTAATTGCGTCGCATACCTTGATTGCTTACCCGATTATCAGCAAGTACGGAATAACTAAAAACCGCGCCGTAACCGTTACAGTTGGCGGAACGATGATAACCAATATTCTTGCGCTTTTGGTGCTTGCGGTTGTTGTGGGAATGACTACGAGCGAGGTAAATAATCAGTTTTGGATACGGCTCGGTGTGTCGATTGTTATTTTTGCAACCATCGTAATGGTAGGTTTTCCGATAATTGCGCGTTGGTTTTTCAAGCGATACAAAGACAATGTTTCGCAATATATTTTTGTGCTGACAATGGTTTTTCTCGGCGCAGTGCTTGCCGAAATTGCAGGAATGGAAGGAATTATCGGTGCTTCGCTTGCCGGATTGGCTTTGAACCGCCTGATTCCAAGCACTTCTCCGCTGATGAATCGCGTTGAATTTGTTGGGAATGCGATATTTATTCCGTTTTTCTTGATTGGAGTTGGAATGTTGGTCGATTATCGTGCTTTTTTCGTTGATTTAGAAACGATTAAAGTTGCCACTGTAATGACTGTCGGCGCAATTTTAGCAAAATATATCGCGGCGTGGCTCGCGCAAAAAAACTTGAAATATACCATTGACGAACGCCGTGTAGTTTTCGGATTGAGCAATGCGCAAGCCGCCGCCACGCTCGCCGCCGTAACGGTTGGATACAATATTATAGTAGGCGAAACTGCCGATGGCGAGCCAATTAGACTTCTGAACGAAAGTGTGCTGAACGGTTCAATCGTTATGATATTGATTAGTTGTACGATAGCAACATTCGCCGCGCAACGAGGCGCACGAAACATTTCGCTTTCGCAATCGGTTGCCGATAGTACAAACAAGGATAAAAATCAGTGGGAAAATATTTTGATTCCGATAAGTCATCCCGAAAATATTGAGGAATTAATCAATTTGAGCGCATTGATAAAAAAACGCGATAACAAACACGGAGTTTATGCGATGAACGTTATCAACAATCAAAATTCCGACCCGAATGCCGACAAAAAAGCACAAGAAATCCTTGAAAAAGCAGAAAAAACAGCCGCTTCTGTCGATTTGCATTTGAACACATTAGTTCGTTATGATGCAAGCGTGGCAAACGCCATTGTCAGCATTATCAAAGAAAATAAGGTAACCGATTTGATTTTGGGTTTGCATGCTCAGAAAGAATTTTCCGATTCGTTTCTCGGCGCACCAACCGAAAACATTCTCGAAAATAGCAATGCAACAACTTACATTTATCGACACGTTCAACCTATCGAAACCATCAAACGTCACATTATTTTCATTCCTCAACAGGCAGAAACCGAGTTTGGTTTTCCGTTTTGGATAATTAAAATGTGGCATTTGGCGCAAAATACAGGAAGTAAATTGATTTTTTACGGTGGAAAAAAAGCGATTGATATTATTCACAGCGTTTATGAAAATAATCCGATTGAAGCCGAATTTAATATTTTCGAGGATTGGGACGATTTTCTGATTATGTCGCGCGACATACAATCTGACGACAATCTTATTATCGTTATGAGCCGTCAAAACAGCATTTCGTACCAAAATGCGATGAAAAAAATTCCGTATTACTTGAACAGATATTTCAACGAACACAATTTTATTCTTATCTACCCGATGCAATTAGGCGCGAGTGATGAAAACGGAAATCTCGACTTAACAAATGCTTCATTGCTAAGTAGCGTGAGTAGGCTTGAAGGTTTTAGTAAGTTGTTTTTGAAATCGTTGAAAGGGAAGTAGATTTATAACCAAAGATATTTTTCATCAAATTCGACATCATATTCTCGCAAAAATTTCACATACTCATTTTGAAATGTTTCGGTCTTATGATATTCTTTTTGATTTTCAATATATTTTTCAACGGTGGCAACTTTTGATTGACTAACCGAATAACCTGCATAACCGCCTTGCCACGCAAAAAACTGATAATGTTCGCCTTTACTTTTTATCCAGTGGCTGCTGTTGCGTTTGATTTCCTCTACAAACTTTGCCAACGACAAGTTTTTCGACATCGTTGTGAGAATATGTAAGTGATTTTCTGTGCCGTTAATTTTAATAAGAATGGCTTCGTTTGCCTTTATAATTCCACCAATGAGGAATACAACCCCTTTTCATCTTCCGTGTGAATTAAAACATCATTGTTTTTGACGTGAAAAATAATATGAACATATAATTTTGATAATGATTGAGGCATAATTTCTTTTTTTTGCAAAATTATGGTTTTATGCTGGGTTTTCAACCCGAAAAATTGGATTTTTTTCGTTTCGACCCAATGCAAGTGCAACGGCGCGTTGGGTTGATAAATTCATTCCATTTTTGTGCCCTGAAAGGGCAGTATAATTATGTTGAATGGAACTATTAACCTGAGTTTTGGATAAGAAATTTTTAAAAAGGTTGCATAATTGAATAATTTTCGTTATTTTTGTAGCTGAAGATCAAACAATTAAACGATTTTTTCAACTATGCTAACCATTGACAAAATTACTGAATTTTTTTGTATTGCAGATGAT
>Ga0123355_10011152_pt1 | contig 13835 bp, 10 predicted proteins | sample TergutEmb28metaG_3_FD_89872 | JGI IMG/M metagenome (GOLD analysis project Ga0123355, IMG submission 89872) | Embiratermes neotenicus P1 segment gut microbial communities from Petit-Saut dam, French Guiana - Emb289 P1 | ecosystem: Host-associated > Arthropoda: Insects > Digestive system > Gut ... | reverse complement strand
TAAGGAATTCAGAGCATTTCACAGGTTACCATCTCCACTCGCCACATCATTTTTAACATCTCCACTTCTCGAACCGCTTTTGCCATTCCCCGCTTCGCGTCGTTCGAAATAACGTCCCAACCTCTCGCGAAGTTGCAGCCGAGCCCGCAACAGCCGAGATTTTACCGCAGGAACGCTCAATTCCAGAGCGGCGGCGGTTTCCTCGGTCGAAAGCCCTTCGACGTCTCGTAGCACGAACACCGTCCGAAAGCCCGGGGGAAGGCCCTGGATGGTCTTGCTTAAAATCTCTCGCAGTTCAGCCTGCGTATACTGCTGCTCCGGATTCGGGCTCCAGTCCGCGATCTCGCGCGGCAGGGAGTCGTCTTCCGTTTTGATGTCCTCGTCCAGCGATACAGTGCGCTCGGGTTTGCGCCGGCGCAACTTCATGAGCGCTTCGTTCACCGCAATCCGGACCAGCCAAGTATAAAATTTGGACTGCTCCTGGAACTGCGACAGGTTACCGTACGCCTTCAGGAACGCTTCCTGCACCACATCCTCCGCATCTTCGCGGTTCTGAGTGATGTGCTGCGCGATCCGAAAAACGTTGCGGTCGTAGCGGCGAACCAGCTCTTCAAAGGCTGAATCGTCACCTCGCTTGGCTGCCTGAACGAGCGCTAATTCTTCGCTAACAGGCCCTGCTAGTTTGTTTTGGATGGCTCCCATGCTTCGAGCGATGCACTATTTTCAGGTGCTCGGATATGCATCGAGAATAACTCCTATTCTACTTGGGAAGCGCAAATCTGGCGAATCGATGGCCAGCCGGGCGAAGTGCAGCGAAAGCTAGAGGATGATTTCAGCTTCAAACTTGCGGGCATCGATTCTACTGGAGGTCAATGGAAGGTGGACAGATCGTACTGACGAAGCGACGCTTCTGGAGCGCAGCCCGAATGAGCGCGGTAAGCAATGAGGTCGAAGAAATTTTCGAAGTCTTAGCGGCGCAGCGGGCGGCGAAATGTAACGCTCGGACAAATCGGCGCTCGATCCCCGGCAAACTCCAGTAAAACGATAGAATCGGGAAATTAAAGTTTTCCCTATCGGCTGGGTACCGAAGTACTCAACGTGACCCGGTACAAGTTCCGTATAATCAGCAATTAGGGTAGTGCGGGAGTTGACCGGTGGGGCACGACACTCGGATCATCTTCGAAATGGCAGAGAGCAAGGAACTCCAGCAAATCGTCGAACCTACGGTGGCGCAGGCACTTGATTGCCAACTGCCTCAGTTGCAGGCGCAACTAGGTGTCATGGCGGAGTTGTCGGCTCTTGGCTCGGACGAAACAGCCAGCGGGGGGAGGCCCCTCGTCGGGCGATCTGGGTATCCATGCGGGTTCGACGCAGAAAGAAATTCTTCGTGGGCTGCTGGATGCCCTTAGCGACGATGCGACGCGCGTGGCACTTTTTGTGCCGAGAGCCGGCGCCGCCACTGGATGGCAGGCCCGTGGCCTCGGCGACGATGACGGGATCAAGGACTTCCATCTCAACATGAGCGGAGGTCCAGCAGCCCATGCCGATCAAAAATCGCGGGGGTGACCCTGCAATCTCGCCGAGACGTACCGTCGTCGTGAAGCAGTTCGGCGGAGAACGAGCAGATCTTGATTCTTGCGCTGAGATCTCTACGACGGTAGAAAAGAAGATATCGACAAGAGCCGTGCGACGTTTAAGAAGCGTTATGGCAACACCGCTGCTGCGAGCGGTGATTATTGGCCCTAGGAAGTGACTCGCAGCCGGGCCGAAGATGACGCCCTGGTGCTGGGCGCGAACTTCGAGAGGTAGATCGGAAGGCACGGCTTCAAAGTCGGGGTGTACAGCATCAAAGAGATTGTTGGGGGGGCTTTAGCCCCTGGGTTTGCGAAACTCCCGGGCAAGAGGTTCTGGAATTCGCGTTCTCGGCGCAAAGAAAAACTAAAGTGGTTCGATCAGGTCTCAAGTGGTGGTGGGTGCTCGCTCTGGCCGGCGCGTGCGGGGTCTCCGCATTCGCGCAACAGGCTACCAATCCGGCTGCGGCTGATTCTCCCGACAGACAAGCTCCGACGGCGGTGAAGCCTCCGGCGCCAGGAAGAACAGAGCCCGATCAGGCCGGAGCCAAGAATCCCGCTCATAAACCAGCAACCAAGCACCGCCCGACCGCCAAGAAGCCGGGCGCTAGATCGCGCCGAACCGCTGCCCGGAGGAAGCGCCCGATCTCCCCGCGCGTACGCCGCATCCGGCAGGCGTTCGTGGCCTCGACCACGCTGCGTCCGATGGCGCAGGAACTCATTCAGGATCGCTCTACCGCCGCTTATGCGGGCGTGGAAGCCTATGCCCGCGCTCATGCCAGAGAAGACCCGGGTGCGCTGGCCTGGCTCGTCGTCGGATACGCGCACTTCCTTGATCACGACTGTGTTCGCGCCATCGAACCACTGAGCCGTGCCAAGCCCATGGCCGGAGACCTCGGCGACTACATCACCTACTATCTCGGCACTTGTTACTTGCAGACTGGCCGGACGGCGGAGGGTCTGGCTGCACTGGCAAATTTTGAAACGAACTATCCGGATTCGCTGCTGGTGCGCGATGCGCACTTGAGCTATGCCAATGCGCTGGTCACAGAAGGACGCGCGGCCGAAGCTGCCGAGATGCTCGAAAAAGATCGTTTGCCGGCGCGACCGGACATCGAATTGGGCCTGGGCAACGCCTATGCCGCGCTCAAGCAGGACACGAAGGCTGCCGAGGCGTTCGCGAACATTTACTACCACATGCCGACTGCGGCGGAAGCGGAAGCGGCCTACGCCGAATTGCGTGCGTTGCCATCGGTGCCTCCGGTCACCGCAGTACAACGCAGGACGCGCGCCGAATTGCTGGTCAGGGCGCGCCGCTTCAACGATGCCGCCGATGAATTCCGCGAGCTTGCGAATCACGCTCCTCTCGAAACGCGTTCCGCGATCGAACTCGAACTCGCCGACGCGCTGCACCGGGCCGGACGCAACCGCGAAGCCAAGGCCGAACTGACCGCGCTCTCGGCCGCGAACGACGACCAGAAAGCGCAGCGGCTCTACATTCTCGGCGAAGTCGCCTGGAAGTCGAACGACAACGACTCCTTCTACCGCATCGTCGACCAGCTCCGCCAGACCGCTCCCACCAGCCCATGGCTCGAAGCAGCGCTGCTGTCGGTAGCGAATTTGCACCTGGTTCACCACGAATACGATCAGGCGCTCGAAGCCTTCCGCGAGCTGCAGCAGCGTTTCCCCAATGGCGCCAAGGCCTCGTACGCGCACTGGAAGGCTGCCTGGCTTACTTTGCGCCTGGGCCGCACCGTCGAAGCCAAGGAGGCTTTTGACGAGCAGATCGCGCTCTATCCCGGCAGCAACGAAGCCAACGTAGCACTCTACTGGCGCGCACGTCTGGCGGAAGAGGATAACCAGCTGGCGATGGCGCGTGCCTACTATGAAAAGCTGTCCCAGCGCTTCCGCAACTACTACTATGCCGAGTTGGGCCGGCAGAGATTGAAGAAGCTTCCGGCGAGTCCCGATCCGCCGGGAAAATACCCGCTGCTCGAGAAAATTCCGCCCCTCGATCATGACAAGATCACACTGGCGGAACCTCCGACAGACGATCTGCATTTTCAAAAGGCCAAGCTGCTCGGCAACGGAGGCCTGATCGACCTCGCCGTGCGCGAGTTGCAAGCCGCTGCCACCGATGACGGTGGCAAGAGCTGGGCTCCGGCGGAGACAGCTCAGCTCTATATCGACACCGGTCACTATGACAGGGCCATCGAGCTGATGAAACACTCGGTGCCGACCTATTTCGCGGTCGATATCCCCATGCTGCCGCGCGCGTATTGGGAAGCACTGTTCCCGCGTCCCTACTGGTCGGACTTGAAGCGATATGCGGCGGCCAACCGGCTCGACCCCTATCTGGTTGCGTCGCTGATCCGGCAGGAATCCGAGTTCAATCCCCTGGCCGTGTCGCACGCCAATGCTGTCGGGCTGATGCAGTTGCTGCCCAGGACGGGCCGCACCGTCGCGCACCAGGAATCGCTGAAGCGCTACAAATCCAGCGAACTCTTTACTCCCGCCGTCAACATGGAACTGGGCACGCGCTATTTCCGCGGCATGGTCGACAAATTCGGGGGCTCTTATGAACAGGCTCTCGCCGCCTATAACGCTGGCTCCGACCGCGTCGAGGAGTGGATGGGGCAGGGAACATATCGTGACGCCCCCGAATTCGTGGAGTCGATCCCGTTCACTGAGACCCGCGAATACGTGCAGGCGATCCTGCGCAACGCCAACGTATACCGCCAACTCTATGGGACTCCGTAAGCATCCATACACTGCTAGGTGAGCCCCGCGACGTTACCTGGGAGGGGCTCGGAATTCCTCAAAACCTGCTAGGATTCACATCTCGCGATTGGAGTCCGTTCGTTGGCGAAAGATCTAAAAAGCTCGCCGCGAGGAGCCATTCCAGGCACGGCGGATGATCTGCTCAAGGCTTTCCTGGAACACATTCCCGACGGCGTCTATTTCAAAGACCGCGACAGCCGTTTTGTCCGCATCAGCCGCTCTTTGGCGACCCGCTTCGGACTCAGCAGCCCTGCTCAGGCTATCGATAAGACCGATTTTGATGTCTTCAGCAAGGAACACGCCGAGCAGGCATTCTCGGATGAACAACTGATCATCCGCTCCGGTCAACCGATCCTGGAAAAGGAAGAGAAGGAAACCTGGCCGGACGGACGCGAGAGCTGGGTCCTGACCACGAAGCTGCCAATGGTAGACAGCAAAGGCGATGTGATCGGCACGATGGGCATTTCCCGCGACATCACCGAGCGCAAGCGCATGGAGCAGGAGCTCGAGGGCCATCGCGCTCACCTGGAAAGGCTGGTACGCGAAAGAACGGTCGAACTTGCCTTGACGAATGAGAGATTGCAACGGGACCTTGCCGCGCGCAAGATCGCTGAGCAGGAACTGGCCGACAAAGCCGAGGCCTTGAGTCGGGCCAATACCGAACTGGAAAATCTCTCTCTGGTGGACGATCTCACCGGCCTTTACAACCGCAGAGGGTTCCTGGCATTGGCCGGGCACCAGAGCCGGTCGGCGATGCGCAACAAGACAACCTTTTTGATCGCCTTCTTCGATCTGGACGGCCTGAAGCGGATCAATGACACCCTGGGTCATCGGGTAGGTGATGCGGCGCTGGTGGAAGCCGGCGGAGTACTGAAGGCATGTTTCCGAGCATCGGATATTGTTGCCCGAATCGGAGGCGACGAGTTCGCCGTCTTCGTTGGGGAGACCGAAGAGAAAGAGATTACTGCCAGAATTCGGCAACGCATTGAGGCACGCGAGGCGGCCTCCGATCGCCCTTATCGCTTGTCCCTCAGCATGGGAATCGTCTCCAGCAACGTCCAGCAGAACCCCACGATCGAAGGTTTGCTCACAAGGGCCGACCGACTGATGTATGAGCAGAAACGAAAGAAGGCGTCTCTGCGGAATGGAGCCTGGCCGGGATCATAGAGACAAGGAATCCCCTCGGCGAAAAACCTGGCCGGGTCCGCGTTTCCTACGACGCCCATTAACGGCGACGCCGCGAAAGTGCGACTTGAAGTATTCGGCCACCGCGCCGATCTCCGGGTCAGCGGGTGTCCTCACAACAACTTCGAGATGACGATTGCGGTTCCCAAGTCGTCGGATGTGTACGTCCGCATGTTCGCCGGGGACATGAACATCCGGGGCATCACGGGCGACAAGGATGTCTCGATGGGTGCGGGACAGCTCACGATGGAGGTCGGCAGCCCTGAGGACTACGGGCAGGTGCGAGCCTCGGTGAATCCAGGAGCCCTTGAGGCTTCGGCCTTCGACGTTTCCAAGGGCGGGCTTTTCCGCTCGTTCGATAAGAAAGGGCCCGGCAAATACCGCCTTTACGCCCATGTAGGAGCCGGACAGCTCGACCTTCGCTAGGCGCCGGATGCCTCAGGCTTGGGGTGGCTGAACAGGATCTCGATGACCAGCAAACCCGCCCCCACCACGATCGCACTGTCGGCCAGATTGAACACCGGCCACTGATACTGCTTGTAGTAGAACAACAGAAAATCCACCACCCGGCCACTAGCCATACGGTCCCATAGATTTCCTACCGCGCCCCCGAGGATCAGCGAGAGCGCAATTCCGCTCAGGTTCAGCGGGTGCGACTGCTTCCACAGCAACACCGTCACCACCACCATTGCGATCAGCGAAAAACCGATTAGCAGCCCGGTTCTCCAGTGCGAGGGAGAGTCGGCGAAGAGACTGAAGGCGGCGCCCGTGTTTTCGGTATGCGTGAGCCGGAAAAATCCCGGGATGATCTGGATGTGGCGGTACATCGCGATGCGGGAGGCGACGAGGCGCTTCGTCCAGCGATCGAGGATCACGATAACGAGAGCCAGAAGAAAGTGAACCGTGCGGGCGCGAGTGGATGACATTCGATTATTTAGCTCTTTTCATTTGCGGGGAATTTTGCCGCGAAGGACCTATGCCATTCCGGGCGGCTTCGGACGGAACCGGCAGACTGCATGGGTCCCCCCTTCGAAATGCTCAGGGTCAGGATGACCGGATGATCCTTAGCCTTGGGACTCCAATTCTTTCAGCACCGGGCTGCAGCGCTCGCAGGCCGTGGGATAGACCTTGTCTTCGCCGACGTGCGTCGAGTAGTTCCAGCAGCGCTCGCACTTGGCGCCATCGGCTTTCTTCACCTCGATGTGTATGCCGCCGGTGCCGTTGCCGGAGCCGTGCACCAGCGTCACCTGCGAAACGATGAAGAGGTAGCGAAGATGGTCGGCGTGGCGCTTCAGCAGTGAATACACCGGATCGGAGGCCGTGACCACCAACTGCGCCTCCAAGCTCTTGCCGATTCCTTTGCTGTTTCTTTCCTGTTCCAGTGCCTTCAGGACTTGGTCGCGCACCGCGAGCAAAGTCGTCCAGTCCTCGGACAGTTGAGCGTCCTCTTCGGGAACGGAAGGCTGCCCGAAGATGTCGCCGGCTTCGGGAAAGCGCGCCATATGAACGCTTTCGGTGCGGCCGGAGATCTTCGGCAAATGTTGCCAGACTTCTTCGCAGGTAAAGCTGAGAATCGGCGCCAGGAGCCGCGCCATCGCTTCCGAGATGCGCCACACCGCGGTCTGTGCCGAGCGCCTTCCCACCGAGTCCGGAGCATAGGTGTAAAGCCGGTCTTTGATGATCTCGAAATAAAACGCGCTGAGGTCGGAGATGCAGAAATGATTCACCTGCTGATAGATGCGGTGAAACGCGAAGTCCTCATACCCCTTGCGGACGTCGCGGACCAGCGACCATGTCTGGCGCAGCATGTATTGGTCGAGCGGGTCCATTTTGCCGAAAGGAATGGCATTCGCCTGAGGATCGAAGTCAAACAGATTTCCCAGCGCATTCTTAAACAGCTTGTTGCGGATCTCGCGATAGATTTCCCCTACGCGCTGCATGAGCGCTTCGGAGCCGACGACATCTTCCCGGAAATCGACGGACGCGACCCACAGCCGCACGACTTCCCCCCCCAGCCGGTTCGAGATGTCGACCGGATCAACGTCATTGCCCCGGGATTTCGACATGGCCTGGCCCGTTTCGTCGAGCGTCCATCCCGGAGTTACCACGCCCTTGTAGGGAGGCGTCTGATGCGTGCCCATGGCGCACAGCAGGGAAGACTGAAACCATCCCCGGTATTGGTCGCCGCCTTCGAGATAGAGGTCTGACGGCCACGGATAGTCCGGCTCATCGTCGATCAGCGCAAGATAACTCGCGCCCGATTCGAGCCACACGTCGAGGATGTCGGTTTCTTTCTCGAATTTGGTTGAACCGCAGTGCGGACACTTCGTACCCTCGGGAAGAATCGCGTCCGACTCCGGGGTGAACCATGCGTCGGCGCCAGACTTGCGGAACAGCTCGACGACTTTCTTATTCACAGATTGGTCGTTGAGCGGCTTGCCACAGCTTGCGCACAGAAACACCGCGATCGGCACGCCCCACACGCGCTGACGCGAGATGCACCAATCCGGCCGCGACTCGATCATGTTGGAGAGCCGCTCTTCGCCCCACGACGGATCCCACTGCACTCTCTTGATCTCGGCGAGCGTGCGCGTGCGCATGGTGTCGTTCTTGCCCGCGCCGCGAGGCATGGGCGTTTCCATCGAGATGAACCACTGCTCGGTCGCACGAAAGATCACGGGATTGTGGCATCGCCAGCAATGTGGATACGAGTGCTCGGTCCTCTCGGTATGCAGCAGCGCCCCACGGCTGCGAACCAGATCGATGATCGGCTGGTTCGCATCCCACACGCGCTTGCCCTCGTATTCCGGTAGCCCGTTGCGCAGGATGCCTTTTTCGTCGACGTTGCTGGTGGCGTCGAGCCCGTACTTCACGCCCGTCATAAAGTCTTCGGCGCCGTGCGACGGCGCGGTGTGGACGACGCCCGTGCCAGTGTCCATGGTGACGTAATCAGCCAGCACGCCGAGAACTTTGCGGTCGAGAAACGGATGCTGAAAATTCAGCCGCTCAAGCTTGCGCCCGGGAAAATGCGCCAGCGGCTTCGGGGCGACCAGATTGCACTTCGCCGCCACTTCATTCGCCAACTTCGATGCAACGATAAAAACTTCAGTGTCCGGAGTGCTCGCTTTCTGGCTGGTGTTGTCAGAAGCGGGGACTTCCAGTGCCACGTACTCTTCGTCGGGGTGAAATGCCACCGCCATCGAAGCCGGCAGCGTCCACGGAGTGGTCGTCCAGATGATGGTCGAAACCTTTTTCCCCGCCAGCCCCCGATCAATCGCCGCCGGATCATCGAGTAGACGATACGTCACCCACACGGTGTCGCTGGTGTGGTTCTCGTACTCGACCTCGGCCTCCGCAAGGGCAGTCTCGTCGTGCATGCACCAATACACCGCACGCAGGCCTTTGTAGACGAATCCGTTCTCGTAAAACGAGAAAAAAGTCGACAGCACGACCGACTCGTACTGCGGCGTCATCGTAGCGTAAGGACGGTCGAAACGGCCGAACACACCGATGCGTTTGAACTGCGAGCGCTGCAGGTCGAGATATTTCTGCGCATACTTGCGGCAGGCGGCGCGCACAGCTATCGGCGCCATCTGCAGTTTCTTGCCGCCCAATTCCTTGTCGACCTTGATCTCGATCGGCAAGCCGTGGCAATCCCATCCCGGCACGTAGGGCGCGTCAAACCCGGCCATGGTCTTCGATTTAACAATGAAATCCTTCAGGCACTTGTTGAACGCCGTACCCATGTGGATCGGCCCGCTGGTGTACGGAGGACCATCGTGCAGGATGTAACGCGGCGCGCCCTTCCGCGATTGGCGGATGCGCTCGTAAATCCGCATCTGCTCCCAACGTTCCAGCATTTTGGGTTCGTTCTGGGGCAGGTTGGCCTTCATCGGGAAGGCCGTCCGGGGCAGGTTGATCGTCTTCTTTAGCTCGAGAGGCACCTAGTAACTTCTCCCAAATGGTTGAATCTTTTCATTATAGGGAGTAGAGCGGGAAGCCGTCCACGCTGGCCCACCGACGGCCATCCGCAACCCAACACTTTGTGTACTCCGGAAGTTGGCGTTGTTTCAAGCTGTAAATCTATAGTGGTTCGTTCCATTCTGACGTTGAGCGGAAGATACTGTCCGGGCAGGAAGAACATGTCTGTCGACAGTTCTAATGCCTCTTGAAATGCACTGTCGAAATGGCCGGAGTAGAGGTACAATTTCAAGGACGGAATCGCTGGTCCGGCATGCGGCTGGGTGAACCGAGCGGTAAGCCTGCTACAAAATCGGGCCAGAGCCTAAAAGACAAGCAACTTGCAGCAAATGCCGCTCATCTGTCTAGGAAACGAGCTTCACGGCATTTTAATCTGCATTTTGAGTCGAGCACTAAGGGCGTCCAGTCGGAATTATGGGATCCGAACCTACCAATCCGAATACTCCCGGCGCGGAGCCGGAACTGAACCTTCTCATCACCGATAAGGGTTACGAAGAGCCGCTCTACAAGTCGTTGTTCCGCGGACTGGACGACTTTTTCTTTCCCAAGAAGCTTCCACCTCTCAAGTTGGAATCCAAGCCCGAGCCCGTAAAGGACATCTGGGGCTTCTATTCGTATTGGAAGCAGGGAGCTCTGGGCGCAGCGGGATACTACGGTCTGCTCGCGGCCGCCTTGATTGTTACCGTTGCTGTGGGGCGCCGGGTTGTGTCCGCAGCCCCGGCACAGAAGGTCACCGTTACCCTGATCGATCCCGGCCCCTTGCCTGACATCAAGCCCGGAAAGACGCAGGTCGGCGGCGGTGGCGGTGGTGGTGACCGCGATGTTCTGCAAGCCAGTAAAGGGCGGCTGCCTAAGTTTTCACTGACGCAGATTACTCCACCAGCCGCGGTGATTCGCGTGGAACATCCCAAGCTGGCAGTCGAGCCCACCATTGTTATTCCGCCCCAGGTTAAGATCGCGACCAACAACATGCCGAACCTCGGTGATCCCATGTCGCACGCGCTCATGCCTTCCAACGGCACAGGCGCGGGAGGCGGTATTGGCAGCGGCGAAGGGGGCGGTGTGGGATCAGGCAAAGGTCCAGGCTTTGGGCCTGGTGAAGGCGGGGGTACCGGTGGTGGGCTGTATCACATCGGTGCAGGCGTCTCTCCGCCGGTCCCGATCTACAAGCCGGATCCGGAATTCTCCGAAGAGGCTCGCAAGGCTAAATTCCAGGGCACCTGCACGCTGTCGCTTATCGTGAACACCGACGGTCGGCCGAGTGACATTCACGTGGTAAGCAGCCTTGGCATGGGTCTCGACGAGAAGGCCATCGAGGCAGTTAGTCACTGGAAGTTTGAACCTGCCATGAAAGACGGTCATGCGGTGCGCGTACCCGTCGAAGTCGAAGTCGACTTCCACTTGTACTGAGGCCCACTACGAATCGCGCATCCGGCGCAAAATGGCATAGTGCCCGACGACTCTCGTCGTGAATCCTAACCTCTCATGGAGTTCGGTCGCGCGCGTATTACGTGCGGCCTCCGGCCTCTCTCCGCGTTCGCGACTTCTCCCCATCTCCCTCGAGAATAAGAACGCCAAGCCAGCATAGCCCTCCCGTGTGCGCTGACTGGCGTCCGGCCGGCTGTTGCGGTGGCACTTCGCCCCGTCACTCTTTCAAATCGACATGCTGAACACCCTCGATTAAATGCCCCAGGAACCGTTCTCCTAGCCGTCGGAACTTCTCCGTCGAATCGGTCGCAAAGAATTTGAGCCGCGGCCGAGTGCGCCGTTCTGCTGCATCATCGGCCGGCAGGAGCTCCTCAAAGTGCGACGCAACCTGCCGCGCGGTCGATTCCGCCGAATCGACAATCTTTACGTGTTCCGGGGTCACGCGCTCGAACAACGGTTTCAGTAAAGGATAGTGCGTGCAGGCAAGCACCAGCGTATCGGCGTCGTGAAAGCCATCCGCAAATGCCTCCGACAGATAAATGCGCGCGACTTGCTCGGTCACCATGTGCTCGACCCAGCCTTCTTCCACCAGAGGCACGAGAAGGGGGCAGGCCTTCTCGCGAGCCTTGAGGCCGCGCGCCTCGAGCGCCTTGCGGTAAGCGTGGCTGCTGACCGTAGCCTCGGTTCCAATGACCACGATTTTCTGATTTCGCGTGGCACCGGCAGCAGCTTGGGCTCCCGGCTCGACGACTCCCACCACTGGCACGCGAACAGCCATTGTGATCCGATCGAGCGCCAGCGCCGTGGCGGTATTGCAGGCGATCACCAGCATCCGTGCCTCCTGCGATTCCAGGAAGCGCGCCGCCTCCACCGCGTAGCGCGCGACCGTTTCCACGGATTTCGAGCCATACGGCAAGCGAGCGGTATCGCCAAAGTAGGCGTAGTCGACCCCGGGGATAAGTTCAAGTAAAGCTTTAAGGACGGTCAGCCCGCCAAAGCCTGAGTCAAACACTCCGATGATGGGACGACGCATGTTTTTGCCTGATGATAACTGGTGCCAAGCGAGCAGGCAGAGGAATTTCGAACCGGTTCTGGTTTTTCCTCCGTGTACCTCTCGGGTGATCGCGGTGTTCCGGAGCTGGCTTCGATTATTTCGTCCGCACGGTTTCTCGAATGCTCGACAAGGCAGATGTGCTGACGTTGCCGCAGCAAGGCCCCGGCGGTATCGGCGCACCATGCGGGCAGGTTCGGGGATGGCCCAAAAACGTGCAGATCTTATCGGTAGCCTCAGGCGAGAGAATGTGCTCAAACTTGCAGGCTTGCTGCTCGATTTCCGTCTCGCTATCCATCGCTAGGCTGTCGGTGAAAAGCCGCTCCGCCAAGCGATGTCGCCGGATGATGCTGCCAGCGCGCTCGCGCCCGCGCGCCGTCAACTCGACGATCGCCGTCCCGTCGCCGACTGACACCGATACCGGCTTCAAGGCGTCGTGGCACGGATTCACGAACGGCTTGTGATCATGCGCCTGAGGAGGATGAGGCGTGGATATGACAAACCCCAGTTCCATCATCTTCTCGATCGCCAGGCTCACCGGCAGCGCTCCGTGGACTTCCATGCGCTCGACCTCGGCGATCTCTCCGTGCTCGGCAAGAACCCAGAGCTCTTCGAGCACCTCGTCGAGCTGCTCCTCGTCGGCGAGCGAGAATATTTCCTGCGATGCAATTTTCCCGTGATGCAGCTCGATGCGGCGGTCCGCCAGCCGCGCCACCACGGGATCGTGCGTGACCATCACAATCGTGCGTCCTTGCTGATGGAACTCGCGCAGAAGACGCAGCACGATTTCTTCATTCTGCGCGTCGAGGTTGCCGGTCGGCTCGTCGGCTAAAATGATCCGCGGATCGTTAATCAGTGCCCGCGCAATGCACACGCGCTGCTGCTCGCCACCGGAAAGCTGGGAGGGAAGATGATGCGCCCGATCCCCGAGCCCGACCCGAGCCAGGGCTTCAGTCGCCTCTTTTTCGTCGGTCATACTGTGAAAGTACTGCGCCAGCATGACGTTTTCGACCGCGGTGAGAAACGGAATCAGATGAAACTGCTGGAAGATGAAGCCGATCTTTTCCGCCCGCACCCGGTTCAGCTCAGCCGAAGAAATTCCCGCGAGGTTCTGCCCGTCAAGCCAAATCTCCCCCGAAGATGGCCGGTCGAGGCAGCCAATCAGATTGACCAGGGTCGACTTCCCCGAGCCCGAAGGCCCCATGATCGACAGCCACTCGCCGCGCGTAACGTCGAGCGAGATGTGGTCGAGCGCGTGAATCGAGCTGCTCTCTTTGCCCTCGCCCGATTCCTTGGCAGGGTAGAGCTTGGTGACATCTTTGATCTGGATCATCTCACTCTCCCCTAAGAATGACCGCAGGCTCGACGCGCCGCAACAGCGAAATCGGCAGGATCGCCGCCAGCAGTGTCACTGCCATGCTACCAGCCAGCACCACCGGCAGCACGCTGAATCGCGGCACCACCGGGGAGTGAAAGTTGACCCGCCCGATCCACGCTGCAATGCCGATACCCACTAGGAATCCGACCACGGCTCCGGTCGCGCCCAGGGCCGCCGCCTCGGCCGCGAAGAATCCGTTCAGCACTCGATCAGAAGCGCCTAAGGCCTTCATGATGGCAAAATCGCGTCGCCGATCGAACACCCATCCCATCAGCGTGGAAAGCACGCACAGAGCCGCCGTCAGGATAATCAGCGCCGCCGCAGCCAGCAGAGTCGCACGCGTCTTTCCCAACACCCGGGCCTCGCCTTCCATAATCTGCCGCACTGGTCGGACGTCGGCCGATGGGACCGTCTGCGCCAACTGATTCATGATCGACGTGACTTCCTCAGGAGAGCCGCT
>Ga0123355_10011151_pt1 | contig 13835 bp, 3 predicted proteins | sample TergutEmb28metaG_3_FD_89872 | JGI IMG/M metagenome (GOLD analysis project Ga0123355, IMG submission 89872) | Embiratermes neotenicus P1 segment gut microbial communities from Petit-Saut dam, French Guiana - Emb289 P1 | ecosystem: Host-associated > Arthropoda: Insects > Digestive system > Gut ... | reverse complement strand
TTACTACCACTAAATGTGCACATGTGTTACTACCACTAAATGTGCACCTGTTATTACCACCAAATGTGCACATGTGTTAAAACAACTAAAGGTGAACACGTGTTACTACCACTAAATGTGCACATGTGTTACTACCACTAAATGTGAACAAGTGTTACTACCAATAAATATGCACATGTTACTACCAATAAATGTGCACCTGTGTTACTACCGATAATTTTAGAACCAACTATAGAGTTGGCAGCATTCCAACCATTAAACTAAAACATGAACTCCTGATTAGGTTTTCTAGCTTTGACGGAGACTCAGGCGTCACACTTCTCTCAGACACGATAATTATATCTACTTTGGATTAACATGTGAACACTACGATAACATTACATCAAAATTGACGTGTAAATTCTCTTCAAAGTAACATAGAGGACGAATATCATTAAGTTTAAAGCACATTGCAGTGTCACAGTGAATTACCTCACTAGGTTCATTGACGGCTGATATTATCGTGTGAAGATATTGCACCTATATATAACTGGCCGATATGGAGACTTAGAGGTTTACTTCTGGCATGTACCTGCAGATAACTAACGTTGCTATAACGACTGACTGATCCACCATAACCGCGATAATTTATTGACTTTAATAATAATAATCAGTCATACGAACTTCCATCAATTTCTGCGCGGCATGCTAAGGCACATACATCACAACACAACATATTGCCTGCCGGCATAGTAGACTTAAACACCCACATCTAAGCTAAACATCACCTCTATATCACAATCTCATGATTTCTTTTACAAACTATGCTGCAGGCGAAACAGCGACTTGCTACGGGCTGGACGGTCAGGGGATCAAATTCCGATGGAGGTGAGATTTTCCCCGCCCAGAGAATCTCAGAGGCTCACACAACTTCCTGTAAACAAACACCGGGTCTTTCCAGGGATAAAGTGGCCGGGACGTGATGCTGAACACCCACTCCCTTTTAGCGCCGAGGAGGCGAATGATTTGGGGCTGTACCTTTGCCTCCGCTCTGTGGTTGCATAGGCATGTCATAGGGCGAATTTTACCATTATTTTTGTTGATACGTAGTATGTCTATTCGTGTCGTTTATCAGCTCAGGAATATTACAGTACGTAACAACAGCTGCGAAAACAACAATTCTTTAAAGTGACTATATATAGGATGTTCCTGAAATATACGGCATAAATATTGGTTCGTGCTCCATGTGTAAATTAAAAGAAAGAAGTCTAAGTTTCGATCCCGTTCTCGAGCGGTGTCCAATTAGCAGCATGCGAAAAACAGTGCAGAGGGCGCACCCACAATGCACACACCCCACACAAATATATTATGTTGCTCAAAATGCAATGTCATGTGAAAATGCTGCCATGCGAAAGCAGACTTTGCTGTACTCTGAACACGTTCGGCTAGTGTGCTAGCACAGACTGCTGATATGCATGCGGCGCGTCGATTTTATACAGACGAAATTCTCGGTCTCCAGATTTAGGCAGAAAAATGTTTCCTTGCATTGATCGGCGCCTTAAGTAAATGTAGACATTTCTGTTCATCGCAGCAAAATGAGGAAGACAAACATCATTCCGAACACCACAGCTTGGAGAAAGTTTTGCGAAACACCATGGGACCAGCACAAGGAGGATCGCATCAGCAGAACACCTTGTCCTTGGCTGTGTGACGGGTAGGCTGTGACAGCAACAGCTGTATTTTTCACATTTGTAAAGAACGCCAGGCCTATCTGACATTCAGAGGACCGTGAATCATGATATATTACTTTAAGAAACTGCTTGCAGTCAGCAAAACCTGTATGACGCACACCTATTGTTGTGTATACGGTACAAGACTCATGATGATGGACAGAAAACTTGTAGGAAACATGTAGAGTTCTTTTCCAAAAATAAATTTGATAAATAAGTGCATTTCGTTGGTTTTATTATAGCAACGCCAGGCCTGTTTTCAAAAGATTATACCGGAACAAACTTTTGTCAGTAGTTCTTGCAGGAATGTACTAGTAATCCTTATTCATTTTCTCTCACGCTGTTTAAGGAAGACAGGACTTACTTGTCACGGAACTTCCTCTTCCACAACAAGCAATGGACAGAATGTGACAACTTACATAACATAATTCTGTCGATATAGCAAGAATGATTTACAGTAAAGGAGACAGACATAATCATGCCTCGCAACTGCGGCTGAAAGTGTAATGTTATTACGATCTTTACACAGCATCATGCCACAGCTAATACAGGATGCCGCAATATAGATGAAAAGCATTCAAGTGGTCCATGTGCATGGTGATCCAGTTCATTCTAACATGGCTCATCGGACGTTTTCGAATGACAGACATCCAGAGCGATGGGCTATTCGAGGCGATCCAAATGGATGGTCGCGATATCACCTCACTGAAAACCGCTAGATTTATGAGGCAATCTTGGAAGCGTTGTTCACATTTAGGCACTTAATAATGAAGAGGAAATACAATACTGGATGATAAGCACCAGCAAGTCAATACGAGATACAACATAAATAAGAAAGTATTAAAATTTAATAAGTTCTTATTTAGATTTTATCAATGTTTTAAACCTAAGATTGTAATTTGCTATTACAGTTTTTATTGTAATATTAATTGTAATACGTTTTCCTACAGCAAGGAGCAGAACAGGGTCACTCAAATTGACATGTCTTTCTTTATTCTTACTGTTTTTCTTGCACAACGGCCTGATAATAGGTTAGTTAATTAATACGAACCTTCAAAAAGAAAATAAATATTGCGTCTGGCTGAGAGTTTAGCATTTTTCGTCGATCGAGCTATACACAACGGGAAGTATTCTATTGAAGGCAAATAGAAACTATTCATAATATAATTCCTATTCGACATTCTCAATCTGTCTATAAAAGAATACAATTAATTTACACGTTAGAAGTGAAGTTTGAAATTCAAACACATATATAAATACAATTTTAAAACGACATCACAGATGTCCATTTCACACTGCCTGAACTAACATTTTTGTACAGTTTCTCCTTTTATGAAATATCGAAGCACACAAAACTTGGGTGTATTTTAAACCGCAGTCTGCAAGAACGAACGTCTTGAGAAAGAGAAAGTGTGGATGAATGAATTTCCACTTTATAATCATCATCTGGAAGTTGAATTCCTTTTTATATTTCTGAAGAGAGAAACACAATGGAGTGCTGCATTTAGAGCGAAAAGAAATACACAAAAGGAAGCAGATTGCATTTAACTGTAACAACATGAAGTAGCGCATGAAACAAAAATCAAGAATGAGAAAGAAGAAAACGACGGCTTGGGTGTTTTCGTTCAATGAAATACTTGCTTAAGAAGGCTTTGCTTCCACTGTAGACAGAAGACGAAAACAGAACTAATATTCCATTGTGCCTTGTTGGTAGAAACTGTGGTTTGTGATGAAGATAAATACTGCATGTATTTTAAGTTTTTATTAATCAAGCGTATTTTACTTCTGCCCCGTATGTTCTTAAGAAATGTGTAACAGAAGTTTATATTTGTTCTGACATTATCAGCATCACAGCTGCAGAACAAGAATGAAGTTTAACACACTTTGGTAGTTACGTGGTTCAGTTCAATTAATAAGGGAGGAAGCATCACGTGATGAAGATCGATCTAATATTGATATACATAGAGGCAAATAAATGACTCGCACAGCCTTTAAATGACATGAAACATCATATAAAAATAATAAAATCATTCACATATACGACTCAATTAACCAGAAATATCAATAGATTTTATAGATTAATTACAGGTAATTAAATTACAATACATTTGGGCAATATTTTAAAAGATAACGTTGTATTTTAACTCAACACCTGCACATGTTTGATGGTACTGGTTATAACTGTATTCCTCTGTGAACGACCTCCCAGAGGATAGCTAGTGAAGGCCGAAACATGTAGGAGGAACCTCATAAAATAACAAACGGTTTTTTATTATTACACGAAACATTTGTTGGATTAAATACGGTAAATATCCATACAGCAATTTTACTTAACACTAAATAAAGTTGTAACTACTGTCGTGAACACGAACATGAAGAAATTTACTTTTTTGTATGCCGGGTGTGACTCAGTGCCGCAGAGTTGAGGGTTAAGTTCTGGTTGAAGCGAAAGATTTGTTTTGTGCGGCACAATGAAGCCTTCACGAAGTACAAGCGTGCCTTCCTAAGACCCGTCCCATCTTGAAAAGGGTCTCCGTTCTTAGAAGCCAGTACACATCGATGGGAGTTGATACACAGAGAAACACAGAGACACACAGAGGCAAATATTGGCTGCAACTGAACATGGACGCTCCAGGGGTCAATGTAAATGGCACAACGAAAAAAAAGTTCATTTCCCCAAGAGAATCGAAAATCGATCCTCTATCCTGATAAGTACAACGTCACTGAAGAAGTTGGTATTCTGCGTAAAGTTAATGTCTTATGTGCGTATGCGTATTTTGCAATTCATTGATCACAATCCCTACAAGAGATGTCACTGACTGTAGTGGCAAACATAACTGACGTTCTATTTGAGATGTTAGGATAGGTCATCAAGTTATCTTCGTTTATGATAAGCAGAAAGTGCCACAACCGTAAATTGTGACACTAATTTAAACATGCAATAAAGAAACAGAAAGTGGGCCGGGTAGCTCAGTTGGTATAGCGACTGACTATGGGCTGGACGGTCAGGGATCGAATCCCGTGGGGACGAGACTTTCCGCCCGTCCAGACCGGCCCTGGGGCCCACACAGCCTCATGTAAAATGGGTACCGGGTCTTTCCCGGGGGTAGAGGCGGCCGAGGCGTGGAGCTGACCCCCATCCCATCTGGTGCCGAGGTCCTAGAAAGAGTAGAGCTGTACCTCTAAGTACCCTAAGGGCCTTCGTGGCCTGTAAAAAGGGCGAAACTTTAAAAAACGGAAAATTAAATTTCAGAGACAACTGTTTTTAGTACTTAAGAAGAAAATTCTAAAGATTCATTCAATACACATACAAAAATTTATTATTATTATCATCGTCACAATTTATTTCTTTTTGTACAAAACGGAAGTGATGGAGGCTTTGTGAGAATTACTCTATAAAATGAAACTGTCGAGTCTAATTATGTTGTCAAAGTGGCGCAAACGTTCGAAGTATATTTGCTATAAATTTGTGAATGTAATTGACCACGTTCCTTTCTGACGTTTCTGTTATAGTCCATACGGTCCTATATTCTACAATAAAGTATCCCCCCACCCGCCCTCAGCGTCTATGATATCATGCTTGCTTGCAATGGCTGCGGCTTCAGAATGTAAGCATTGTGCTCGGTGTTCAGAGTGGTTTTGCAACAACGCTGTGTTAACATTAAGTGTATAAATCTCCCCAACAGATCAGTTCCAAATTGTTCTGACGTCACTATAGTACACTTGGTGTCTGGGCTTTGTCCGTCGTCTCTCTTGTGAATACAGCATGTTTCGGAAACTAAACTGTTTTTGATCCTCAGAGGAAAGATCAGAAGTGCTGGATGAGTTGGAACCAAAATTTGAAAAAGAATAGCGTTTTATACCTAACATAAGTGTGCCGATAAATCTCAACTTTCTCATCTGGTGAAGGAGATAACCAGTTTCGGGAAAGATGTGTTATTTTGAGAATAATGGATTACGGAAAAATCCAGATGTCTCGTCGGATTGTTAGAGAAGTGATAATGAACCTGATTATTTGCAAACATTTTCAGCAAACTACAGCATTCCTTGGTGATTTCAGAATTGCAAAATTATTTATCCAGAACGCTTGGAAACCTGCAGGAAAACAAAATAATGTGAACCCATTTAACTTCTATTATTTCTTGAGAATAAGAGGACTTTAATATCGGTTTAACATTTAATTCATAAATTCATATTCTTCGCTTTATGTTCCTTCGGTCTCACATCAAACACGTAAAGATTATAAATGAAGCAGAGAACCAACTAGATGCAATTATAACAATTTATTGATCTTCAAATCAGCTTAACATGTTTCGGGCAATTCTTTGCCCATCCTCAGGAGCGCAAGACTGTGATTTACAGCATATGGTGTAAAGTCCCCATATTGTTGTCGGTCGGGGGCCTGGAGTGCGGCGACTCGGACTATGTTTTCGGATGTTGCTCCACTAAAGTAGAACAACATACTTCACGCCGAACACATAGTCCGAGTCGCAGCACTCCAGACCCCCGACCGACAACAATATGGGGACTTTATACCATATGCTGTAAATCATAGTCTTGCGCTTCTGAGGATGGGCAAAGAATTTCCCGAAACATGTTGAGCTGATTTGAAGATCAATAAATTTTTATTATTGCATCTAGTTGGTTCTCAACTTAATTTATATCGACGATGTACGGTCAAACACACATCAAACCTAAAGATAAGTTTGTGAATAAAAATTAACATGACCTATCAGTCGTGTCATATTGGTGTAAAATGTAATTCTGAGAAGGATGATCTTAGAGAGGTGAAGAATGCGGTGATTGCGGTTGGTGGAGAATGCAGCATACATAGAAAATATCGGGAGAAAAGAATGTTAGTCGGAAAGAAAGATGAGAAACGTCACGTAGGAGACCGAAGAAAACCGGTAAAATAGCAGTAAAATGGATCTTACAAGCAAAATTATGTTATGAAATTCATCACATTCAAGACAGAGGACAGGCTATGGGCCGTTGTGTCATGCTAATGAACACACAAAATGCCGGGAATGAGTGATGTTTATTTCCTGCTCAGGATAGACCCGTATTTATGGAGGTAAATTGTTATATATCTTCCCCGGCAGATACTAGAACATTTAATTATTTATTGATTTTGCAACCTGATACTGACTTAATTGCCTTCTTTTACAAGCAATGTGTGAGATAAGAAAGCATTTCGCAGTCAGTAAGTTAAATCAAATCAAATCAAATCAATGGACATGGTAACTGAAATATATATATATATATATATATATATATATACACACGTAGGTTACTTATTATATCTTACAAGAATCATTCCGCAACATCCCGCTGCTACAGCGCCATGCGTGTTGGCTGTCGACTGTGTGGACAGCCGATAATTGTCAGATAAAATAAAGACCGTATATAAACACTGTAGAACTCGAGGCTGTCATAAAACAATTGTAGAATTATTAAAAACATGCCGTCGAGGAATATGTCAGTTTCAGACTGAAATACAAAAAAAAAGCGATATTTTTAAATTGTGATTACAGCAGTGTTAGGAGGAAATGTTTGTAGTGATAAACAATCTCGAAGATGGAAGAAGGTTTAATGAGTATTATCCCATTGTTCAGGGTCAGAGTTTGGACCGCATTACTCTCTAAGCGTGTAGACTGCCCAGCTTCGCCTGATCACTCAGCAGAATTAAAATGTGTATTTTCATTCGTCAGGTATTCTAAGACTAAATCTGTTGCTGTGTGGACGTGTACTAAGTAATGGGAAAGGAAGAAGGTATAAACTGTAACACAAATTGTCTGAAATACAAAGAAGTTCTGTGGGTTAACATTCGTATGGGAATGATCTAAATTCATCAAAGGTAGAGTGATCCCGTTACGGGCCCGGTCTGGCCCAGAGGGTGGGTAGAAGTATAGCTCTACTCTTCCATGACCGCGGCATTAGAAGAGGGTGAGTGGTCAGCAGCACGCCCCGGCCGCACTTTACCCCCGGGAAAGCCACGGTACCCATTTTACAGGAGGCTGGGTGGGCCCCAGGGCCGGTCTGGACGGGCGAAAAGTCTCGTCCCCACCGGGATTCGATCCCGGGCCGTCCAGCCCGTAGTCAGTCGCTATACAGACTGAGCTACCTGGCCCACTCTAAATTCATCAAAACATGTTCAAATTAGAACATGGTTTGTGTTCTCCTACAGGTATACCGATAATCACGATGCTACATCACGAACAATTTATAAATCTTATAACTGGGTAATAGGGCATAAAACAAATTGAAGGGCGCAATAAACATGCTTTTATTGCTTCGAAGTGAAACATTCTCAGGTGGATACGACCTATATAGCAGCAGTTAACCCTCTACAGGGCGCTGCAAGCCATGTGATCCGCCTGCTGTAAAGTTACCTCTCACGACATTTTGTAAACACAAATTGTAAAAAATCGTTTCCCTGAATATGCAACAATTTTTAACGAACTTAATGAATGCAATGACCGTGGTATTGGATACGTGGCGTGTTTCCAAGCTCGTAAATATCGTTGTGCTATAGAGTTAATTCCTATTATCTCCGGAATGCAAATTTATCTGGATAATAAACTTTTATATTTAAAAAGCATGACTAAATAAGTAAACTACTTGATAAACATTATTTCGAGTACTGCGGTAACAAAATGACACTTTGGCTTCGGATTAAGTACTTTTTAAGGGATTTTACAATTAGGACCTGTCATAAAACAAATACCATTTTCGGTAATGCCACGATAGACCTGGTCATTCTTATAATAAAAGCCAACGAGATGCACTATTTCTCAAGTTTATTTTGATAAAGTACTCTACATGTTTCGAACAGATCTACTGTCCAGCTTCAGGAGTCAGGAGTATTTGTCATGCTAGTTATGTTGACTTTTAGATACGGGTGATTGATACGCCAGCGGGGATGTTCTATAGACAGTAACAAACACGTTTATACGCAAAACACGCGGCTTCTGTACAACGGGTTTGAAGTCAATGAGTTAATTTAGTGTGATAATTCTAAGTTATTAAGGTACTTAACGAGAATAAGTAATGCCGTGGCACAATGTCAATCTTAAGAAGCTGATAATTGCTCAGCTGTCACGATATTCATCATCCTCTTAGGAATGCGAAGGTTCAGTATAGCTTTTCAAACAGTATCCCAATGTATCCTATCCTGAGGCGGTGAGATATAGTTCTTATCCCAATTTCAGACATATTTTACTACCACAATCTGCTCCCATTTACAATTAGTTCTTCCAAACGGTCACTTCTCTTCAGATTTTCCTAAGAAAATTTTATATGCGTTGACAGATAATGTTTCTGTCTTCTGGTTTGTAATCATGCTCCGTGAGAAAAGAGTCGTAGTCGCTACCAGAACACTCGCTGTCTGCGATATTATCTTAAAACTGGTACCAATCGCTTCCTTCTTGAATCTTTTGACCACAGCATCAACAAAAATATTTTCAATTATCACAAACTGTGCCTTCATATTTAGGGCTGTTACCTTTAACTGCAAGTCAGTTCGAATTCCCTATCGTACTATTATGGTATGAAATGATATATTTGTTGAATACAATTGGGTTGACAACCGGTGGCAATAGTACAACACCCGGTGGCAGTAGTACAACACCCGGTGGCAGTAGTAAAATACCCGGTGGCAGCAGTACAACACCCAGTGGCAGCAGTACAACAGCCGGTGGCAGCAGTACAACACCCAGTGGCAGCAATACAACAGCCGGTGGCAGCAGTACAACACCCAGTGGCAGCAGTACAACAGCCGGTGGCAGCAGTACAACACCCGGTGGCAGCAGTACAACACCCGGTGGCAGCAGTACAACAGCCGGTGGCAGCAGTACAACAGCCGGTGACAGCAGTACAACACCCGGTGGCAGTAGTACAACACCCAGTGGCAGCAGTACAACAGCCGGTGGCAGCAGTACAAGACCCGGTGGCAGCAGTACGAGTATTAACTATTATACAATATACTTCTCCGTCGTCTGAGGCACAATCAGTTAACAATTTATCTACAATGGAAGTAACTGCGATAAGCTGGTACAGAGGCTTATCTTCCACCATTTTTTTGCAAGCCACAATTGTTCTTACGGGCAGCAAAGTCGGCTCATCCATAGGCAATGTGGAACCACGCCTCTTTTGCGATTTCAATTTAGCGAAATTTCTGGTCTGTGCGGTCGGGCAATTCAGAATATGCAGTATTATTCAAGAGCACCAGCCGCTTGTAAATCGGTAGGAGACCCATCCAGCTGCAGCATCCAAAGTGTCTCTACTGGAAGGGCTGACCAAAACACACGTTCTCTGGTTGGTAATAACAGAATAATTGTGGGATTTTTTTTTCAGTATTAATGTCAAAGTACTTAGTTTTATTACGTATAACTTCAAGAAACATAATTTTGAGAAATTTTAAATAACTAAGTTGATTACGTGATTCTCCTAAGATTCATTAAGTTTGTCACACGAGGCTGCCACGAGTCCCTAATGTGAGCCAGCTGAATCCTGTCAGAAATTTAACGCAGTGTTACTACACAAATTTCGTCCACATTACCCTCCCACACAGGTCAACTAAGCTGTAGTTTACACCAGCTTCTCAATTACAACGCTGGATATATTTATCGCTCCTTCCATGTATGATACAAACCCGCCCTTTCCCCCCCTTCCCCTAAATTTCGACAGATTAACAATATTTCGTGGAAAGTTACAATTAAGGAACTTTGAAATAACAAGAAGTTAGTGTATTATGCTTTCAGTCTAACACAACTATATTTCACCTAGTGGTATAGTAGGAATACAACTACATGTTTCGGCCCTATATGTGGGTCATCATCAGGTTGCGTTTTAATTTACAGGGGGTCGCTATACAAGCTGTGTGGGGTGTTTTTGACAGTATTGGGTGTTGGGGATGGGTTGGTGGAACGAGATCTCGTTGTTTCAATAGTGGGTATCATGACCTGGGGTTATTATAAGTGAATTATCATTAGTTTTCTGTGTACACACGGTTTAATCCACTTAAAATAACCCCAGGTCATGAGACCCACTATTGAAACAACGAGATCTCGTTCCCACCAAACCCCCAACCCCCAATACTGTCAGAAACACCCCACACACATTGTATAGCGACCCCCTGTAAGTTAAAACGCAACCTGACGATGACCCACATATAGGGCCGAAACATGTAGTTGTATTCCTACTGTACCACTAGCTGAAATATAGTTGTGTTAGACTGAAAGTATGATACACTAACTTCTTTTTATTTGAACCAACACAACGGGGATGATGCACCTCAAAAAAAATTAAGGTACTTACGTTTCTGTAGTTTTCCTCCGTTCCCCTGTTACACCTTCCCATTAAGGTTATTATTCTTCTGTCGTAGGATGACAGGGTCAGAAACGAATGCATCTTAACACACTGTACTCTATTTTAATACAAAAGTATGCATCAGTGTTTCCACTCCGTTTGTACAACCCGATATACATACTGTTCATGCAGTCTGCCAAAACAATCCGAGTGGATATAGCACTTAAAGTGACATGTTTCTGCACCTTTCATGAAAAGACAGTAATAATGCTCCAATAGAGATTTGTCTACGTTATGAACATAACACAGAGTTCCTTTGGGGAAGGTAACAGTCGGTCACGCAAACAAAACTTCCCTTCACAGCCACGTAACATTCATTATGTTGTTGATAAGAGTCCACCCCTTCTGAGCTCCATCCTGAACCTCACCGATGATTTATCTATTCACACCTTATCTCTTTAAGACCCATTTTACAGAATTACATTTCTTGCAGCCTCCATATACACTTCATATTGCGCCATCTATCCTTTCTTTCACAATTCTAATAATATTCGGTAATACGCAGTAATGCCGGGCCCATTGGCCACGCGGTCTAAGGCGTAGGTTTGCTGCCGCTTGCATGCTGAGACTGTGCGTTCGAATCCAGTCGCCGGCATGGATGTCCGTATCTTGTAAGTGTTGTGTGTTGTCAGGGAAAGATTTATGCTACGAGCTGATCACTCGTCTAGAGGAGTTCTACCGACTGTGGTGCGTCGTTGTGTGTGATCTAGAAACGGCCTACGTTGGGGAGCAGCACCATAAAAAAATACGCCAAGTATTACTCAGTAACTCGTTATGACGTTGTGCCAGTTACTTCCAATTCCCTGTCGTACAGGTGTCTCGGAATATGCTCCTAAGCGGCGATTGTAAGCCACCTCCACACATTACATGATGAAGACTGAAACAGTTTCCTGGAAATGGATGCAACTACCTGCAAAATTACAGAGCTTCAAAAACAGAAAATTAATAATTTAAACGCTCAGTTTTTAGCATTTTATCAGAGCGAGAGGCCATCTGTCACAACCATATAAAATGCCTTAAGCTATCCACTCGTAAGTTCTAATTCTTGGAGTTTGGGCAGGAGAATGGAAGATTACAAATTCCGAACTCAACTACAGCAAGCGTTCCACAAATTTAAAAAAATCTACATGTCAAATGTCTGGAAGCTGACGATGTGATGAAAGCTTTCACCTGTGCTAACCACTTTAAAATCAGCGTCACATCTCAGCATGGTATCTGAGATTTTTGCGACATTCTGTGCAAACTGCGAGAGGAGACCTGATGCGTGTGAAATATGCCTCTGTCACACTGGGACGACGAAGTGCCTGCTCGTCAAAACTGCAACACTTGCGATTTCCCTCCAGTTGTTGTCACTCTTCCAGTTTCAATATTTTACATCAATGAAGATTAAAAAGACATTTTATTTCCTAAGGAAGGACACATTATCATGATTTTAAATTGTTATTCAGTTTATATGTATAGATATTTATTAACGACTGTGGAGGTTCAATAAATTACTATGCGACGAATTCAGGTGCTTCCGCCTCTAAGAGATTTTTCGGGATCTAGACTGAAGGAGGTGAATCATGAACAAGGATCTTAGGCTTAATCTGACTGACAAGGACAGAGGAAGTTAAAACAAGCATTAAAGCCTCCGGCTTGTAATTGGCAGGTTACTGAATGAGTGTAAAAAACCAATATTAATTCGTTTAATATACGTACTTTCCAATTCATTGAAGACTAGCCGTCATAATATTCTACGCTACTTAATCTGAGGCACTGGGGGAAAAGCTAAACAAGTCGTGCACCCATAGTAAGAGATTAACGAGGATTCAGGTAATCAGGACCTAACGGGCAAACATGGTCGCTACTGTGATTCTTCAAAAGTGCATATTTGATTCGTGTTTAGTTACTGTTTATTTTTTTAGAGCTGTCTCTATCTCAGACTGCAGAATGTCGAACTTGAAAGGCTCCGGACTAAAGCCGACCAGAACTGCAGTAACATACCGCAAAAACTGAGGTAACATACTGCAATCTGAATGGATGGTCCGAGCAATGTTCGCAAAAAACCTCTGTCACTGGGCTCCTGCAGCAACACGGCACACAGTCAACACAATTTCAGTATAACTTGCACAAAAAACAAGGAAAACTTAAATACACTGAAAAGGGGAAACTGGTAATTTAAAGGTACGTCTCTATAATTGTGAAACACTGTTTATAATTTTCGATATTAAGGTCCAAGAATTATGATTTTTGGACACACAATAGGAACAGAAAAATGTAACGCGAATGCTACAGACCATAAAACAAGGGTGATGCTATAATGCAGAATTGAAAGAAAGTCACAATAACACAACTGTCACTTTGAGCTAAACGACCTGGGAAAATCGCAGACGATAAGAGGTTTTCAAATCCTGCTTCATTATGTTATTTTCGAATATCTTTTTCTGTTTTCTATGCAGCATATGGGAGAAAAAAATTAAAGCTTCACAGACTCTACTGCAGAAAATTTGTTATGCCCTTTCGACTGTTTCCAACATGTTGTGTGAATAGGGTTAGCAGCATGTGATGTGCAAACACATGATGCCTCTATGTGTTGTGTGAATAGGGTTAGCAGCATGTGATGTGCAAACACATGATGCCTCTATGTGTTGTGTGGATAGGGTTAGCAGCATGTGATGTGCAAACACATGATGCCTCTATGTGTTGTGTGAATAGGGTTAGCAGCATGTGATGTGCAAACACATGATGCCTCTATGTGTTGTGTGGATAGGGTTA
>Ga0123355_10011149_pt1 | contig 13836 bp, 8 predicted proteins | sample TergutEmb28metaG_3_FD_89872 | JGI IMG/M metagenome (GOLD analysis project Ga0123355, IMG submission 89872) | Embiratermes neotenicus P1 segment gut microbial communities from Petit-Saut dam, French Guiana - Emb289 P1 | ecosystem: Host-associated > Arthropoda: Insects > Digestive system > Gut ... | reverse complement strand
ATAGAAAAGTCGCAGGCTCCTGATGATGGATGTATTAATGTCCGAAACATGTTGAGCATAGAAGAAGTGAAATAAAACTTAATAAATTGTGACATCAAGTTGGTCTCTTATTCTTCAACTAACCAGCCGATGTTAATGTAATGTTGCATGAATGTCGTGATGCTATAGGTACTTCACATTCTTCTTCTTTTGTATCATTATGATCGACTTTACTCTTCTTAAGATTAGACCTGGTTATTTATTTCTGGTATTTAACTCTTATCCTGCTAACGTGGAGAATATGGTGAGCTCCTCATAATGCCAGCAAATGGCAGATGGGATTTAACTCGGTGTTTAAATGGTTAATGCCATTGTTAGTAGCTGTGACTGTGTAGCTTCAATTGGTGTGAATAATTGATTAAAAAGGATGTGGAAGGAACTTCTCATGAATTAAGTTGAGACAGTATCTCAGTAAGAATCTCAATTATGATGGCCAGTGTCCTAAGAGAGTAGTTTCAGTCAACAGATGCCGAACTGGAGTCAGAAATGTTACCACTTGTGTCACTTGGTAAGTGATTGGGCCTGTTAATTACCAATGTTATCAGTCCATAGAGTTGTTCTTTTTAAAGAGTCATTTCCCACTGCTGTTGTAAACAGAGATGGACCTTTCAATTACAGGGCATTCAAAAGAATCCAGACTATGCTCGAATGTTCAGGGCACGGCCTCTGCGATTTGTATTACCACTAAAGGACATTCCTTCGGTCACTACTGCAGAGACGAACCTGGTTACTCTTCAGGGAGCCAAAGCTACTGCATTTCAACTATATGATGGCAAAATATTTGTAAATCCTGAACTTCTTTGTGATATTGGATGTGAAACACCACGAATTTACTACGAAAAATATCTGGGGAGATCTTACCGATACTTTTACGCCATTTCATCTGATGTTGATGCAGATAATCCAGGCACAGTGAGTCTGACAAGAAACATATCTTTGATAATTAATTATATTGCCTATTTCTATGCTGAATTCTGTTAATATTTAAAGCCTGTGTCTTCTGTGTTTCCTTGGTATGCATGCTGTTCCAAATGAACTGAACTATGAAAGAATGCCAGAATGGATCTTTGTACTAATACTGTGAAACCCCAAAGCAAAATGAATAGGTATTCGAAGCAGTTCTTCCTGTTTCCAGCACTGAAAGGGCTAATTTGAACTTCCAAAAATAATGAAATTTGTGATTAATTTTCTTTCGTAATTTTATTGAAATGATGCTGTTATCAGTTGAAACTGCATATTGTGTTGAATGATATGGAAGGATGTAAGAGGCAGCAGTTCTGACCTAATGTGAGATACCATACTGTCCTGGCATTTGCCTGAAGGAACAGAGGTGTAGCACAAAAGTGTGAGTCAGGTCAGCCAATCTGTGATCCAGGGTTTAAACCCAGATCCTCCTGAGTACATATCAGAAGTGCTACCAACTTTAACACATTAAACTCATCAAGCCAGAACTCTGTAGAGTAGTAGGAGGAGTATTGCCAAATGTGGGTTGGCAACAGTGGTGCGGTTGTCACTGTATTAGTATTAGGTGAAATCTTTTGTGGTTTACTTTGGGGTGGGGTGAGAATATGTGGTGTATAACGACCTCTGTGTAATGTTGCTTGTGGTGATGGTTGTTATGTATTAACTCAGCTCACACAAATAAGCTCGTAACACAGATGTGTGATAGGCTCCTAAGCACAGATACACAACCAGCACTGCAGATTCTAAGCCATCTTATATTCCATCACTGGCAAATTGAAACCTTAGATATGAACAAATATAATGACAAAAAAATGTTGCATTAATGCTCTTTATAAGTAATGTAATACATAAAAGAAAGATACTTGATTAGGTGGAGATTCTGTGACCTGTATAAACAGAAATGTTACTCAACAACAGATACACACATACCCAGAATTACATGTATGCAGATCTATTATTCATGTAATAAATGTACTATAATAACTAACGACACAGTGATGTCCATTCCACTCCCCATAGGTTTGTAGACATTACTTAAAAATACAGTACACCATAATTCCTTTAATCTGGAAACTGTTGCTCTGGATATCCACATAATTCAGCAGTTTAGGAAAATAGTCCCAAGGCCGGAAGTTTCAACATCAAAACATCCAGTATGCATACTCATTTTGTGACTGTATCTTGTGTTGTTTGGACTGTATTCATCTTTGAAGACTCCAGACAACACTGAATATGACCGTGATCACTTTGAACCAGCAGCTGAAGGAGATATCCAAATGGAATACACTTCTGATCAGTTGTGCAGCTCAAGTATAGGAGCAGTAACAAATAATTGAGTGTAATAACTTAGGTTTGTCCAGGTACTCTCTGATTATCTGGGATATTTGCTAATCGAGTACCTGTCTGGTCCGGTGAGTGCTAGATTAAAGGAATTCTACCATAATTATTAGTTCATTTAAAGATAAATTTAAGATTTAGAATAAGTCTATACTTTAAACATTTAATTGAACTATATCAACGAGTTTTAAGCTTGTGGTTCCGTGCATCGTAATTCAATGTGAATAAAAATCCAACAGATGCAACACTATGCAGATATTTATTCATTGCAAAACTACTTTACATATTTCGGGCGTCACAGCACCCATCATCCAGAGTATTAAAAACTGTACCTGCAGCCTCCAGTACAGGTCATACTACTTGTACCGCTACTCCCCTCTAAACGTGGTCTGATCGGGACTGCGTAAAGTAGTTTTGCAATGAATAAATATCTGCATATTGTTGCATCTGTTGGATTTTTATTCACATTATATCAACCACATTCACCTCATTTTTATACACTAACTTACAATAGCAAAATAATGTGTGCAATATGTACACTGTTTCAGTTAATTAAGGTGGACATCAAAACACATACAAAAATGACCTGGTGTATGGAAAATGTGTATCCAAGTGAGCCAATTTTTGTGCCTTCACCTGATGCAAAGGTGAGTCACTGCATCTTTGCAGTAATTGCAATATATTTCTGTAATAGCTGTTTGATATGCAAATATATACAAATATTTATTTCTGAGTGAAGTTTTTTTTCGTTGCTTGGGAGCCAGGAAGAGGATGATGGAATAGTATTGTCAGCTCTGGTTTGGGGCAGGGGAATGGAACGGGAGGTAGGAATCCTCGTGCTCAATGCTTCTACATGGCAGGAGCTGTGTCGAGCAACATTCACTACGCCAGGTCCAGTGCCCAAATGCTTACATGGATGGTTTGCCAAGGATGTAGACATAACATAGAGGCCATCACTGTCTCATTAATGCCAGGGCAGGGCTCATCATGATGAAGTAAGTTGACACAGGCTTTTCTGACTACCATACTGAGCATTTCTTGACAGGGTTCATGGGTGAACCAGGCAGGCATTTGAAAACAGATGCAAAATCTTCAGAGTTTGACAAAGTTCCAATCACCCTGAAATTAATGAAAGTGAAAATTATTGTCAGATACTCATTTACAGGATCATTACTTTCAGGATGCCAGAATTACTACTTACATCTGTTCACCCATACATTTAGATGGACATTCAAAATTTACAAAAATTAAATCAGTATCTGTCCAAACACAACAAAATTCTATTTATTATGTATAACTGTATGTTTCTTCCTGTCTCAGGTCATCTTCAGGTTCACAGTTGGCCTTTGAAACACATTAAGGAAGTGCAATAGTAAGAACATAACATGAAGCTATGCACCTACTATATAGTTATACACTAACGCCTTGTTGGAAGCGTGGATTGGAAAATGTGGAAGGAATTTATCTTAGTAATTAACCAGCTTGATGCACAAAATTTTTGTTTTACAGTAAGTTTATTTCATGCCTCTACATGTTTCGAGCACATGTGCTCATCATCAGCAGGTCAAAATTGCATTACACAGCCTCTGGTATCATCACACCTATAGGTGGCCATCTCATGCATAAGTTGAGAGAGGACTCTCTCAACCTGTGCACGAGACGGCCACCTATAGGTGTGGTGATGATACCAGAGGCTGTGTAATGCAATTTTGACCTGCTGATGATGAGCACATGTGCTCGAAACATGTAGAGGCATGAAATAGACTTATTGTAAAACAAAAATTTTGTGCATCAAGTTGGTTAATTACTGAGATAAATATACTGAGCTGCACAGTCAGCAAAACATCAAAATTTGTGGAAGGAAGTTCACTTACATACTGAAATTTGGAATGAATCCACATCGAGATGCTCTGACTGGAGATGATGCTATGACGACTTTGGAATAACAAAGGAACTAAGATCTGTTAACAATATATGTAACAGATGTGGCAGAACCTCTGTTCACACATCTTATTCCTGTTTATGACCTTCACAATTTTTAGTAATTTTATTTGTGTTTTATGTACTTACATAAAATATATTTCTTTGTCATTATGTTTTAGAGGCGAGTAGTGAACCTGAGGATGACATGAAATAGGTTAAAATATGAAGCTCTATGTAATAAATAGAATTTGTTGTTTTTTTATGTTTATTGGACCGTGCATCATCTTAATGCTCACCATGTTTTGGATGTATTAACATCCGAAACATGTTGAGCATTAAATAATGAAATAATAAAGCAAGTGACATCAAGTTGGTCTCTCTTTACTCAAGAATTTGTTGTGTTTGGACAGATATTGATTTAATGTCTTTACTGTAAACAACACAACAGGATGACATTTGTTAACAAACAAAATTTATTTAGTACCAATCTCTATTAGTTTTTAGTCCTTAGCAAGTGAGCATATTTCTGGAATCTTGGTGAAATTTGGGGGTATAAATTCAATCTAGTTCACTAGAGTACCGATAAATCAGGTTAGTGGGTTTTTCTTTAGTCTTCTAATATGGCCAGTGAGAGTATTATTTTTTTCACAAAGAGTTAATTGCAATGCATCATAATCTGTAAGAATATTTTTGTTACTGTCATGGACAGTGAGCCAATCAGGATGTAGTTCTGGTACATTCTTTGACAATAACCGTATTTAAAGTAGTTTCTGGAGCAAAAATACATAATTTTGAAGACTTTAGTTCAAAGATGTAACTGTTTACCAACCTGAACTTCCCAGGAGAATGGACACCTGTTTTCAGATTAGCACGTGCAGTTTCAGGTCGCATTGTACCACACCAGATTTGGGCAAAGTTCAAGAAAAACAGTTGATGTCCTGTTGCATTTATGCCCGGAAGAGTCTCAGTAATATCCACATTCGCATTCGCCCATCTTTGATAAGCCTAGAAAAAAAGAAGTGCAGTATAATGAAGACACTCATTTAATGAAAGATGGGTGTAAAGTTACTATTGACATTTAAATGTCTAACAGAAAAATTTGACAGTGATTTGAAGATAAGCTGTGACTCAGGATTCCCTTACGTAAGAAATATTTAATATCAATACATGACTGTGTGCACTGCCTGATTATCCCTTATGTGTGTTTTGTTTAGTTTAGTTTAGTACACACATATGGAAGTAAATAAGTTAGAACGTGAATGCATCTGGTAACAGTTGTGATGTGTTCACTCCCTTTTGTTTAATTATCTTGAAAACTAACTTTGTGAGTAAAAGTGTATTGGTCATAAAACATGTTTCAAGTTGCTCAGAAACTTTTGTGTGCAACAGTTTTGCTGTGATAAATGTGTAACAGGGTAACGCAGAAATACGTGGGGTAGATCTATTGCTAAGCATCTGTTCTTGTTGTCAGTTTTAAACAAAATGGTGTCAACAGATTTTAGGGAAAACTTGTAAATATCTGAATGTTAATGAAAATCTGTTCTGTACTTCTTGAATTGTTATATTTTCAGTAGAGGGGATGGACAGACAGAAAGATGTGTCAAATCTAATAGGCACATTTTTATGACTTTTCACTGTGAAAGTGCCATAAAGGAACATAATTATATGTGATCATGCTGAGGAATTATGAATTTCCTGGATTTGTGATTCCTCCCCCCTACCCCCTTCCACATTTTCATTTCTTGCACTGTATGAGTTCAAAATACTGCACATCCAGTCTGCCTCATTAGTGCTTAAGATATGTCAGATCAAATATATGGAACTCATTAGTTCATTTTTCTGCTGTCAGTTATATTAGTGTCTTTGAAATTACATATTATAAACTTCATACACATTCGAGAATAGTCTTCACTTTTACATTTATGTTAGTTTCATTTCTGCCACAAATCCTGTGTTCACTCGGTATTTTAGATGCATTCTGCAGTTAATTCCTGCAACACATATTTGCCATTATTGAAGTTCGTTAGGAATGCTTTTATAAATAATACACGTTCAATAAATTCATAATACTGAGTGTCATTTTATATTTACAACCAATAAGATACAACTGTTTTTGATATTTATTTCTAAAAAGCTTTTATAAGTAAATAATCAAAAATAGTTGCATCTTGTTGGTTGTAATTATAAAATCATACTAACGATACACAGACACATGAATATCAAAAAATTAATAATGCTGAGGTCATATTGTATGTTAACTTCAACAGAATGAGCTAACAAATTGATTTGTAAGTTTAAAACATAGTTCAGTACACTTGTTGCATGTGATTTTATATGAAGTATGCCAAAGTATAAAACAGTAAGTAAAATACATGATTTTATTTTTTATTTTGACTATTGTATCCTCCCTCCATAACAAGTTTCATGTTCTATTTAATTTTACTACACTAAGTACAGTTTATTGCTACATCATGCATTTGGTATAACATTGCACAATGTCACAGTTCTTACCCTGTAAGCTTGCTTTATGCCTCCGTTGTCCGCTATATTTTCACCCTGAGTGCTGATACCATCAATATGCATTGCGACCTCCTGCACTGTGTAATGACTGTACTGATCTGTAAATATGGTGACAGTTACAGTGCAATTTATCGTTCACTTAGTGAAGTGGTTTGAAACAAATCAGTTCTCTGTAGCAGTATAATATGCAAAATGTACTGTCCAAAACTCTTCTACAGGGTCATTACTGTGTCTGTCACTTTTGCTCTCCAAGACTCTTCTACAGGGTCATTACTGCTTCTGTCACTTGTCTGTCCACGACTTTTCTACAGGGTCATTACTGTGGTGTCACTTGTGTTTTCCAAGACTCTTCTACAGGGTCATTACTGCGTCGGTCACTTGTCTGTTCACAACTCTTCAACAGGGTCATTACTGTGTCTGTCACTTGTGCTTTCCAAGACTCTTCTACAGGGCCATTACTGCTTCGGTCACTTGTCTGTTCACGATTCTTCGACAGGGTCACTACTATGTCTGTCACTTGTGTTTTCCAAGACTCTTCTACAGGGTCATTACTGCTTCTGTCACTTGTCTGTCCACGACTTTTCTACAGGGTCATTACTGTGTCTGTCACTTGTGTTTTCCAAGACTCTTCTACAGGATCATTACTGCTTCTGTCACTTGTCTGTCCACGACTTTTCTACAGGGTCATTACTGTGTCTGTCACTTGTGTTTTCCAAGACTCTTCTTCAGGGTTATTACTGCTTCTGTCACTTGTCTGTCCATGACTGTTCGACAGGGTCACTACTGTGTCTGTCACTTGTGTTTTCCAAGACCCTTCTACAGGGTCATTACTGTGTCTGTCACTTGCTACAATTGCTCTGCTGTGCATATGGACAGTCAGCTGATTGGGCTGCGTTGGTACAATAAACAAGACAACGGGAAGTGGCAGTGAATATTTGTCAGATAAAACATTGATGCTTTACTTGAACACCTGTCACACCTTCAAGTGCTGAACCACACTTACAAAAAGCAAGGCTCTGGCTAAGATACAGCAGTAAAATCATCAGCTGTAGTGGAGGATATGTTACTGTCTAATTCAAGCAGATTTGACACTACATCTGGTATAAAGGAAATAATGTTATTGCAGTGTGAAAATTTAGTTTTTAAGCTTTTGTTTTTCCAGCTTAATGTGTTGACCTTAGTAATAACCATTTACTTGTATTCCCTCAAAACTCCATATATTGTAGAACTACAAGTAAATGTGTATGATTTTCATTATTTCAGTAACATTACAGAACAGTTTGGCAGAAAATTGGATGCTTGAATTTCCATGGTGCTAATTTAAATATATGTTAAAAAGTAAAATTTTATACAACTTTCTTCTAAAAACTTACAAAATGCAGTAACTGTCCATGAAAATATTCATAGCAAACTTTTCAATTTATAGGTTGCGTTCTGACAGGTTTTAAAAAATGTGTAACTTAACTGTCAAGTGGGAGACACGTGATTTTATGTACATGTGCTGTGTTTGCTTTGTAGTAAATGGTAATAACAGTGGCATACCCAGGAATTTTGTTTGCGGGGGGGTTCAACAAATTCAGTTGAGGGCAGAGGACAGAGAGAATGGGGGTCTGGGGGTGGTAACCCCCTAGTCAGGGGTTCTGGAGGCAGCTGTAATTTGTTACAAGAAATTTCATTTCATACAGTAAAATTTTCTTAATTTTTGGTACTTTAAGACTATTTATGATGACAACCAACTTATTTGTCATTGCTAATGTAAAACAACTGCGAACCTAGGTAGTTTTAGAATTTTACTGCCTTTTTTCCGAACATCTTGGGGTGTCGGCGTCCTAAATTCAACAATTTTTAACAGTTTTCACAATCGGGTTGAGTTTGGCACGACTTTGGAGGGCCTTTGGAATTTCTGGGGGGGGGGGTTGTTTGAAAACCCCCCCCACCCTCGGTATGCCACTGGGTACTAAGATGTGCTTTAAGAATGTTTCATTTGGGTAGGAAATACATGCAGTTTGGGTAACATAGTATATTACCCAAATATTTCACATGTTACAGTGTGTGTGTATATATATATATATATATATATATATATATATATATATATATATATATATTGTCTGCTGTCATTAATGTTTTAATATAAAGTAGGTTTGTAGATATAATTGTAAGTACAGAATGTCAAACAGTCTAATTGCAAGCAGCTGGTCTTACCAATGAGGCACTGAGCATGATGGTGAAACCCTACTATAGCTTCATCATTCCACCATCGATGCAGATTACCATCTTTATCAAACAAGCGTCCCTTGTCATCAAATCCGTGGGTAATTTCATGCCCAATCACAACACCGATGCCTCCATAATTAAGGCTACGTGGGAAATATTGATGGTAAAACGGAGGCTGTAGAATTCCAGCTGGAAACACTGAATATACAAATTGATCCGTCAGATTTACAGAACAAATACCATCACCAAGAAGTATATATATATATTCACCCTGTGACACCGTGTAGTGTGGTTGGTGGTTATCAGTGTACTGGAGGAACATACTGCCTTCATCTTCAGGGTGTACAAGAATAGATGTCTGGATTTAGTCTTGTTACTAACAATTTGCATTAAATCATTACACCTAAATATTGCAAGTATTCCTGGAAGAATCGGCGGATTGCAGACAGGGAATACTTGCTATCATTAAGTGCAAAATCTTTTGTCTTCCACTTTGCCTCCAAAATTGTGAAGATTAAGATATATAGAACTATAATTTTGCCTGTTGTTTTGTATGGGTATGAAACTTGGTCTCCCACGTTCAGGGAGGAACATAGGCTGAGGATGTATGAGAATAGGGTGTTGAGGAGAATATTTGGGCCCAAGAGGTAGGAGGTAACAGAGGAGTGGAGGAGATTGCACATTGCGAAGTTACATGATATGTGTGCCTCACCAAATATTATTTCAGTGATCAAATCAAGGAGGATGAGATGGGTGGTACATGTAGCACATATGGCAGACAGTAGAGGTGTATACAGAGTTTAGGGGGTGGGAGCTGAGGGAAAGAGACCACTAGGAAGACCTAGGCATAGATGGGAGTATATTATTAAAATGGATCTTCAAGAAATGGTATGAGGAGGCATGTAGTAGATTGGTCTGGCTCAGGATAGTGACAGGAGGCAAGCACTTGTGAATGCGGTAATGAACCTTCGGGTTCCACAAATTGTGGGGGAGTTTTATGACTAGCTGATGACCTGTTACCTTCTCAAGAAGGACTCTACTGCATGGAGTTGGTTGGTTGGTTGGTTGGTTGGTTGGTAGGTTGGTTGGTTTGCTTGTTGATTGGTTGGTTGTTCTGTAAGTGGTCGGTCACTCAGTTTCTGGAAGGATGTGTATTTTGAAAACTGAAGATTTTTGCTGTAAGTTTCAGAAATATTTTTATTGGAACGGAATGAACTGTATACTTACTGATCTGATTTCTATTTCGACTATAATAAGCATTGACAACTGCGGGCACTGCGTTCCACAGCGACTTGTTAACAGCAGTGCCTAAATTATCCTGCTCTATCCTTGTCACATGCTGCAGAATGTTGAGCGTGTTTTCAAAAAACTGATTTGGTCGAATCACCAACTGAAGAATACAGATACAAAGTGACTATAAGGTAAAAGAAATTAATGTACATGAAATAACCAAGAAGTAAAAATAAGAATGGATTTCTGAACAAAACAAGTGATTGTCTTTGAGGTTTATAATATACGTGAATTTAGTAAACTTAAACAGGCTGATATGCGTGCTTATGGCCAGGTCTACTTCGAAGATACACAACATGGGGACAAATAAGACTGATGTGAGAACCATGTACTTTAAACTTACAGTTCGGACTGAACATACACATATGTCATGTTTTTGTTGCATGCCCATGATGTAGACCTGACCTAAAACGTACTGTAAGAAACAGAATTTACTGTAACTTGTTTGAATGTGTCAGGACAGTGAATTAATATGGCACAGAGCGGTGCATTGCGTGCAATGCATTCACACCACTGTCCCTACCCCCCATTGCCACCGTACCCCATATCGCTATCAGAAATCAGAAATCTTTTATTTCAGATCTATACATACAGTTCCTTACATCTTCATATCTTTCATTTAAGAGTTGTGGGTCAAGAATAAAATCAGGATATCCAATCCGGAGCTTCATTGCATCCAGTTTTTGGACAGCCAACTCTTTAGTTTCAGCGTCAATCCATTTTGTTTTGGTGAGCAATTCCCGGAAGCTTTGCATAATTTCTTCGGTCATCTGAACAGTCTGAAAAGAATACCAACATATTGTAGATATTCTTGTTGGGTTGGTCTGACTTCAAAAATTGTAGAATGAAAGCACTTTTTGTGCATGCAAACCTTACAAGCTTTTTTTTTATGAAAAGAATAAATGATATCCTGTGACAACAAACATACAGTTAATTTGATATCACATACTCACATCATTCTTGCTGTATTCATCAAAGTACTTTTGTACAAACATGGCACCCACAGCCATGCCCAAATGACTGTTCACCTCAATGATACAGTTCTTCCAACGTGGTGGAGACTCTTCCCTTCCAAATAAAACGTAATAAAACTGCTGCTTTGCTTCTTGAAAACGGTCATCCAAGTTATTTGCCCGGTGCCTTATAAATCTCCATAGTAAATAGTTTGCTATCACCCTGAAATAAAATGTTCCTTATACTCATAATTCAAATGCTGAACCAAGTGACTCATACAGAAAAAGCAGACATTCTTTAAAGCACATTAGCCAGATGGCACTTCATAAAAATTTCATGGGGCATTCATGTTGTAATGACTGTCAGAGGTAATTCTGAAAAGAAAAATAACTTTTACAAGGTCTTTCATACAAACATACACACATTCTCACATTCTCTCCTGCTCTGTCTGTCTTACCATCATGTACCCATGCAACTGTACACACACGTGTATGAGACAAAGAATTCAATATAGTTATACTAATTTATATACATGTGGAACTGGAAAAACTGGAAAATTTTTAAATTTTGTGAGTACGTGGGAATGGCACCTTATCAGAATATGTAAATATACTCAGGTATTTTATTTTTATCACCATATTGATAAAGTTTTGAGAGAGATATTAAGGTTATGGGATAGGTACCTTGTGTTACGCACATATGTTTCAACATTCACATGTTTTTGAGAAATGTTATACAATTTGGTTTCCAGGTGAAATATAATAATGAGTACTGTGGGCATGGATCTGTCCATATTTTGTGGTGCATGTCCATTGTGTTCGTAGCTAATGTGCATAAGATTTTCAGTGTCAGAATGGAAGGATAAATGGTAACACAATTCATGTTAAAATTAGATGTCAAGGAATGATTACTGTGTATGTAGAACAGAATATTTTGTCACATGTGACTGCGCCTGTGTGCCTCTTGTTCAGGTATGTGAAGGTAAGGTGTGAGGTAGAGTTGTCCCAGCACGTGCCATGAAGGCATATGGGAGAGTGGAGGTGTGGCTGTGCTTATTCGTGAGCTTGTCACTGGCTGGTGATGAGCAGTCACATTTCATACCATGTCTCAGGCTCTTTCCTCACTTAATTTCAGTTAATTTTACTTCATTTTATTTAATTTTTTGGATTTCATGTCTAAAAGTCATGTAATTAAAGGACATTTACAAACATGTTCCAGTTTCAAAATTTACGTCTTCCTTGATGTGCAGCTGTGTCAGTGGGCAAGTGGTTACCATCGAATTGTTATGATCATAGTGCCTTCTTCTTCCAGGTAAATGGGTTAAGTCTTTTTGGAATGCTTGACTCTCAAGATGAAGGCACTATCATCCTAATCTTTTGGAACTGCTTGCCCAACAACACAGCATCACATCCCAGAAGACTAGAATCTTCATTGACACTACCATGAGGACCTCTGTGCAGTGTGTACATATTTCATTTTACTGTTCTCACTAAGACAGTTATTTTGCTAACCTTGAAGGTGTCTTCCTAAGAAGTATAACCAGGTCTTGGATGTAATTCAGTGCAAAGACAACAACTTTTTCTGAGGCATTGACTGGCCGAGCCAACACGATATTGAGGTACCGAACCCAGTCTATCTGAGGAACGAGCTGTCTCAGTTTACTGATACTCATCTTCTGGTACAACTCACTCACATTCTGACGCTGTTCTGGTGCTGAGGTGATCTGTAACATTTAAGTGTGTTCATCAGAACTGTTCTGCAATGCTAATAAGCCTCATGTGCCAAACAAGAAGTGTATGTTATTAACTGTAAACTTTCCTGTGATTTCAAAGAAATAAAAAAAAATGTATTGAATATGTCTTACTCGGGCGAGCCTAGTCTCGAATTTAATGAGCTCTTCAGCTTGGTGGGTTGCATCATCCAAAGGAGCACCCAGTAGCGTTGCAATCTTTATAAGGAAATTCTTGTAAGCTTCCAGGTAAGGTGCATTGGATGGCTCCAAGTAGTAGTCCCTTGAGGGCAGGCCCAGGGTGGTCTGATCAAACTGAAACAGGAACAAAATACTCTATGTGTTCAAAGTTTTATAATTATTTGTTTATTATGATCCAAATGTAGGCAGTTCCTTGGGCAAGCAGAGTAAATGCAATTTGGTGTGAGCTGCAGTTCCAACAAGCTACATGTGGGTGGATAAAAAGCCTTAGATGCAGATGACAGTGCGCATTCAACTGCACCATGGAGTTTCTTGACAATGGATCAATTGGTAACACATCAGTAATAGGTAAAAAGACTCTTTTCATCATTTTAAAAACACAATACTCCACACTGTACACACACTATTCTTATAATGTAATAAGCACTGGCTCTTTTTACTCAATATTAATTTCAGTTTATAAAGCACTTTTTCGTTAGAAAACTTTACTGCAGTCAGCATTGTTAAATGGTCTACCTGATCAATCATATCACCAGTTTATTTCTTCATTGTTGAAAATTCTTCAGGCCATTGCTCTTTCTTTTTCCCCTCCCCCCCCCCCCCCCACATCTCCCCCCCCCTACCCCTCCCCCCCCCTCTTTCCCTTACTTTTTATTTTTTCT
>Ga0123355_10011147_pt1 | contig 13836 bp, 8 predicted proteins | sample TergutEmb28metaG_3_FD_89872 | JGI IMG/M metagenome (GOLD analysis project Ga0123355, IMG submission 89872) | Embiratermes neotenicus P1 segment gut microbial communities from Petit-Saut dam, French Guiana - Emb289 P1 | ecosystem: Host-associated > Arthropoda: Insects > Digestive system > Gut ... | reverse complement strand
GAGTGGGGCTAAAATTCTATGCCTCTACATGAGTGTGCGGGGCATTTAAATGGCCGGCAGTTTGGTGCGTTCGTAAGATGAGGAATTAAAAGGATCTGGTGCGTTCGTCGGATAAAGGTTAATCCATATACCGCGACTAACGTGATGGATGTGCGGGAATTCGAACCAGTGGTAATACAGATCTACGCAAAAAAGAATGATAATCACAGATGCATTGTCTCTGTCATAGATGTATTTTCGATATTTCTATATTTGAACCCCTGAAGGCAAAGAATGGACCTGCAGTCGACTCGGAGTTTCCGTCCATATTTAACGATTATCCGAAATTTTCACGGCGTCCCGTATGGGTACGAACTGATAAGGGCAACGAAATTCAAAATGAAAAATTTCAGGGCATTTTACGCGACGAGAATATACAGTTTCAGGTGTGCAAAAAACACCACGTAAAATGTGCTGTCATCGAACTTCCGCATCTCTCAATTCGTCATAGACTACCCAAATATTTTACTTATAAAAATACCTTCAGATATATCGACGTTCTCCCTACAATTGTTAGGGCCTACAATGACACGGTTCACCCGACGTCCTAGCTGTGTGTTAGAAGTTGAAGGGAAAGGGACGCTGACGCATTCGCGTGGCTAAGGTCATGTTTGGGGTCGAGTAACACGTGCGTATCAGTAAGGAGAAGATGACGTTTCCAAAGGGCGGGGAGTAGCATTTCTCCACCGAAATATTTCGGATTACGAAAGCTATAGAGAGCCGTCCACGACCCGTTTACGAGCAGGAGGATTTAAACAAGACGCCGATAGGGGGAAATTTAGGGGAGGAACTGACTCCGGGTCTCCTCACGAAACAGACCGCTTAAAAGATAAGTAAAATACTAGACAAGCGAGTCAGATGCGGCATAACGAAATATCTCGTCCGCTTGAGAGGATACAGTCAAGTCTTCGACTCTAGGGTACCCGCACTTAGCGTGAAGTATATCTGACATGAATTCACCAACTCAGAACCACCTTTACGTCACTCTGTTCAGGAACACTTTGCGAGCTATCTACGAACAGAATAATCACGCAGATTTCAGGGTAAAACTAGCGCAAACTATAGACCTGTGTTCGACCTCCAATTGGGAAGTGAAGGTCAGTGAAATTTCGAGTTCTTCTTCTCCTAAAGGTGTAAACCCTATCCTAATATACTGTAACCTTATATCTCCGCTATTCGTGGGCTACAGTATTTCCGTTGCATGCGGACATTTCTTCTTTAGCTTTCCGCGTCGTGTCAGCACGAGTTTCGGAACGTGCAATACGTGCCGGTGGAGCAGCTTAGATTTCAGGATATACGAATAGATTTGCTGACAACAGAGAGCCTGCACATCCCCATTAAGGAAAACACGACGACCAAGAAATTGGTGCTTCATTTCCGCAAAGTTACCAGTGGTAAAAATCTATATATAACAAGACGCCGGCATCCATAATGGGACATTTATTACGATGCATCACTTAGAGACGTACTACTCAATCAGACGGGTCACAGTCTTTCCTCCACTCCGCTGAACGGCCCCATATATTCTGCTCCAATCTACCTGCAGCGAGGGCACGGGATCGGCAAGTTTTTCGACAGTCTCTTTCGTTGTGTCCGACCCATCTGGTGGAGAATGGCCACGAGACTCTGGGTACCGGCGGCAAGATGCGACCGATATCTTGAAAAATACGTCAAACGACGTGCGTGCCCAGGATATCATATCTAAATATGTCTGAGATGTCGTGTCTAAGAAGTCAACGATTTCACACAGCGATTACTATGCAAGTGGCGGGGACGTGGTCGCAAAAGTGTCAGACGGGAAATGACGCCGGGCCGGGGTGGGAAAAAGCCTAGGTAAAAAGTGTGACCGAGAAATATAAAGGGACATCTTCTCCTAGTCTTATTCAGTCACATCATTTATGCAACGGAGTTAGGGTCCGTAAGTGGCACGTTTCACATCTTAGGACACTGAATAGTTCAGAAGTTTGTGCTCGTGACTATTTAGACCGCGTATAAATCTTTCGCCCACGTGGAACGAAATGATTTGGAATTTTTTATACCGGTCGATACCGATACCTACATTCATCTCGATATCAAACTCTACGTCCGGTGTAAACTAGTTTCCGGTTCTGGAAAGGATTTGAATGTTTCGGACCACACGGCCGCGACCAATAGTTTCCTCCACTCACTGTTCATTCAAAGTAACGTCGCACTTAATGACATCAGAGTCACGCAAGGGAGCGAGCACTATAATTATCGCTCTTATCTCGAGAATTTCCTAACCTACGGCACCGATGCGACAGGCACGCATCTCAGGAACGCATGTTGGTATCATGACACAGGAGACATGCTAACCTGTGACCCCGCGGACGATACACTGATTGCCACGAAACACCGGGAACTCATTACTTGCAGGGACATACTTAGCGCTAGTAAGGAGTCCCAGCTTTTCGGGCGCTTGCAGTGCGATTTGTTTAACGTATCCCTTTCCTTACTGCTGGGCGTGATCCTGGCGATCAGATTGACGACGGCCCTACAGAGTTTCTACATGATGAGTGAGGCCACCGATACGAAAACAAATTTCAAATTTTTGGTCTCCCAATTAGTGGTCAAACGCATAAAACCTGACACCAATATGTTGTTAGCCCATAATTCTACTTTCAGAAAGGGTGCTCACGCGCCGTATAAACTGACGAGAGTCGAACTTAAGACGTTTTCATTCTCCGCAGGATCAAAATCCCTTTCTATCGAAAACGCCGTGTTGGGTCCCATCCACAAACGCCTCCTGTTCACTATGGTTAAAAACGGCGATTTTATAGGCTTGCTGGACACCAACCCGCACAAATTTAACCATTACTATATCACTGATTTCTCACTGTTTATGAAAGGAAAACATTTCGCTAACGAGGGCCTATTTCTAGGCGTGGATCAAGAACACACATCCGTAATGGTCTATAGGACGTTGTTCGAAGGGTCCTGCATATATCACTCGAAATCGGAACTTCAGATAACGCACGATATGTTTATAAATGGCTATTTCATGTTACACTTTGATCTCACACCTGACCAGGGCGCTTCTGATAGTCACACCTACCGCCCCGAAAATGGGAATATCAGGGTGGAGTTGAAATTCGGCAGGACATTACCCGAGGCGGTCACGTGCTTGTTGTACCTAGAATTTTACAATTCCGTCCTCATAGTTTTTGCACGCGACGTCACTACCAACTTCTAAATTAGATGGACACCGTACAGATACGGTGAACGCTGCGCAATGTAAATTCATTCCTTGACGTCTATGGCTCCTATGTGCTGCCACGTTCGATCACGAAAACTTGCACTGTCACTGTTAATGCCGATTCCCACACAGAGGGAGTTTCATACTGGCTAGCCGTACACTTCAGTGCCAAATCTACGAGTGCATACTACTTTGATTCGTAAGGCAGCTTACCGCTTGTGCCCGAAATCCTGGCATTCATAAGACGTAACTGCACAACCTGGTATCATAACGGGAGACAATTTCAAGGCCTGACTAGTGACGTTGCGGAACGTACTTCTGCCTGTTCGCCCCTACATGGTTCGGGGGTAACTCCCAAACAATTTGTAGCTCTATTCGACGCGTGGAATGCGGCGGACATGCAGGTGAAGGGGATGTTCGCGGCCGAATTCGGGGCCGAAATACCAGGGGCGGCTGTGGTCAATTCTGTCACAGCTGGCTATAAAATTAATTATTTTAAAGATTCTCACAATTCGTGATCTAACATGGCTGGGGGTAGTCGGGAGGCCGTTATAGTTTACGAGTTCCTACGGGGCGACAGAATAACACAGTCGTCAAGGAGATCTGCGTTTCCAGCGCCGTTGCGTCCGTGACGTTCCGTTCCAAGACCCCTATAAGATGGCGTATCACAGCTCGACAGGAAGGGCATAAATTGGATCGACGGGTATATTGAGTATAGGGAGTTATGCACGGTTATTAACGAGGCTGTGGCCTTTTACGCACACCTCTACGCTTACGGTGTTTCGAAATGCACTTTCCTTGCCGGACTGACGGGACGACCGATCCATAACCTAGAGGATATCAATTTCCCCCGCCACACTCTTTCAATTACTACCGCTGGTGTACCTTGTCCTGCCATAAGTTTCCCAAATTCGCTTGCGCAACCAAAACAGCGCATTCTCTCAACGATTGGTTGATGTACTATCTGCAGAAAAAAGATTTCGTCCAATACCCTCCCGACATGACACGTCATACTGCCGAATTTGTTGCAGACCTATAAACCGGTCTTGCACGGCGTACATCCCCCTCACTCTACACCCTGCTGCGATAGGATCTAGACATAAACGAGCCTCCTCAGAGTGTGCTGCTACTGCCGGCGCCAAGAGAATAATGTTACATCAGATCCAGGAGGAGCAGCTGCCCTTCTCTCAAGCATACGACACCTGTACTTACTGGGCCGCCAATCCAGCGTTCGATCCGCAGGAGATCCTACTCCGCCACCTGTTCATCATCAACGAGGACAGGTCCAAGTACGTGTCTGTCGGGTTCTACACCGCCCGAGACTATACACTCCTTGTGGAATTCGGCGCCATTAAGACGGGCAGGTCAAAGCTCCTCATTCTCGCTGACGAGCAGGTTGAAACGTTGGTCGGATGTCTGCCGTCGATAAGCGATTCTATGTGTATCGGCAGGGACCGCGTCATCATCAAGTGTGAGATCGGCAACTTTCGCCTACGCGCGCCCAGGAGGCACGGATTGGCCAGACTGTATGTCGGCACGGAATACATAAGCCTGACACAACCTGACATTGCCTATCTCGTGCGAGTGTTTCACATCGTACGGCAACAATTGCGCAATTACATAATCGCTTTGCCAGACGTGTTGCCATATTTGAAACGTCCTTCCCTTCTGTGTCCTATGTCGATCCGATTCCTAACACCAGTAAAAATATAGACTACCCTCACCTGTATGAGGAACTCGTAACATATGTGTAAATATATGTATCAATACCAACATATTCTGTTTAAGAATAAAAAATACTCCTAGCTGAAATGTTGTTTCATTTCATATTTTACCACCACCAACCTATAGTTTCCCTACGTATTATCACTGCACAGCACTAACCTGTATTTGTTCCCGAACTTTGCCGACACTTCACGTCTCTCTGCCACAGGTAATCACTGCACTTAAGTTTATTCGGCGAGGAGTGGGCACTTGTTGAAGCAGCAATCTATGTGCAGCTCTCCCTATGCAATAGCGAAGACCGTTGTAGCTGGCAGGTATCTAAGGCAATATCGCATTTTGTTTTAACATTGTAGGACCACAATGATTTTTTCATTCGTCATCGGCTAGTATGAGTCTTGACTCAATTAGGACGCCTGTTTTTGGAAGCCGTTACCCTAAAATGTAAAGATTATAATTATTTAAATGTAATTATAGCTTATTCATTAGAATTGTATAACAACGTTTTACCAACGAACGTAATATGTGCAAGTGTTGGGGCTCTACAAGTGTAATTTCACTTCAAATGATATAAAACTCCACCTACCTTATCTTCGTTCTTCCGAAAGAAGCCTAGAACAAAGCACTCTTATTTACAGCGGAAGCAGCGTGGGGACACACAGTTCTTCTTGTAGAATACAAGGATCTCGCTAAGTTAATAAGCAATGTTTTTTACTGAACTATACGTCGGTTCCCCGCCCCCAGTCTTGCTCCGGCATGTGCGCTTACGTCACCTCTTAAAAAAATAAAGTTTTTGTGTTCCAACGCTCGTGATAAAATGCACTTACGCCGGGTCGCTACTAACGAGGCGTTACAGTTCTCATGTTCCGCACGATAAGTGCATAAGTTCTCGGAAATAGTGCATTCGAATCATACAGTAGTGACCTGTTAAACTACATCCCGAAATCGACGACTGGGCTATGACGACACTCGGTCGGAGCGCCAAACACATGTAACACTACAGGCTTACTCGTTCCTCTATAACTCGTTTCCTTCTCCGTTTGGTTATGAACTTTTCGACACCCAAAGAACGTTCCACAACGACACTCCTTCGGAGTAACAGACTTAGCCACACGCAACTCTGTATAACGAATATCCTATGTAACTCGTTTCTTTCTCCGTCTGTCTAAGAACTTTTAAGCACCCTCAACGAACTTTTTTCACTAGCAAACTTCAAGAAGACACTCGGTCGGAGCTACAGACTTACCCACACCTCTGTAACACGAATATCCTCTGTAACTAATTTTCTTCTCCGTCCGGCTAAAGACTTTTCAGCACTCCCATCGACTTTTTTGACCCCAAGGACCCCTCCGCCTTTTGTTCCGACCGTTCGTATCGCGTGGCGGGACCTGCGGGGCGTTTTTCGAACTCGCGACCGATCGTCTTGCAAGACCGTACTAACGACGTGATTTCTACGTATACTGTCGAAATTTTGGACTGCCACTTTTGGGAGGAATTTGAATTTTTTGTCGTCATAGTCTCATGGAGTATAGAATTCGAACACAACTGAGATTTTAAACGGGCTTTGTCGCCCAATTCTCGATTCATATTAAATATTTTCTAACGGAAAATCGCCCTTACTGCAAGACCGTGATAACGTTATGTTCTGCTGTACTTTCCAACCTTCAAGTTAACCCTTTCTGATGATGTCAAACTATAACGTTTACACATATTTCGTCTTACATTCACTTACCTATTAAACATCCGGCCTTATAAACTCTTCTCTATACACAAAAACGTACAAATTCGAAAACTCTATTTTAAGCCCAACGACGCCATCTGTAAGAGCCATTTTATTTATTTTAACCCAACGACGGCATCTTGTTTCTGACTTCCAATATGGGGCTTATTACCAATCCTGACGGTGTCAAAATGAATGTTTATACTTATTCCGTTCTTACATTCAATTACGTATAACATATACGGCCTTATAACATCTTTTCTATATACAAATACGTGCTACGTCTAAAATTCTATTTTCAAAACTACGACTCCATCTTGAAACGTCAACTTTTTTAATTCAAACCCCTAAGAAGCCGTCTTGTTTTGAATTCCAGTCCAGGGTTTATTACCAATACTGATGGTGTCAAAATTTTGGGGCCCTTTGCACCCCGTTGCAACCTCTTTTTTCGAATTTTGGACCCGGGGGATGGCCCATCGACCACCTACACTTCACCTGCTACTACTGAAGCTATTTACCCCTGCTTACACAAGGGGCCTGAGCAGAAGAAATAGTTCTCTCCCTATTAAGAAACACTTTCTTTGCCATATTTTGATCTGTAAAATACCATTTAATCGCATGTATTAGGTTAACTGATAGACGTATCGATTCACAGTAGCGCAGACTCTTATAGTTAACAGGCGACAGGTATCGAACGCAGCACTATGCACAGTAGCGCAGATTGTTGTAGCTAACCGGCGACAGGTATCATCGGCCAGCAGAGCAGATTGTTTTAGTTACATGGCGACAGATATCGAAGGCAGAACGATACACAGTAGGTAGCGAAGCAGAGACGCAGTAGCATGGTTCAGAATATCTCAGTAGGAGTCGGGTACCACAATATATATCCCGGCCCTAATGGTTCAATAATGGGTTTTGTGATTTTATCAACCTGATGTAACTCTAATAGATTTGGCCACGGGGTAAAGAAACAAGCAACCCTAAGTGGGCAATTAATGCTAATGGATTTGGCTTGAGGGGCATAGAAACAATCAGTTCTACGTGGGATATTAATGCTAATGGATTTGGCCTGAGGATTGAGCAGTTTCTTAAGTTGGTTCGCGAATGTTGCGATGTAAATGAATTTTAAATGGATTAGACTGGGGCGTGAACAGTGTGAGTCAGCAAGGTACTTGTCTACGCGAGACCACGATCGGTTGGTAACTAGCTCTCAAACCACTTACGTGGAATATAATTCTGCTAGCGACTTTTGTATATTAACCTCCACCACGGCCAAAGCTAAAATGTGTTAATAAAGTAAATGAATTTACTTTCTAGACAATCCTCTAAGAAAAAGTTATCTTTGTATGTGTAAAAACAAAACATATTTCAAATTCACGCGTGTTAATCACACTGCAAGCAACCTTTTCTCGACTGCAAACCACACTCTGCGAATTAAGGTAAGTGTAAAAACAAGAATTAAAAGGGATAAATTGCATTGTATATAATTGTACATTGAGAATTATGTGTTTATTTATTTTTCCTTATTAAAATATACATAGGATAGGATTCTTTAGAAAGATATGGTTAAGCGGCAGGATTCGAAACTAGAATCTTTCGTTTATGAGTCCGGAATCTTACCGCATCAGCCAACTCGTTTCAATTATACAAATCCATACAAAGTTTAAAATAGGCTTTAATTTAACGTTAGCGCGCTGGCCGACATAATGCAAAGTGATGGATTTTAAGGTTATGTTTAATTTAAAACTGCCGTGCCATATTGAAAGAGCCAATTCAATTTTAATGTTAGTTAGCACAATTTAAAAAAAATACCGGTCTGGTAGTCATTCAAAACGGTAGAAAGCACTAATTCAAATTAATCTAAGTTAGGTTAGCACAAATGTAAAAATGGTGCTCATTTAAATTGACGGACCTTAAACATAGGTTAGCAGTCATTCTTGTCAATCTGGTCCTAGGTGGCGCTATACTGTGTTGCATATAATTATACAATTATCATCCGCGATATTTTTTACATTTGTCATTTGTTTAAATCACGTTACCACCGCTAGATTTGCTTAATAACAAAGGTTAAGGTTAAGGTAGGCGCCGCACTGTCTGGCATAATTAGATCATCCGACATATTTGTTTACATACTACTGAAATTGTTTACATACCAATGGTTAATGTTATGTAAAAGCGCTACACTGGAATAATTAGGTTATCCGCCATATTGGTTTACAGCTCGTGACCGCCGAAGGCAAGGTCGTACGCTTTCTTTTTTTACATTGACGTCATTTGTTTATATATCAGTTGTTAAAGATAGGTTCAAGCGCGACACTGAGTGGCATAGTTAGGTATTACGCCATATTTGTTTACATCACGTGACCGCCGGAGGCAAGGTCGTCCGCCATCTTCGTTTACGTGTGCCGTCACTTCCGGTCCGGAGGTCATTGAACCCTGTCGCCATGTTTGTTTACATCACGTAACAGACGTCATAGGGTCCCCAAATGGATGGCTCTCTACTTGCCACACAATATATTACTGTTGTAGTTCTGATACATGAAATGGGAAACTGAGTAATACACCAGACAGAAGCATCCAAGTGACCACAAAAACATAAACAACAAACAAAAAATTCAGGAAATGCTTGTTCCAAATTATAATTAAAGCTACAGTAAATGTGTTAATGCTTCTTGAAGACCTAATCAAAACGACTTCACGACACAAAAATTGTATGAAGCATAACACAGGCGTACACAATTCAAAATTCAGATCCAATGTTTAATGTGTTATAGGACAATGATCCTGTATCCTACTAATAAGTCCGTGCATCTGGTGTGTAGTATCCGAGACAACAAACTTATCCAATTATCTTTGATATTTCCAACTTCCTGCACACAGACTTTATTAGATATCATGGGAATGTAAAACAAAATAATGTCCTGCCAGTAAAACATCCCAGTACAGAAACAAGCAGGGGCCATTTATATGAACCTGCTTTCCTAGCCACATCAAACCACATTAAGCAAAGTCTCTGCAACTCACCTGGAAACATGGTTTGCGAAGATTCACGCAAAGACCATCTGCATTCTTGCTGTAATATTCAACCAACTCCTGCAATGTTGGGAACGTGGTGCGACGGGACATGAGAAATCCGCCTTCGTTCAGCTGTGTGATGCGATAGTGTTTGACTGCATCTCTATCCCGAACTGTAACACATGCACAATGGATGTAATGATACAGAGCTATACACCGTATTTGTAACACTCTCTATTTCTTAAATAAGCACAAAATCTTGTTTTATAATATGTTTATTATATGCCTCTACATGTTTCCAACATTATGCATTCATCATCAGGAGATCAATTTTGCATTATACAACATCTGGTATCATCACACTAACTTGTTTCAGTGTGGTGATATAAGATGCTGTATAATACAATTTTGACCTACTGATGATGAGCACATGGTGCTCAAAACATGCAGAGACATATAATAAACTTATTATAAAACAAGATTTTGTGCATCAATTTGGTTAATTACTAAGATTATACTGAGATGCACGGTCAGCAAAACATGAAAACTCTCTCTTTCATTTGTATATATCTATCTCTGTGACATTGTGCTTTCGTGGGTTATTTAAATTTGCAGAGCACGTGGTTACTATACGTGCCACCAGATTTGGCATTCATAACTCTGCACTTACACACACAGTACATTTGATGTGTATGGTTATAATTTTGACAAAAAACAGTACAAACAACACAACCTGCCTGGCCAATGTCATGGCAGCATTGTTTTATCTGCAAGGCACAAAATGAATTTTTAATCATTATTCATTTTAGTACAGGTTTTGAAACCGGTGAACTCTTATTTGGCTGGCTAAGGTTTTAACTCGTCTACGGACCAAAATGTCCACCCCCTGAGATGACAAAATCCCAGAGACTTTCAGACCCCATTCTGAGTGAGTTCAATCCAAAGAATATCATAACGATATTATGTTAATATCATATTCCTCATGGAAGATTCTTCACTGAACGCAGACCATTATACTTACTGACGATATTTACAGAATTTCAAACGCTCATTTTCCAATCCATCTAGAGCACTACAGCCCCTTCTCTGCCCTGGTCTTACTCAGAATATGCTTCCATTTTTTTGTGTCTTCCGCTCGTGTTTTCCATCCTTGTGTTCTTAGGATTTGTGATGTGTAGAAGCTCTTTTTTTCTTTGTCTCTAGTTGGGAGGAATGAATACCTATTCAGTGGCCCCTATATGACGCAGCTTTATGAAACGCACCTATACAGAAAAGCTAACCTTTCTTCCAATGCAAAAGTGAAGCAACTGTGTACACATTTTATTCAGACACCTCCAAAGGGAATTATTACATAATATTAAGCAACTGAAACAACAAGGCTCTGGCATCCCACAAAGTGCCTCTCTGAACCAATTTTGACCAAAATATTGTAATCAATTCTTGTTTCCTCATCAGTGATTACAGGTCATGAACAATACAACTTAATTTTGTAACTGAGACTAAGTCAGACATAATGTAATACATCGAGGAAGGACAGAAACGTAACGTGTTGTCGGTTGGCCTGCCACAACCGTAAAAAGTGTGTCTGTTCTGTACGATGGAAATTAATGCTGTTGTGTTTTGGATGATATTCGTGCCATATGTTGGCCACATCAGAGCTCCGCCAGGTTGCTACTGGCTTCTGAGCATGTTGAGACTGTTGTTCACGCCTGGTGTCACCTACGAACGACTTGTGATGGACAAACTGGCACAGGCTCTTGTCCAACCGTTAGTACTCCAGTTTTTCTCAACCAATTATATCTTTCAACCGGTGCTCGAAACTCATCGCACGTCGGGGGAAGTACAACAGGACCATTCTGAGGTCTCATTTTCAACACAGTCTCAGCTCACTGCTACAACTAAGGCTAATAAAAATACATGGATGTCATCGTGGCCTTTCGTATGGCGCTAATTGGAGCTTCTGTACACCCACTAAATCTAATGTAGACCTCGCCAATTCCCTGGCTATTGTCATAAGTGACCCTGACCTATAGAGGCTCCTAACATTGCTTGTACCTAATCTTATGTCCTTTTTCCATTGCTCAGTTCGTACCAAAGAATCAGCCCAGGTCCAAGGCACGTGTATCCGTTTCATAGCAAGACCAGTATTTACAGCGATGATTTTTTAACTCCTCGCCCAAACCCCCAAGCTGAAAGACCACCCCTTTTCGGCTTGTGCGACTGCTTATTCAATATATTAGCAGCTACCCACCATTTTGAAGGCAGTTCCTCCACCCGCAACTTGAGGGCGCGTCATGACGTGTTGACAGGGACCCACTTATCATGGGGGTATAGCAACACTTACCACGAAACTAGGCATATCGTAATATAATTGTCTTGATCAGCTTTCGGCCCTGCACTTCCGCCCTTCCGGTTACCTCAGAAAAATATACCATGCTTCCACCTATGCAGAAAACTGATCAAATCTCCTTCACTCAATTACTGTTAGATGAACTGCTGTAAGCATTGGTTTCCTGTTGAACACCAGTGCACTGTGTCTGGCAGCCACTACTACTCTCCCCGGTACATTCTCAATGACCTGGTAGCCATCACTCCTGTCTCTACTGAATGCTCAGTGTTCTGGTAGCCGGCTCCCCACTTTAAAGGGTATGCCCAATGTCTGGCAGCCACTACTACTCTCTCCGGTACATTATCAATGCCCTGGTAGCCATCACTCCTGTCTCTACTGCATGCACAGTGTTCTGGTAGCCGGCTCCCCTCTTTAAAAGGTATGCCCAATTTCTGTCAGCCACTACTATTCTACCCGGTACATTCTCAATGCCCTGGTAGCCATCACTCCTGTCTCTACTGCATGCACAGTGTTCTGGTAGCCGGCTCCCCTCTTTAAAGAGTATGCCCAATAATTGGCAGCCACTTCTACTCTCCCCGGTACATTCTCAATGCCCTGGTAGACATCACTCCTGTCTCTACTGCATGCACGGTGTTCTGGTAGCCGTCACCCCACCCTCTCACAATGCATGCCCAATGTCTGGCAGCAATCCAGTGACTCCCCGTTGTGTGCTCAGTATCCTGGTTGCTCCAATCTTGTCTCTACTGCATGCACAGTGTTCTGGTAGCCTTCCCCCTCTTCACAGAGCATGTCCAATGTATGGCAACCACCCACTGGCTCCCCGTTGTGTGCTCACCTTGTCCTGGTTGCCCCATTCTTGTCTCTAGACCATACACAGTGCTCTGGTAGCCTTCCCCCGTCTTCACAGGGTATACCTAATGTCTGGCAGGCACCCACTGCCTCCCCGCTGTGTGCTCACAGTGTCCTGGTTCCCCTCTCTACTGCATACACAGTGTTCTGGTAGCCCCCAAACCCACCCTCCACACAGGGTATGCGCATTGTCTGGCAGCAACCCACTGTCTCCCCGTTGTGTGCTCACAGTTTCCTGGTACAAACTCTTGTCTCTTCTGCATGCACAGAGACTGGCATTATTAACTCCTCACCCACTGCATTGCCCAATGATGGTGGTCACCATTCCTGTCCCCCATTGCATGCTCACGGTGTCATGGCAAATACCGCTCCACACCTCAAGCGACAACTGATCTTCTTATGTGACTACGGTCTACTGATTAACTCCTGGTCATTTTGGAAACACATCAGACGAGCAGTCAATAGCATGGCTCAAGAGGTACAGTACAACTTCAGATTACCATGCAGTTACACCCAGTTCGTAGTTAACTCCACACAACTGACCGGTGCATCCAGCTTCCTTGTGGTGATAAACACCGTCTTTCTGTTGTAAATCAGGCAACTGTGCACATTCAGCTTAAAGACGCCACTTTCTCCCAGGTACTTCCTGCTTATCCTTGTCCTGCAAATGAACACATAGGCTACGAAGTCTTCTAAACTAACTTCAATAGACAAATGTTTCTCGTACAATGAGTATGCTTACTGGAAAGGGAATAATCGTTGCGACGACTCTCCGAGACTCGTATTAGGAATGCCCCGTGTTTGTTTTCTGGCCGCAACAAAGTAGTCTCTGCATGTGTACGCGTTATCTTACCGAAGTACCATCTGTAACAGACAAGTCAACTGGTGATTATTCAGTACACAATCGATCACATGAACTGGGCGGGT
>Ga0123355_10011146_pt1 | contig 13837 bp, 11 predicted proteins | sample TergutEmb28metaG_3_FD_89872 | JGI IMG/M metagenome (GOLD analysis project Ga0123355, IMG submission 89872) | Embiratermes neotenicus P1 segment gut microbial communities from Petit-Saut dam, French Guiana - Emb289 P1 | ecosystem: Host-associated > Arthropoda: Insects > Digestive system > Gut ... | reverse complement strand
GGCATTCCTGTTGTTCCACAGCCCCCATACTCCCCTGATCTGAGTCCGTGCGACTTCTTTTTGTTCCCAAAACTAAAGTTTCACCTTAAAGGACGCCATTTTGTGACGGTGGAAAACATCGAAAAAGCTGTAACCGACCAATTAAAAGCGATTCCAGTTAGCGACTACCAGCGTTGCTACGAAGAGTGGGAACAACGTCTCCGGAGGTGTGTATCCTCCCAAGGGAACTATTTTGAAGGGGACAAACTCGATTTGTAGTTTAAAAGTAAGTACAGAGTTATATTGAATCAGTCTCATTAATTTATTTACAGACCACGCACACTGAGATTTGAATTCATGACACTTTTACAGGGACATGAATCTTTACAGGCACTAATTCATGGCCTCTTATATAAGCACTAAGTGTCTGGACCCCACTCCATCTGAAAATACATTATACAAGCATGTCTGCCAGACCAAACCATTGTGTTACACAGTCAGCATTTCTCTTATCAAACATCCAATATTCCTCCTGAACCACCAACTCATCATATTTACAGAACGAAAGTTTTCAACGGCTTAAAAATTAAACACCTTTAAGAAGTTTTGTACGAACCACCCTGACAAGTCAAACCACTCAGAAAGTGTTTTTTGGTACCTTCATTACTTCCACACAATCAGAAATTAGAATGCCATACACACTGAAACAAACATTTTGTTGCTCCAAGTAACTTTAAGGTATCAGTATCGAACCAAAACACACAAGTTAGATGCTCTGCCATGCTGTTCTGATCCACACTGACTGAATACTGCATTTGTATTTCGTGGTTTATGAACTTACTTGAAGGCATGAAGAGACACAATTTTCTCCACAGGTGATGTTAGAAGTGCTGAAAATTTAAATACATGTGTTCTGGATTTTTGTGTCATGTCTGTAGTCTGATTAGTCTGAGGTCATGGCACTTTTTTTGGTTTTTAATTTGTGGATTGTTCATGTTTTACTTTTGAGTCTTGTAGTTGCTTTTAAATTTTCAATAACCATTTTCCTGTACTACCCTTGGACTATATGAATTCTCAGGTACACAGCTTAACAAGTTACTGTTTCTATGATGCCCAGTGACTAAGAATAACTCGATCTAAGGGGTCCACCACATTAGGTACTTCTTTGCCTGAACACTGAAAGAGCCAGCTTCCGTAATGTTGCGCTTCTTTAAAAAATAAGACAATGAACAAAGTCCCAAAAAAGAAGATTGTTTCAACATCAGTTGTGTTCTGTTCTCTCTTGGGATTTCTTGGCCCCTGAAGATGGGGCTGATAGGTTATCCCAAGATGCTGTTAAGTAATTACCACTCTATGCAGTGTAAGACCTCAGAAGAGTGAGGATCTCATGTTTTGGCAATGCAGGCCTTGGTGTGGCTCCATGTAGTCTGGTTCAGAGCAATCCAGTTTGGCGGTGCCTGGTTCAGTGTCTCTTACATGAATTTAAGATGACCCCACATACTTAAACAAACTTAAAGAAAAAACCTCACCTTGCATTCAAGTAATACAGCGTATTAGACACAACTGACTGACTGACTGACTGGTAATTGTACCACAGACAGTATTATGTGTGTGGCAGGAACAGCTATGCATGAGAGCATGAAAACAAAAAATAGCAATGCACTAACCAAAAGCACAAACACAAAAAGTAACATCTGTATATATTTAAACTATAAAACAATAACATCATCGGCAGAAAAAATGGAGCAGTTAAACAACGTTACCACACACCATGTTATGTATGAGATTACCATCTTCCCTGACTACCACTCACAATAGCATCCAACACATTACAAATGGTATCACTCACATTAGTACTAGTTTCAGCAGCATCCAGACTTGGTTGTCTCTATTGGTCGACCCTGGTCTATCTTCACTTTATTCGTAGTCTCTGCTGCAGATGAAGGAGGTCCCACTCTGTTCTTGATTTCAGCAGCCATTGTCATGAATGCCTGTTCTACATTTGTTGCATTCTTAGCAGATGTTTCCAAAAATGGGATTCCAAGTTGGTCGGCATATTCCTGGAATCATTGTCAAGTACTGTTGTCAGTTTTTAGCCAGTTATACATTATACATACATATAAAACATAACATTCAAAACACGGGTCATAAAAAGAAGTGATGCAAATTTAAAACAAAAAAAGGAATTTTGGAACTCAGGAATTCAAAGTACAACACTTCTATGTTCTACAAACATCTGGCCAAAGTCAACATCCATCATGAAAGAGGCAAAAAGTTAACAGGGGGGCCAGAATGATGCATCATTCATATTATCAGACCAGGAAATTGTAATAACTGACTCACAACAGAAAAAATTTATCACACAAAATTAAAATATAATACTTCATCTGTAACGAGTGCGTTACAAAAACAGCATCAATCTATGTGGAAATGCGCGACAGAGAAGAACACCCACTGATTTAAATCTCAGGTTATTCTGACCCTGATACGAATGCACACGATTCAAACAGGAAGTCCAATTTACGTCTTTACAATCAATGGATCTGAAATGTGCACTACATTTCAACATAAGTGCTGTATATCGAGCTTCATAAAATCCACAAACTTTAAAAATACACAAAACCTGCATACCTTGAAATGCAACCTGAAGTCCCTGCAACCCTATACAAAACTCATGTGATGGGTCCACAAACTGCCATTTTGTTCAAACTCATATGATGGTCCACATTCATTTTGTGCATGCATGTAAACAACATATGAAAATGACAATCTTCAAACTAACTACAAAGGTCTTACCAGAGGTCATGAACATTGCTGAATTTCGAACAAATGCAAGGCACTATTGCAATGCACAATGACTAGTTTCATCTGCTTTCTCACAGCAGAATGAAATGCCGTATGGTAGTGTTTCAGGGCAAAGAATGAGCGACATTCTGCCTTCTGCAACACATCAGGTTACCAATTCTATAACTCACTTTTATTTGAAAACAAACAAAACCTACACATTCAGAAAAATAGCTCTAACAGCACTTATAGTTCAGTATAATAGCCACAACGGTGCACGGGCAGACTGGAACATTTCAAAGTTAGTTCTTTCACGCAGTTCATCCATGTATATAAAATTTCTTAATAACAAAAATTATGGAAAGGATAACAATTCTTGTCACTGATAAGGCACTTTCTCATCCTAACGAAAAGAAACAGTGGAGTGGTACACTGTAACTTTTCTACCACCAATACCTAGACCAAGATGTCACTGAAATGGTAAAAAAAAAATAACGCGGACTTCGTCACTTACAGAAATTACTGAAGGAGAGAAAATGTTAAAAAACGTGAATAAAATAAACCCAACAGATGCTGACTGAACAGCACAAGCATTGATAGAAATCAAGTAAAAACAACGTTGTGATTGTGGGAAAAGTTACATAACAAAAAACAAACTGAAGACACGCTGAGAAAGTGAACAGTAAGAATAAAGTTGTAAAAATCATGCTGCTCCTTTACAATTTGCACCAGGCCATGAATAAGGAAATGCCTGAATCAAGACTAAGGACTGATAACATAGCACATCTTTTGAGTCACGTTACAATGACCATTTCAGTGATAATAAAGGAGCACAGAATGTCAATGGTGTAAGATACAGTGGAGGAATGAATTCCGAGACCATATGTTATTCTTTAGGCACCAGCATCACCTTGCCATAAAGGGGGGACAACAAAAAGGAAGTTCAGAAACAAATCATCCACTACACATTTCGTCAAAAAATAAACTCTCATTTACAACTTTAAATTACTAATTTTTATCAGTCTTCTGCATTATCAGGTACTTCCAATAGTCCAAACACCAACTGGTCCTGTTCTGGTCAGATAATTGGGCATCTACCATATGTTTAGAAATATGACACACAAATGATGCTACTCAAAATATGGGGAAAACTTGCAAAGTTTATATAAGCAGCAAAGATTTTGGTACAGCTGACTAAACTCAACGGGTTTGTAAAGAATAAATGAATAGCATTTTGAATGTTTACGAGTTCCACAATTTACAGATACCACAATGTTACTCAGCTGATATAAAGAGCATAATGGTACAGGGTTCCATACTTTTCAGCATAGTAATATTTAAATATATAAAAGAAAAAATGTATACAAAGCTGAAAATCTTCTCAAATAAGAATGACTCATATTCCCCATGACATATCACACACAATAATTCTGTAGGTTTGGCGCAATACACCAACCGCCTATATCTGGGCACTTTGTGGATGACCAGAGTTTTCATCAACCAATTTGAATGCCTCCTGTGCTGCCTTCTGAGTTCCTTCTTGGACTTCATCAAAATTTGCAACATTCGTACGGACCTTCATCCCTAAAGACCAAAAAGGATCCTTGCTCTTATCTTTGCACTGCTAATGCAAGGGACCTTCTACTGTCTAACGTCCAGTCCAATTCATGGTCTTTTAAAAAAGAAAAGCTCGTCCCCATCCAAGCTTCTCTGTACATCAATAAGTAAATCATCTACAATATTCTTTTGCCCAAAAGAAGGCAAGTCTAAGGAAGAAACTGCTTAAACTGAGGTCCTCTTTCACAGCCAAGTGACTACTACTTGTGCAACATCTGCATTCACAAGATCAGCAGCAGTAAAGTTTTGTACAGCCGTGGCTCAAATCTCCACAAATGTTTCAGCTGCACAGAAGTTACACATTTTTATACACCTCTTTCACATGCAAAAACATGACCAACAGAAAGGAACTGGTACACACTTATCACAATACATTCATCTACATCCACTTCTACAACATCTGAATTCCACATCTTTATCATCTTCACGGTTCCATGACTCTGGTAACTCAGGTATAAGTAACTCCTCAATGTGTGAAGGAAGCCTCAATGATGGAAGCAGGTTTTGTTATTCAACAGACTACTTCCATACAGATGTGCCCAAAAATATCAGTCAAGCAAAAGTAGCAGTCAGAGATAAGATCTTTCAGTTCCCAAACCATAATTAACAATTTAAAACACAAAACTCAAAATATAACAAAATACATAAATAAGCCACAACATGAAACACTGAAGATTGGATTCTTTCAGGCTGACATCAGCAATGACATACAGCAATATCAATACACACATGTAAGCAAGCAGCTTTCAATATATGGAAGAAGGTAACAGGGTCACCCACAAAACAAAGCACACAATTCTGCCACAAGAAAGAATAAAAAGGTAAAGCAGTCCCATTACAGACCTAGAGTGGCCCAGAGGGTTCCAGGAAGTTAAGGTTCCCAGATTTTGTGACGACAACACAGGATGGTGGTAAGGTTGTCAGCCTTACGCACCGGCCGCCTTTACCCCCAGAAAATGCTCCTGGTACTCATTTCTGTTAGAGGCTGAGTCAACCCCATGACCATAATGTGATCGGAATGATTTTATGTCAATGAAAAATTCCAAGACACCAGCTGGGATCGAACCAACGACCTTCCGATTTGTAGTACAGCACCTTAACCACTGACCTCATTTAATAAAATATACCCATCCACAAACTTTTTGCTGTAATGAACAATGAAAAACAGATATTTCTCAAGGATAAAAAAAGTAAGCACACATCCAGAATCAGGAGTAAAGTCTATTAGACACACCATTTTTCATCCCAGAAGCAATCTTAGTTCACCAAGATTTTGTTTCCCATTTTATTTAATGGCAATATAAATTCAACCCTATCTATGGTACTACACTACAGCTGTTGTCAGAAAATGCAACAGGAATGCATTGCCAACGTATCACAGCAATTATGGGAAAAAATGTTCTTCTGCATTCATAACAATTATACAAGAGAGGTTTTCAAAAAAATTTTTAGCTTTTGTAATTGATAAAAATTGACATAATAAGAGCCAACCATAACTGAGTTCAAGAAATGCCATATACCCATATAAAACAGTACAACAGCATTATACTTTCATGGCTAGTCAAAGGACAATATACTCTTCTAAGATATGACTGGGTTTGAGATCTCCATACTCTTCTAAGAACAAAAAAATAATAATATATTACAATCATTCCTCTATTTTTAAAACTACAGCCTAATGGTGGCTTTATTACAAGCCATAACATGCAGCTATACTGTAAGACAAAACAAACTGTTTCAGCCATAAAAAGTTGTGTTGGGCTGGACTCCCTCTATTTTTTATCTCGTTACAAATATGTTGTAAAAAACAAGGCATAACTGTGATGATATACATCATCATCACAGATTTTTTTTTTCAATAAAACATGTTCACTGTTTATCATGTTACTCACCTTTGCGGTTGTATAATCGACAACCTTTTTAGTTGTGAGATCACACTTGTTTCCTACCAACAGTTTATTAACATTATCACACGCATAACGATCAATTTCTTCTAACCACTGCTTAACATTGTTGAAAGATTCTTGATCTGTGCAGTCATACACCACAATAATACCATGTGCACCTCGGTAGTAACTTGATGTAATTGTTCGGAACCGTTCCTGTCCAGCCGTGTCCCACTGAAAATAAAACCAAAAACATTTCTTAGTGCATCAATTTCACACTGTATGGCTTATGAAACAATAGTGTTTGTTCTGTTGCACATGCACTATTGTGTGTGGAGCCTATGTTGGCCAATCAGAAATAAAAAGTACACTGATGGACAAGGTTCAAACCCCATAGTAAAAATAACCTAATGCATGAATACACCCAAATCCAAGTTCAGCAGAAGCTTCAACACTGTCCTGCACATCAGGAACAATGTTACAAAAATCACCTCTCATGTCCAGTGTGATTCATCTAATAGGTAAAGTTGGACTATCCAACAAAAATATGCCCTCAGATTTGCATCAATGGCAACCAAAAACATAAATCCAGCAGCATCACTTTCAATCAATAAAAGCACACAGAAGATAAAAACAGACATCTGGTAACTGAATTTCACTCTGCAAAACCACACACTCATGGACAACCATCACATTTCCAGCAGTAATCTGTTTTGAATTTCTTTACAGTTTTTCATGTACAGTGCTTGCCTCTGTCTGTACACACTGCATAATCTCCGAGAATGCCTTTTCACTTTATTTTGTGTAGTCAAAATCGGGTACAAAATGTCATCCATTCTCGTAAGCCTGCCTGTAAATATACTCAGATGGCAATTCCGAATTTTTTCCCTTGCATCAATGAGTAGTCTTTCAGCAACAATTCCCTTAATCATTTCCAATGACAACGTTTCTGTTATCTGTAGTGTGCATGTTACCTCCAAAACTTAAAAATATAAGACTCCCCCTTAGTAACTTGGCAAACAATGTATACTTACAATTTGGAGTTTTATCGTTTTTCCATCCAAATCAATTGTTCGTATTTTCTGAAACAAAGATTCAGAGTTAGAACAGTGATGTAATACTCATAATCTCATGACACGTAGAGTACTGTTACAAGATTATCTTCTTTCTGTGCATAAATACATACATATTACGTGGCTATACAGGTGGCATGTTGGGATGTCCAAGACATGGTCTTACCTACATTAAACCACCAAGCTTATTATCTGAAGGAAACAATAAAACAATAAAAATGGTAATCTAATGAGAAAAGAGTCATGTTGAAGTGCATCAGTTTATTAAAATTTTCATTATAGCCCATCAAATTTGTTTCTCTGTTAGACCAAGTTTCTTTACTACAAGTTTTGGTCTGTTTAAGGAGAGACACAAATGAACAAAGTGCACCTGTGCTAAAAACACACATCTCACACTGATATTATATTTAGGACAGCTATTACAACTAGTGTTTTATCAATTTTTCTTTCACACTAAAGCAATGGTACACCCAAGATGCTCTGATAATTTACAGGTATGATCTCTGTAAATGAAATACAGCAAAATTCCATTGATCCAACTCACAAAGGACAGGCCAGGTGCCGAGCTATCAAATATTCCACATTATCTGACAGTACCTATACTGACCTAATTTCTTATAGGTAATTTTTCCTAGTGCTCCTATACTGGGGTTGTACATCAATCAGGGGAGTATTCCTGTTGGATATTTCTTAACCTACTGGTTCAGGGTCATCTGGGTCCCCGTGTTTCTGAGTCTTCAATATCTATAGGCTACAAAGAACTCAAGGAGTAAGATCCAAGGGTTCAGGAGATATCACAACTGATGTACGGACACTTCTGGAGGCCTTTCTGATCACATCCTTGAGATCTGCCTGTTTCACTAATGAAGATCTTTTCTGGTAAAAAGCGTAACTTCTGATCATGGGACTACTCTCATCAAGTGCCAGATTAACAGACACTGGATTAAAGAAATTTTGCTGTACTACGAAACAGATGCTTGGGACTGAAGAACAAACATGAATCTTTTCTACTGCTCCACTGAAAAGCTTCTTCGGCAGAGAACAATATATACCAAAACCATGCATCAAGCAGTACACATTACTCTCTCATACTTCATTAATTCTGAGCAGTCTTTATACTGTAATTTTTAAATGCATTACTCAAAAAAGAAAGATGAACCTGCCAAAAATTTATGCACTGTACAGGCTACTATCTAGTGGTACATGACAAACTTTGGCAAAAGTGGACAATGAAATATCACCTTTAACATACCTTCCACTGTTTACTGCTCTAATCCTCTACATCATAACTACACAGATATGTAATACTAAATCTGGCATGACACCTGCCTGATTACAAGAGAACATTACATTCCTTAAGCAAGCCAATGCAATACCCCAACACCACAAATGATTTTCAATGCCTTCTTTAAATACAGTGAGTAAATTCATAATACGGATTTCCTAATATTAGCTGCAGTCCAAAAATGCATGGACACCCACTGACAGAAAATTTGATTAGTGGCAAGCTCTGCTCTGCCTGCTGTCATGTAAACAGTCTGATTGCAGAATGATATAATGGACCATTTAAAGGACAATTGCTGTGCAAAGATAAATACTGACCAGAATATAATCAATCCTATGAGGTGGGGGGATGTAGAGGAAATACACATTTAAAAGAAAAGTGTGGGCAGTAAAAAGTTATTTTGGTACACTATTGGTCCATGTTGAATTTTCCCTATATACACTGTCATCTTCGAATTCAGAAACACCAGTTTGTTAAAGAGTGCAAGATGTGGAACATCACGAAATAGATGGCAACAAAAACTCATCTCATAAAATCTGAACACATCACTGTAGCTCCATTTTATGCCTCACAATTATAGCTGAAATGCATTAAAATTACATTCTGAAGGTAAATGCAGTAATTCTCACAAATTACTCTGGTAAGCAGCACCACCAGTGATGTGAAAATGAATGCCATTCATGGAGATGGTGGCCAAAAGTAGGCCCACCACCAAACAGACAGCAAAATGCACGGAGTTTTATGCAGAAATGAAGCGACTGCAACACAAAGATATTTCTGGGTGCAATTCGGCACAGTGCGGGCTCCTACCAAAAACACTATAAACATAATGACAGAGAAGAAGTGAAGAGAGTTACTGCAACACAGGGCATTACTGCATGCAATTCAGCACCATGTGGGCTCCTGTTAAAAACACTACATACAGAGTGATGCACCACGTCAAGCTTCACTTTTGCAACAAAAACGCCATCACACTCCATGAACTTGATCTCTTGGAGACAGTGGAAACTTTGAGAGTGGCCATGCAGCACAGTCCCACAAAGTCAATGAAAACAGCTGCAGACAATTAGGAACTTCATGTTTGGCAAATTCTGGGTGCAGGTCTGCTTGTTTCCTTATACAATCACGGTGCAGCATGAGCTCAATGAACAAGAATAGGAACACCAGATGCAATTCACCACTTCAGCAACATGAGTAAGATGTACTCCACACCACACGGATCGCTGACAAAACTTATTTTCATTTGGAAAGAACTGTCAATAGGCAATATATCTGATTCTGAGCTATGCAGCATCCACATCAGCCCTCATTATACTAATCCCTGTGACTTTTTCCTTCAGGGCTACTTGCAGGACAAACTCTTTATAAGGAAACCCACCACAGACATCACAGCATTAATCCAACTGTGCCATGAAATTTCTGGCAATGTGTGTGCAAGGTTGCAAATAAAAACGTTCATCTTGAAGAGGTCTCAAGGCAGTATGGTGATAATACTGAATATACTGTGCACCAGAAACAATCATACTTCTATCCTACAGTGGGTATGTAATATGTAACATTCTTCTACAAAATACAGAAGCTAAATGAAATTTAAATGGCTCAACATTTTGTGCACCACCCTGCAGTATTACAGTATGTATCCGAAGGTTCAGATTTATGCTGCCAACTCGTATCTGTAACTGCTTTTTGTTACAGCACTATCATATGACTCATGTGATATGGTTATTCATTCCAGAATGAAAAACAGAGTAACACTTCATTACAAATACTAGCTTTCACATATTGACTGCAAAACTTTAAGACATCAACAGCATTCAATGCCATGGAAGCTACTTTACAAGAGCAGGTTAAGCTGTGCAAGAACTTTGTTAAGAATGTAAACATGTATCAAAACAATGGGTAATAAGCAGTGGCTGAAAGTTCTCTGCCCATGAGCAACATACATGGGCTAAACCTCCTAGCATTATGACATATCCACAAAGATGATACCATGTAAATTTTACTTTGTTCAGCTTCACCTAACATACTTTAAGAGACAATGGCTGGATAACAGGCTGCTGGTAATGTAGGAGACAGTATACTTTCACACCCAGCCCACAAACCGCCTGACAGTCTATAGCAAGTCACTTGGCATAATCACGTATCATCCGGCATTCAACCTACCACCTTATCAATGCAAGGCTTTCGTATACTGCAGATCATACTACTTACTAATCATATTTAAAAAAACCCAGACCTAATTTATTCATAATCATAATACACACATTTAAGGAACAATCCCATCTGGCAGAGTATGTATTAACTATTTACCTCATAGCACATAGTGTTCACCCTTCTTCATGACAGAATTCATTACCTTGGTTTAAATGTAACTAAAATTTCTCTTCATTTGTTAAGTTTACCTTGCACTATAAATATGAAAACCTTTGTAGTGTCCTTACTTTTAATACATTTCCAATTACTTCAGCCCCCTGCCCCTTCTCAGCAGTTCATAAGAACAAGGCTTGACACACCTACAGCAAATACGAACACTGAAAAGTTACGCTCAAACTCACACTGTGATATCAATCATATGCATTACAGATTATGGCAACCAAGTGACAGTAACAGAACAAAGTAAAAATGACAAAAGATATCACTCAATTTCTAGCACCACAATATTAGCATCTGTACAGTAGTAGTTTCTTACTTCTTTGGGAAATCAGTACTTTCACAATTAATGACCACACTCTGACAAAAGATATGACATGAAGAACTTTATCCTCAGTCTCAATGTATCAAATGACACTATAGACTACTTACAAAGTCCACTCCAATTGTGCTGATGTAACTCTCTGTGTATGTGTCATCCTGCAACAAACAAACACTCACATCAAAGTACAGAAATACGGAAACCTGATGCACTCGTTGTTCACACAAAAACAAAGCCACAAGTGTATAACCAACCTTCCCCTTTGTTTCCTCCATAAGTCACAGTAAGCTTTGGGTAAAACTAAATTAAAACACCTTGAAGAATATTACACCACATTCATGTCCTGTGTCCTGGCACTAATCTCTAAAAAGAAAAATGATTTTCAAAACCCTATATACTAGACAAACAGCATTTTCCTGAGAAGACTGATAATACAACACAGGTTTTAAAAATCCTGTTTCATGGACTATGTTAAAAATAGAGAAAAAAGAAAAATTAAAGCACTGCCACAGAAACACAACAGTGCATTCTTTTGGTACTGTTGCTGAACAAAAGTGTTGTAATGCTTACACCTCCTTGGTTATCCCAACAGCCTAATACCACTTTATTCACAGGCAGCAATTCTACAGTGAACCTGTTGCTAGCAATATCATACTTAGGTCTTCATGTGATCTACATGATTAATATACCAAATTTGGACTTTCTCAATGGATTTTAATAATTCTCCAATGTCACATGCCGTGAAACTCCATCCAGTATGCACCAAGCCAACACGTGCAGACAGACAGACAGGACAAAGCTAACAGGCACATTTTACAAATATGCAAACACATTAACAGAATGTGAATCACAGTATCAGACATAGGTGTCTTTATAAATGACCCCACAGATGGCATTCAACACTCAAGCCAGTTCAGCAAGATGGCAGACAGTGCAGCAAATGCCACTATTCCATTTGCTGTCAGTGGGAGTCCATACGTCTTAGTTCAACACTCAACAGTTAATGCCAGGACTTCACTCAACATTTAAAGGTGTTCCAAATATTTTTTTTGGAGTGAGCTGCTGCAATGTCTTGCCACAGAAAGGCACATTTTCCCTAATGCTAACATCAGTGTTCAGAACATGGTGGCAGAACACGTTACATGCTGGTGTGAATGTATAGCCTCCGAAAAAATTACCCAAACTGTTGCTGCACTACTTTCAATGTGCAATAGTACTCCAGCAATAAACATGGGATTTTAGGAGGACCAACACCTGTTATTCTGTGATTTGATACATCCACTGGGATCAAATAAAGCTTCTTCACTTAATACAGAACATGTGGGGTCAGTTTCTTCAGCACACATACCCTAAAGTTACCAGACCACTAAATTTAGTTTTGCTTCATTACATGCACTGCAGAGCTTCTAAGCCATAGATGTCTTATATGCATGCCAATGCAGCAGTTCTATTGTACTTCATGGTGATAAAACAACTCATTGCTACGAAAGTTGCACCAAAGATTTTCTTACAGACATCTCCAACATAAGTCCAAAGGAGGCCTCTTTTTCCTCAGCATGCACCTTCTGTATATTTTCTTACTACCTAAAATGCAACCTGTTGGTTAAATTTCACTCACTTGTAAACTGTGTGCAGCTGGCATATAGGAAATTTTCATTTGGAAAAAACCACACTTTTTATACCCACTGTACCTGGCATAGGTCTATGTATCAAAAATAAATCCACATAGCACCTCACAGGACCTCACAGTCTCTCCAACAAGCACTGCAGGATTGAGCCAGCACAGGGGCTCGGTGTACAGGGTAAGAAAGCGTATGGCAAGTGACCAGCAACTAGGATCATTTAAAATAATGGCAAAATTATTTTGAGCCTGTTTAGAACTACCAATCAAGTGAACACCTTTACATATTCTCTACACTTGCATCATTCAGAATCCCAATGCCAACTGATATACAGCAGCATTAAAATCTCTTCACAGAATTTGTTACCTATGCACTCTGAAATATATGCACCTTCTTCACTGTGAATAAGTAAATAAGTGAATATGCCTACTGACTATACTTACTGCAAATCTAAGCAAGAGGCAAGACTTTCCAACTCCTGAGTCACCAATCAACAGCAATTTGAACAGATAATCACTAGAACAGAATAAAATGCACAGGTTACCTGACAGAAATGTAGATATGCTAAGATCTAGTACAGAACAGGGATACCACTTATTTTCCAGTAATACAGAAGTGTTCACAATTGTACCATTACCATCACCTTGATGGACTGCTACTTACATGGTCTGTCTCAAAAGTAAATGTACTGATTTTCCTATGTACGAATTGGTAGCGTAGCACCTCGTTGATGTATATTGGCATGTTGGTAGTGACCTTGGCTACATGTTCATACTTGTTTCAACTGGATTGGTTGGGTCAGTCGTGCGCTACTGCTGTTTGTGTGTGGTCGTGTTTTAACACCTCGTTACGTTTGCGATGCAGGAAAATATCGAACAACGGTACGCTATCAAGTTTTG
>Ga0123355_10011145_pt1 | contig 13839 bp, 17 predicted proteins | sample TergutEmb28metaG_3_FD_89872 | JGI IMG/M metagenome (GOLD analysis project Ga0123355, IMG submission 89872) | Embiratermes neotenicus P1 segment gut microbial communities from Petit-Saut dam, French Guiana - Emb289 P1 | ecosystem: Host-associated > Arthropoda: Insects > Digestive system > Gut ... | reverse complement strand
ACTGGGAATTCTATAGCTGCTTAAATTGGTCTAAACCCATTAATATTTACTCAAGGATGCTATACACTTCTCGTTGTCGTATTTTGTTGTCGTATTTTTGTCCACACAGATTTAGAAAGACCCATTTTTGTTTGGGTGTCTAGTCTCGTTTCCAGGTGTTAGTTGGGGACTTCCAACTCTTTTGCATCCAGATGAGGGGGTTGTTGTCAATCCTGCACTCTCAATGGTAGTGAACCGTACTTTTGAGCCGAATATCTTCTGGCATCCAAATCATTTAGGTGTTCAAATCACAATGCTAATCCATAGAGCACTTGTGTGGGTTCATGGGATACATGTTACGGACGTGCATCTTCTTGGAACAGAGATTCTCTACACTTCAGCTCGTGCAGTATCTGGCCTTTTTAATGTAGGAACAATAGTTTTAGCATACAAAACAGGAAGCAAGTTTGAACAAAGGAAAAAACATGTAAGTATGATAGGCTTAGTTTGTGTTTTTCTCTTTTCATTCTTCCCAATTTTCATAACTCACGCTCGATATGCGACACCGGACACTCTCACAGTATTTTTCATTCTGCTTTTCATCTATGCAGCATTTTGGTATATGGAGAATCCAAGTGTACGTAACTTGCTCATTATGTCATTTATCACAGCAGGATTTATATCAGTGAGATATACAGGTCTTATATTATGCATAATGATTGCATTGTTAGTTGTTACCTCTGGTGCCTCAGACAAAATGTTATTACGAATAGCTCAACATGGGTTTTTATCAGTTCTAGGTGTTTTGTTTTTCACATTCTTGCTCTCGCCATCGCTGATTTTGCGCTTTTATGATGTTTATATGCATGTAGTTATGCAAAGCGATAACACAGCCCATTTAGGAGCTCACGGTCTGGGATGGGTTGGAAATGTGAGGTTCTATGTAACAACCTATCTAAACGCCAGCGGCATGTTTCTGCTGATCCCTTTTGTTATTGGTTGTTACGTCATTTGTAAGACCATACCAAAGGGATGGTTGTTGTATACGCTCCCTTTGCTCTCCAGCTTCATATATTGGTTGGCACTTGCCAGCGTTGACACTAGGTGGGAGCGATGGGGATTGCCTATGTTTGTCTCTCCACTCATCATATCAGCAGTGGGCATTGTGAATGGATATACTCTGATAAAACATAGTCGTTACTTCGGTAAGAGAAGAACACTGGCGTTAAAGGGCTTAGTAGTATTATACACAGTGATTGTCATGAATTTTATTTCAGGAGCGAGTGCTAGATTGCTCCCTTTCCTCTTACCAGATACACGCGTAATCTCTCAAGAGTATACTGCAGAGCACAGCATAGATAGGAGTAATAGTGCATTTGAGGGGTATACTCCTCTACACCCAACAGGTCCTGGTACTGTCTTCAACGTATTTGAATGGGTTGGAGATGATTTGCTTTTACGACCTTACAATTATCAGATACAGAACATTATACTAAGTGGTGCCATGTTTAACCGCTTTTTCACTGAACCTCTAATGTATCCTAAGGAAATTGATATGTATTTGGCTATTAAGTCGCAGTATGTAGAAGTAAAACGCTTTAGCGAAGTGACACAGCTGTATTCTATGATTGACATTGTGAACATCGGTCACAATCTAAGCTATATTGTTCGTGCGCTACGACAAGGATATGATGGCCCAACTTTGATATTCTATAGGGTTGATGCGAACGGTGAACTTGAGATTCGGCTCATGGAAGATTATATCTCTTTGAGGAGGATGTTTAATGATAAAGCCGAACCGAATGGATCGCTCTTTTCAGCTTCACCAGTCCGAATATGAGGAAGCGACCTTACGCGTACTTCACTCTGGTTGGTATGTGTTAGGAAACGAAGTTCTTAATTTTGAAAAAGTATTCAGCAAATATATCGGCACAGCACATTGCGTGGGTCTTGCAAGTGGTCTTGACGCGCTAAAAATTGCCTTTACCCTCTTAGGCATAAGTAAGGGCGATGAAGTAATTGTGCAGTCAAATGCCTACATAGCATGCATAATTGGAATCACAGCAAGCAACGCTACTCCCGTTTTTGTTGAACCTAACGAATATTTCAATCTTGATGCAAGTAAAATCGAAGCGGCGATAACTCCCAACACGAAGGCCATATTGGCTGTTCATCTTTATGGGCAAGTCTCAGATATGGTCACGATTATGGAAGTTGCGAAGAAACATAACTTGTACGTTATAGAAGATTGCGCCCAATCTCACGGAGCTAAGCAAAATGGAATAATGGCGGGTGCATTTGGCGATATAGGATGCTTTTCTTTCTACCCAACCAAAAACCTTGGTGCGTTTGGGGATGCTGGCGCTGTAACAGTAAATGATTCTAAGCTGGATGGCCAATTCCGGGTTTACCGCAACTATGGTAGCGAAAAGAGGTACTACAACAAAGTGGTTGGTACAAACTCAAGGCTTGATGAAATACAAGCAGCCCTATTATGCGTGCGACTTAGCCACTTAGATGACATGAATAATGAGCGCAAGAAAATATGCACTCGTTATCTCAATGGTATAAATAATCAACACTTTATCTTACCTAAAGTGCAACATGGCTGTGAAACTGTATGGCATCAGTTTGTTGTCCAGGTAAAGAATCGCAGTAAATGTATAGAGTACTTAAATTCAAAAGGCGTTGGTACTATTATACATTATCCTATACCACCGCATTTGTCTGAAGCCTATGCTTACTTAGGGTTCGAAGTAGGCTCCTTTCCAATAGCTGAATATTATGCGGATTCTGTGCTGTCACTGCCCCTATACAATGGTATGACAGAAGAAGAACAAGATTTTGTAATTAGCATAATAAACTCATACGAATTGTAGAGGTATTTCTATGAAGCATACACTTTCAGCAAGCTTGGACAATACTATGCTTCGTCCTATATCCGAGGATGATTTGGAATCATTTCGTTTATGGCGTAACGATGCACAGCTAACTAAGTTTTTATCAAAGTTAGATTATATAAGCTCTGAAAAACAACGAAAGTGGTTTGAAAATGATAACGCAAATCCAAATTGCTATACTTTTGCCATTGATGAACCACAAACATTAAAAAGATTAGTTGGCAGCGTTGCATTGTATAACTTTCAGGATACTTCAGCGGAATTTGGACGTTTTCTGATTGGTGATAAGGATGCTCGTGGAAAGGGAATCGGATATTTAGGCACGGTTTTATGTCTATACTTAGGCTTTACTAAGCTCGGCTTACTGACAATCAGAGCAAATGTTCACGAAGAGAATGTAGTAGCTCTTAAAGCTTATCTTAAAGGTGGCTTTGTTATATATAACAAACACCCATTTATAAATGGTGGCTATGAGTTAGAAATCATCGCTAAAAGAAAGTATTTCTTTGAGTTTCATAACTTTCTGACGGAAATCAAGACGTCTAACTGAAAGTGGGAGAGCCAGGTGTATACGATAAACGATGTAAAAATGCTTTCATTCCCCGAATTTGGTGACGATAGGGGGCAACTTGTTGTAATTGAAGGTAGTAGAAACATCCCGTTTTCAGTAAAGCGTGTGTTCTATATATACGGCTCAGACGGAGATGTTGTTAGAGGAAGGCATGCAAATCGCATTTCGGAGTTCTGCTTAGTAAACATTTGTGGGACAAGTAAGGTTAAAGCAATTGACCAGATGGGCAACGAAAAGATATTTGTCCTTGATCGCCCTCATATCGGAATTTATCTCCCGGCTATGATTTGGAAAGATATGTATGATTTTTCCTCCGATTCTATTTTACTTGTCTTTTCAAGCGAATATTATGATGGAAGCGAGTACATACGCAATTTTGATGACTTTGCAGGTAGGGACGGGGAGCGAAAATGAGCAAGGACAAACTGTCTATAATCATACCTGTCTATTTTAGTGCTGATACACTTATGGACTGCTATCATGACTTAAAAGAAAATGTACTGCAGAAGTTAGATAGTTATGAAATCATCCTAGTTGATGATGGTTCAGAGGATGATTCTTATGATGTATGCAAGGAAATCGTGCGAGTCGACAAAAATGTACGACTAATCAAACTTTCGCGCAACTTTGGATCACATGCGGCATGTTATTCTGGCCTTGTTGCTTGTATAGGAGATTGTTGCACAATCAAAACTGCCGATAGTCAAGAGCCTTCAACGCTTATCCTTGATATGTATGAAAGTTGGAAGCAAGGTGCCCGTGTTGTGCTTGCAGTGCGTGAAGGCAGAGAAGAAGGCTTTTCTCAAAGGGTTTTCGCCAGCATATATTACAGGTTGATAAATCGTCTTGTAAGCCGTAAAATGCCAAAATCCGGCTTTGATTGTTACCTGCTTGATAGAAGAGCCATTGAGGCATTAAAGCTTTTGGATGAGCGTAATTCTGCCATTACATTGCAAATCCTATGGTCAGGATTTAAGACTTCAACTGTTTATTACACTCGCTTGGCGCGTCAAAAAGGAAAGTCGAGATGGACACTATCCAAGAAGATTAAGCTGGTATTGGATTCATTCGTTAGTTTTTCTTCCGCTCCAGTGCGTTTTATCGAAGTGCTTGGAGTGCTGTTTGCAATAGGGGCGCTTATTTGGGGATTACTTCTTTTGGTATTAAACGCCCTAGGCACCATAGATGTAGAAGGCTGGACATCGATGATGGTAGTAATCTTGTTTTCGTCGGGAACTATAATGCTTATGCTAGGTATTTTGGGTGAATACATATGGCGGATACTTGACGTAGCGCAAAATAGGCCGGTTTATTTCGTGGAGGAGGAAGTTGCCAATAAAGCCAACAGCGCCGAACCAAATAAATCTGTTACATCTTTATAAGGCGATTAAGGTAGATGGTAGATGAACTTGAAATGTTTGATTGATTTAATTAAAGAGCACTTTGCAAAGAAAGAATTTGCTCTGTTTATTGTGATAGGAGCAGTAAATACGTTTAACGGCACTTTGTTGGCATTTGCGTTTTCTATGTTTTTGTACGCCAATCTTGCTTTTGTATTAGGATATAAAACTGCACTTGTCACTGCGTATTTCCTTAACTCCTTCTTTATTTTTCATTGCAAACCAGAGCTTGTCGGATTAGCAAAATTTGCACTATCTTATGTTCCCAATTTTATAATTCAAAATATACTCGTGTTAATTCTATATAATGGTCTTCAATGGAATAGATTACTTGTTTTCGCTCTTGCTGCCTCAATAGGCATGCCGCTTACATTTATTATTTTGAAGGTATTTGCATTTGGAAAAGGATAGTGGAAGGGTTGTTTTATTTTTATGTACATCATTAAAAAGGCTATCTTTGAAGTAACAAGGGAAAGTAATATGTTTTTCGATAATTTCAGAGAGTTTTTCCTGTCTAATAAAATTCAAATTGGTACTTTATTTTTTATACTTTTATATACATATATATTTGAGCTTACAAACTACAGCCTATCTATAGACGAAGAATGGCTTGTTGATCATAGAGTGTGGATTGGTGATGGACGATTTGGAGTCGCAATAACAAAATATCTATTTGGAGCTATACCAGTTATTGCTACAAACAATACATTTTTAGCAGTAAGTTTTTTATTTTTAGCAACTATAATCTTTGGATATAAAATATATAGTATAACAAAATCAAAAACAGCATGGTTAATTTTTGGTAGTATTTTTATTACTTTCCCATTCCATGCTGATTTTATGATCTTTGCAATGTATTCTTTCGAGGTATCTGTTGGAATCTTCTTAGCTTTGATTTCAAGTATATTGCTTTATAATTATTTAATGGAGAAAGGTAATATTGGATATTTTTTAATCGGTATTATAACGCTTATTTATTCCATTGCTTCCTATCAAAATTTTTTAGCGGTTTATATACTTTGTTTGAGCTTTCTGTTATTTCTTGGGGTATCAACTTCAGATAAAATCTTTAGATCTAAAGATATACTGCGAATTCTAAGCTTATTTGGTATTTCAGTTTTAATTGCATGCATTATTTATTTTGTGATAGATTATTTACTGGTTATGTTTATGAATATAACTCGACGCGATCATGTCGAAAATCACAATTTTTGGAGAAATGACTCCTTCTCTAATGCGATTTTTCGTATAGTAAACGAAGTTAGAGCGATTATATCAGGTCAACGATACCCAAATCTGCCATATATTATGACTACTTTCATAATGTCTGCAATCGTTTTAGCATTAACTGTCATAAATACATTGCTAAAAAAGATTAAAAGCAATCAATGGTCATGTTTGTTTTTATGTTGTTTGATAATTTCCCCATTTACAATGGTTATTTTGCTATCTAATGTGTTACCGCAGAGAGCCTTTCTTGAGTTAGGGTTATTTGTCGCATCAGTATGGACAATTTTTTTCTTGATGATTAAAATCAAGCCTATAAAATTTTTATTTATTATAGCTGTGATATTTTTAGTGTCTTTTCAGGCTAGACTTACAACACAAATTTTGTTTACGGACTACATATTAAGAACAACACAAGACCAAATGTTAGTAGTGCAAATTCATACAAGGATTGGTGAACTTGGGTTGGGAGAGTTTCCAGATGTGCCAGTTGTGTTTGTTGGTAACCGCCCTTTGATTCATACACCAACGACAATTAGGTCAGAAATAGCTGGGAATCCGCGCTTTTCTTTTTTTGTATGGGGAACAAATGAGAGAATACACAATTATTTTAATCATTTAGGTATTCATTATACTAGACCTACCTTTGAACAAATAGAAGAATCTAGAGTTCTGGCATTTGCAATGAGAATGCCTGTTTGGCCAACTCCCGGGAGTGTTGATAAAGTTGATGGTTTAATAATTGTGCACTTAAGTGTAGATTATTATTCAGTTGGAAATGATCCCACGATAATAGATGATGATACATTTAGAAGTGAACACACAGCCTTTGTTAGTCAAATATTGGATGATATGGCTATTAAGCAAACCTTCAGGTCAAATCACGATAATTTAGAAAGGATATCAATTCTTTTTGCGACTTTTAGACGAACAAATACACATACTATTACATTGCAATTGTTTGATGACGAAAACAATCTACTTGATGAAGCTAAAATAGCGGCCGATAGTTTATTGGATGGTGTTTATCTTCCTTATAGATTTGAAAGGATCTCAAATTCAAGGGATAGGTATTTTTCTCTTGCTATCTCTGCTTCTGGAGCGGCACCCGGCAATGCGGTCACTATAGGGCTTACTGACAATGTATACTTTAACGGAGCCTTGCTTGTTAATGGAGAACTTCAAGACCACAATCTACTTATACTGCCTGGACATAGACTACCTTGAAGCCCAACTTGCTTTATTACACGCTGTGCAAGACTCATCCTCCATGCCCCAGCCTCTGCATAGTCAGCCACCTAAACCACTCCTTCATATTTAATTTTGTAATGCATTCGAGATTTTTTTTTGGCATTTTCCTCAAACTCCTCGTGCGTATAAAGCAAAACATCTATAGGCAAAGGGAATCCCTATTCTAACAAATTTGACACATTCATCACCCCAAGCAATATAAAATCAGCTCCACTCATGCTCTGCGACAAATAGGGATGGATGCAAAGGCAAATAAAAATCAGTACTTGCATCCTTTTCCCTAATTATATGGCATGTGAAAGTTTTTGTGGGGCATGTGAGTTTAAGGATGACAATATTAGGGTTGTATCCTCATCGCTAATTGGCTCAAATTCTATTTTTAGCCTCATGTTCATGCCTGCTGCTAGACGTTGGAGCGTTCTTATTGTTGGATTGGCCTCTCCGATTTCAATTCTACTTATATCAGCTTGAGATATACCAGTTTTTTCTGAGAGTAGTTTTTGCGTGATTCTATAGTTTTCCCTCGCGTCAATTAATGCTTGAGCAAAGGCACCTTCAGGTTGAAGTAAATCATACTCAGCACGAATTTTCGGGTCATTTAGTTCTTCATTTAGAAACTCGTCAAACGTATTGCTCATTGATTATTCTCCTCTCTGCTTAAGAACTCAGCTCGATATCTTTTGGCCTTGCTTATTTCTTCTGAAGGTGTTTTATCTGTTTTCTTCACAAAGCCATTTGTCAACACAATCTTTTTCCCGAAAAAAAAGAAATACAGCACTTGGGTTATATCTGTTCCTACTTTGGCTCTGACTTCAAATATCCCATCACTTAAATGTTTCGAATGTGGTTCTCTGAGTTTAGGGCCGTTACATTGCAGTCTATAAATTACAAATCCCATTTTAGATCTCATATCAGCATCTAAATTTTGAACTATCTAGTATAAATGCAGAGAAGAATAGCGTGGAAATAAAATGACCACTTTACGGCTGGTTAAAACACACACTATCGCATGATATAAAATTTTTACACAAGATCAACAGAAAAGACTTTTGATAACTCTGGGTCATCACGTACAATTTTACGCTTGAAAGCGGAAAACAAGGACGAACGGCTAACTTCCTTGCATATCATATTATACGCCAATCCGGCTCCTCATGAAATATGCGTATGTACTGATAAAACAGTCGAATATTAGGCATCAAATGTGAATTGCGAAGATTGGAGCATTCAATTTCCTTAATGTCAGTAGAACCTCCATTGTAAACTAGTCCAAGCAACTCGGCAGTTTTTAAGGTAGAGTTATCAGCACTTATTGATTCAATTGAAACCTTATCCGTCATTTCGTCTGTAATCTCGGCGGATAAGGCTATATGCTCCTCTGGGTCGCACATTAGCTTGGTTTTTCGAGACATTCTCTCTTTTCTAAATCAAAAACAAATGCATTTTCCAATGAAGTCATTACAAAGGGCGAATGTGTCGCAATAATAAACTGTACATTTGGAAACATCTGCGTTAAGAAAGGTAAAACCCTTTTCTGCATGTCAACATGAAGATGTGCTTCTATTTCATCTATCAAAACAATAGCAGATTTTTCGTAATCAACAACCGCGTCACTGTCCTCCATTCGCATCAGCAATTCCATTATTATATTGAAATACGCTGCGTAACCGTCAGACATTTCGTTCAAAGCAAAGGGTTCACGCCCTGGCATTTCAACTATGAATGCCAAATTCTTAGTGTCTCTTTTTAACATCAGCTTTGGACAATCAAATATATTTCGCAATGCGTTTGTGAAGTTATCAAACCACTTGGTAAGATTATTTTCTAATTTTACATTGTTATCAGACTTTGCGCCATAAAGCTGATAGTCCAGACCAAGGATATAGCTTAAAAACATTTGGTTTGCATTTGTGGTTATTTGAGATTTTTCTTCTATTATAACGGTTTTAATTGCATTTGGCACAATAAGTTTGTTGCGCCTTGCGGGAATATATACGAATATGAGGTTGTCAAAGCAGTTGAGTTTTTGAGAAAACGAAATACAGATTCCATTTTTCTTCAGTGTACTCGAATCTGTAGATATGGTATTCACATCATCTAAGAAGCCCGAAGCAAAAGCATGCTGTGCGTTCGCAATACACTCACGCATAGCCTCCAACAGGCTTGTTTTACCACTGCCGTTCTTTCCTGTTAAAATCAAATGCTTGCATTCGCTTTGCGACAAGGCTATATCTAAACTCTTCAAGTGACGCACTTTAATGATTTGGATGTTAGTTATATAATTATCTTGCATAGCAAAACGTACCCTTTCTTTTTACAAAAACTCAGCCATAAATCTGCCAGTGTCTCATGCTCTTACAGCTCCGGCAATTTTGTATGCTGCATAAGCGAGCCATTTTTATAGACGGCTGAGGTCTTAAAACGACTAAAAAGCCCCTTAGAGTCGATCTTGATTTTAGGGGCTTGTAAAGTAATTCAAATATTGCCTTAAGACTGGCAACACTTGCTCCGGAATACAGAAAAAGGAGTATTATATTTCTATAATTCCAAAAATTCTGCAGGCGTTACAATAAATGGCTCGCTTGGATAATGCTTTGTATTACCAGTTATCAGGAATGCACCTGTAGATTTTGCTGTATCATAAAATACTCGGTCATCCTCATCCGGCATGATTCCGACGCTTGGTGGCATAACCCAAACTTCTTTGCCGTTCTGACGAATAGCCCTTAAAACAATGTCTGCGTCTATATGAGGGATTTGCAGATATGGTCTATATAGCACATCTTGGTATTCCTCAAAAATTTGTGGACTATAAATCAATAGTAGTATTCTTGTCAAAAACATTCGGTAAACTTTAGCAGGCTTGCCCTCTCTTGATAGTAATGCCGAAACAAGGATATTTGTATCAAGCACAATATGCACAGTGCTCATGCACGTGCTCCTTTAGTTTTTCGCTCGGAGCGTGCCGCTTGTATTTCAGCATCAATATCTTCCATACTCATCCCTGCCGTACCTGTTCGAACCGCATTTTCCCATATTCGCTCAGATGCTGCCATGGCATCAAACATGGATAGGCTTTTGTCATTTCCTGTTTCAAGAGCAATTTCAAATGGGATTTTCTTCTGCCTAATCGCTTGTTTCACGAAAATTATGATTGCTGTGGTTAAATTCAATCCCATTTCATTAAACATATTGTCTGCTTCATCTTTTAAGCCACGGTCTATCCGTATGCTTAGATCTGTAGTGTCCATACATCAACCCCCATTCTCTATTTTGTCTACGCAAATAATAATATGTAATATATCACATATTGTCAACAACAATACAACCATCAAGCATCAGGATTTTCAAGGCATCTTCGGATGCGTGTTCAGGCAATAATTTTGGAATTTATCGCAATGTACAGACGCATTTGCTTGTGTAAGGGTTGACACGATATTCACCCCATGATATATTAGTGTGCGGATTGACACGATATTACAAAGGAGCATTAATAATGAATGAGGAACTAATACGCCAAATTTGTGCAGTCTACTGTATGACAGGTTCATTACGTAAAACAGCCTCTGAAATGGGATTATCCTGTACGAAAACTAGAAAAGCATTAATTACGTATGGAGAATACTCAACACCATTTAGCAATGAAGTATTGAATTTGCGTTGTAAAGGCTACAGCATTGATGAAATTGCTAAGGAGTTGGGTACAACCACAAAACGAGTAACAGATTGGCTGCCTTACGAAAAAAGTATGTACAATATGGAAGATAGATCTCAAGATGCGGTCCGAAGTGATAATTACCGAAAGAGAATTAAACAAGCCCAGAGGAATTCGGTGCAAAACAAGATAGAAAATGATAAAAAAGAAATTTTAAGCATAATTAAAGGGAACCAGTTCAATACTTTTACAACCACGTCTGTGCTGAATGAACATAGTCCAAAGAATCCAGTCCGATTACATATAAAATTAATGGACAATTGTTCAGATGCTGAGAGAAAGCGTATATTAAGAAAATATGGTCGATCAACAACCGGAAACTCAATCGAACGAGATATCTTGATACCAGCTGATATGACTCTTCATGCACTGCATTATGCTATACAAAGGCTTTACGGCTGGGGAAACAGCCATTTGCGTTCATTCAGGCTGCCACCGGAAATATATCAAGAGTTAACAAACAACACAGTACGGGGCTGGGGTAACTTGATAGGTGTATTGTTTCAAACAACATATCCTGAATATGCTCAATTTGCGCAATATGGTGATGACGATTATGAACACGGCAGTCATCGGGTGTGGCTGCGCAAAAAATATACTGGCCCATACGGGTATTTAAATGATTTCGAACGATACAACGTAGCAGTTGCCGAGTTTGAAGATTTTACAAGGCGTTTTTTAAATATGGCTGTCTATGAACCATTTGATTTAAGAAAAGGAAATAAAGGCAGGGAAGAACGGATTACCAAACATGCATCAGTTATTGATTTAACGCTTGATGAATTAAACGCTTCTATTGTAATGGAAGAAGGCACTGAAGATTTACTAGAGCGTCTTACGGTTACGTCAGTATTAGCTCCAACTGGAACGGCTACAGCTGGCTTCGCTGAGCTCAATCAAAGAATGGTTAACCGCTTATATGTCAACGATTTTGATGAGATTGAAGAACCTGAAGTAAAGCCTGTTACAACAAAGCTCATATACAAATATGATTATGGGGATGGCTGGAAAATAGAAATTACCATGTTAAAGGATTGTTTTGACTTGTTGGAAGAAGGGTACATAACAGATAAGGAATTAACGGATGCTAAAAATACTGTCATTGATAAGTACAAGCCTGTATGCATCCATCAGGATGGTATATTTGTTGTGGACGATGTTGGCGGCTTTGGTGGATTTGTAGACTTTCTGAGAATCCTTAACGAATCGGACAATGCCGAAGAAAAGGAACAGATGCGAGCATGGGCTTCTGGTATGGGTTGGAACACAAGAAGAGTCAGAAACAGAGAAATGCTGTAAATTAATCTGGCTCTTCAGAGCCTCGGAACTAAATTTAATGCCAGTATGGGCTATATATCCGGGCGCCAGCCATCACTTCACGACTTTAGGAGTACGTCAATAGCAAGAGTTGACATGCTAACCGACATTCTATATAAGCCTTGTTCCTTGTTAACCTTTGCAGCTTGCATCGGTTCTTCAGATAATTTGTAATAGTCCATTTAGACTTACCCCATCTCTTGCGACTCTCCAGTGGAAACTACCGATCGTATTTTTGTGCGTGTCGTAGTACGCTCTGTTTGAAACAAAAACATCGTTGTCAACTAAGTTTTCATCCTTTTCCCAACCTGGATACATTGTACAGTCATACAGGTCAAAAAGTGTTTCGTCGCTCAAGCCATCACCCACAGCTAAAATATCCACATCGCTCTTTTCGGTCGCCTCACCACGCGCACAGCTTCCAAAAAGGATGAAGGTATCTATTTTATCAAAAGTGCTTATGGTCTGGGCTTGCTTGAGAAACTCAAAAATAAACCGTTGGTGCTTTTGTGGGATATTTAGTTCTTGTAATGTTGTTATTGTTTTCACAGGCTCACTTCCTTATTGTACAGTATCTCATAGGCAAAAGATAAATTCAAGAACCATAGTACTATTCTTGATTTGGTCGCTAAATACTTAATTTTGACATCTGAAATCTGCCTTGTGTATGCTTTAATGTCGTTTTTGAGTGGCATTGGTATAGACTCAGCAACGATCATCCGAAACTAATCAGGCTCTTCAAAGCCTCGAATCTAAATTTAATTCCAGTATGGGCTATCAACGTGACAGTTATCCCACGACAATGATATAATTGATTTATAAAAACTGGGGAGAGCTGAGCAAAATGATTGAAGACCTTGCGTTAATTTTAAGTAAAGGCGAGAGCTATACTGTAGAGTTCAAAGAATCCGCCGATAAATCCATTGACGATGAGGCCTGTGCATTCGCTAATGCTTCTGGTGGTAAAATATATGTTGGTATTTCCGACAAAGGCAAAGTGGTAGGCGCAGATACGAGTAACGCAGCACGTTCACGACTTCAAGACACCATAAACAAAATAGAGCCGCGGCTAGCCGTTAATGTCGAGGCATATGAAGATCTCATTGTTGTTGACATTCCAGAAGGAACAAACAAACCATACTCCTCTTCGAACGGCTTTTTTCTTCGGTCAGGCCCAAACTCACAAAAGTTAGACAGGAATGGAATTTTTGAGTTCTTGCAAACTGAAGGCAAAGTAATCTATGATTACATCATAGACGACAAATATCCTATAACTGATAATTTCAATGAGGCTGAGTATTTGGACTTTCTGAAGAAAGCAAAAATCAGCGATGTTTTGCCTCGAGAGGTTATGTTGAAAAACTTAAACTGTGCTGACGTTGCTGCAAATGGTATACTTTCGTATACAAATGCGGGATTGCTCTTTTTTAGAGATAACAGTGAAAATGTACGTTTCGATTTTTCTCATGTTGTTTGCGT
>Ga0123355_10011144_pt1 | contig 13840 bp, 21 predicted proteins | sample TergutEmb28metaG_3_FD_89872 | JGI IMG/M metagenome (GOLD analysis project Ga0123355, IMG submission 89872) | Embiratermes neotenicus P1 segment gut microbial communities from Petit-Saut dam, French Guiana - Emb289 P1 | ecosystem: Host-associated > Arthropoda: Insects > Digestive system > Gut ... | reverse complement strand
TTTTTATCCCTTTGGTTATCCAAGGTTTAGAAATTGTATTGAAGTTTGTATGTTTCTTAATAAAGCAAGAGTGAAAAATCCTTAAATATATATTTAAAAATTTATTGAAAGAAGTGTTAGCATCATCCTCCATAAAAATTTCTTCCCAATTTTCATGACTTAGTGGTAATTGGAATTCCAGTATACTTTGGTCATTGATGTCCCTCTTTGTAGTGATATAATTTGTTATGTGAGAACAGTATTTTCCAACATTAATATATGTGCCTCGTGATCAGAAAGCCCATTGATACGGGGATATATAATATAATTTTTGGTCCTTGTTATGAATATGTTGTCATGTCACTAGCGGTAGTAGATGCTTTTGATTTACGCGTAGGAAATGATACTGTTCCTATTAGGTTGTAGGTTTGTAATAGTGCATCTAATTGTTGCCTTTTCTTCCAGTTTTACAAATAGCTAATATTTATGTCACCACATATCACAAATTCAATTTTACTACTATACCATGTGTTCAAAATACTGTCTAGGTTCTTCAAAAAATTGGTAAAGTTACCTGAAGGACACCTGTAAATTGCTAATATTATTAACTGCATGGGAGTTATTTTTAGTCTAACAGCACAAACCTCCATATCCTTCTCCTTGCAGTATTTGTCAAGTCAGATAGAGAAGAAATCAAGATCTTCATGAACAAAAATACAAACCATTCTTGAATTCGTGTCTACAAAATTTAGATCCTAATTTAAATCGGTCTGTGGGTAGATTATCTATTTCATAATCTTTCAAGTGATGTTCAGTTAAGCACATTATATTTGGAAAGTCAGGAAAAAGGGAGTTTGATAACTCGTCCACTTTTGACTTTAATCCTCTAATATTTTGATGGAATATTTTGAAAAGGTTTTTACTATTAGTTAGCTTTTTTGTGTTTGTATCATTTTCCAAGCTATGTACATTGTTCACCATAAAAAAAATCATTGCCTCTTATGCTTGGGGTTTTCTTGTTTCTAGTAGCAGTTCTACGAGTCTCTACCCTCTTATCTACACTTCCAGACTGGGTATTGTCTGTAATATCCTGTGTTTGTTCAAGAATCACAGTTTCATCTTTATTGATCTTCACCATCACATTCTAGTTCCTGTGATACAATCACCTTACTGTTGATTTGCCTGAACTTTTCTTCATCATTCTTGTCACTATTGTTTTCTCTTGTTGACTCATCTTCATCCAGGTTGAACCTTTTTTCACTATTCCTATCATTACTAATATCCTTATTTCCTTGGTGAGAGTTCCGACCATCAACTTCACTCTCATCTCCTTGGACCCCATACGTTTCACTCATTACTGTGCCTTGCTTTAGCTTATTACCTAGTATGGAGTATATTGCTTGAGCTATTTTGTTTGAGAACAGCAGTTTGCCTAACTTATTAAAATGTAGGCCATGTCATGTATGATACTTTCTGTCTATGTCTATCTCTATTAGGGCTACATGCTTATGTTCTTTAGTAATTTCCATCAGTTTTTTGTTAAAGGACCTTATTCCCTTATTTTCTGGCGAGTAATATGATGAATCATAACAGATTGGCACATTTGTTAGTACAATATTGGTGTGATTGTCTTAATAAACTCCATGATATGATCAATAATTGATTCACCCTTATCAGTGTTAAAGTCATTTGAGCTGCCACAGATGAGGATTATATGTCTTTGGGTTAGGCCTCCTAAAACACTATTTGCTGATTCAAGAAGGGTATGTAGTTCACAACCTGGCTTAACTGTATTATATATGCCAAATTTATTACTTAGTGAAAGTTCCACATTTTCCCTAATTCCTCTGAGGAAACTGTCACCAAGACTCACAAGACATGCATGAAAATTAAGAATGTGTTGATCTGTACGTCTGCTTCCCACATGCTTTCAGTGTTATGCATAACTAACCAGAGGAAGGAAGAACTTTGCCTTTTTTATTCTTGGTAACCTCTGGTATGTCCATTGTAAGTGGTTCCCCGTCACGTGTTTCGGGTACATACGCCATCATCAGGAGTATTGGATGTTGGGTTGCAGCATATTGTTTTCTGCACCGAGTTTTTGGATGGGTGGTGGTCTTGAGAGCCGCTGCGTAGGTCATGTGTGCTCACGGCAACATCCACACCGCACACACGACCTACGCAGCGGCTCTCAAGACCACCACCCATCCAAAAACTCGGTGCAGAAAACCATATGCTGCAACTCAACATCCAGTGCTCCTGATGATGGCGTATGTACCCGAAACACGTCGAGCTAAGAATATATTAATAAAATTATCTTGTTGCATCAAGTTAGCATTTCAAGTTATTTCGTGAGGAAGATGCACGGTCAAACAACCCTCATAATGTACTGAATTCAGAAAAATTCTTAACCAAATTGGTGATGTTAAAGCACCTAATGAATCAGTAATGGTGAATTTTAGACAGAATGAGATATCTGTAGTGTGTTTAGGTTTATAGCATTAAATTCATACTCCCTTAAATGGCCACAGGATCGATGTGATATGTAATGTCACAAAAAAATGTATTCTGAAGATATTTGTGCCTCTCCATTCTCCACCCCTGCTTTCTTAAACTAAGTTTTGAAGTTCAGGTCAAGCTTTATGTATCAATGTTATGATTCTGTTCTTGTATTCTGTGGATTGCTGAGTTCCAAACAGAGAAAGGAGACACCAGACATATAAGAAGAGAAAGTTCAGCAGTTGTGTTGCAGTTCTTCAGCCCAGTGCTGTAAGCCATAGGAAGGGAGGGGACACATCCACATTTTTACTGTTGTGTTCCCCACTCCCAGAGCCTTGGCACCTTTAACTGTCGATGGAAACTGAAATTGTGTTTCTGCATTTTTCCTTCAGCTGTAATAACAGTGTTGTATATGTATGCCAGAACCCTGAGATAGTACAAATTAGGTATTGAATTTATTGTTCTTTAAAGTTTGCTGTGAAATATGTAGTAACAACGTGCAAAATATCTGTTAGAAAACTTTAGGCTAAAGAAAGTAACTTTGTGTTGGATCAAGGCATAGATGTGAGGGCAGGTGAATGTCAAGATGTTTCTTTGAAGAAGAAGATGATTGAAGTTATGAAACATGTGGCTTCTTTTGGCAGATGTATGGTGTGTATCACATCCTGTCTGCATGTTGTTGATGGTTAGTCATTCCAAGTACCTTAAATTTGTCCTGCACACTTCCTTCCAGCTCTTTTCTAGTTCATTTCTTGTCATTTAATCATTTGATGCAATATAATTTGAGCTGATGATTGCCATTATATATACTACAAATAAATACTTCCATGGATGGTAGAGGTAGCAGGTTCGTTTAAATTGTTGGTACCCACATACCCATCTGTGGAGGTAGCAGGTCCTTGTGGCATGTTGGTACCCATGTACCCATATGTGGAGGTAGCAGGTTTATTTCAAATGTTGGTACCCATTAATCAGACTGCACAGCATCACGTGAACACAGTTCACAGATTCACAGATAAGTGCATATTAATATGAACATTCCAGATGTTAATTCTCTGACATCTGATGATAGGTTTATTCATATTTGTGTAATTATGTTGAGTGTTATCAGTTGGCTGAGTATGTTTAGTGTATGTCACATTTCAGGTGCTGACTTTTAAGGTGGATTTTTGTGGGGAAAAAAAAAAAAAAGATTCAGTTTCATTTTCACATAAATTAGTGGCTACACTGAACAAGTATGAATTGAATTCTTCTCACAGTGTAGTTGACCCCTCACCTCCATCTAATGTTGAGATTAAGAATGAGTGGAAGTATACATCAACTTCCCCTATATGCCTTCATTTTGTGCACAGGGATATCTTTATTTGTAACTAAATTATTTTTCTTTGTAGAAACAAAACGGCTGAAATGGACAGAGAGGAGGTTATCTCTCTTATGAGGGCATGTGTTGTGTCCATGAAAGGGGGCATTCCAGTGAAAAACCTTAATCGTAAGTTACACGTACATCAGTCACCGTTTCTTTACATATCTCTTAAGGTTTGAGCATTCACATTTTTGTTTTGCATAGAGTATGGTCAGGAAATGCTGGAATAGTGAATCCCTCACTGTAGTGTACACGTATTGGTCCAGGTGCAACAGTTTGCACCTGGTTTGCTTGGCTTCCACACCCAAGTGTTTGTCAGACTGTACTGACAGTTCATTAATATTTTGGCGCCGGAATTATTTTTTTAAATTTTAGCACACACTGTATATAAAATGTGAATAATACAGGAACCAAATACATTAGAATTATGAAGCAAACTGCAGTTTGAAGAGAAAAAGACGGAGAGTATATACCGTGTTTAAAATATTCAGTACCTGTATTTGTTGAATAAATATAAAATGCAACGTTTAGAGGTTAGCAGTGCGGTACGACCCCTATAGTGGTCGTTAGGCGTCAGAGGGTTAAAGTAAGATTTAAAAAATATAAATTAATAGTGGTCTGTGTGTCATTCTTTCTGGAAAAAGTGTCAGGTTTTCGGATGTTAAAAAAACAGGTGGTATGTATTCTGTTAGTAACAGCTATCCTGTAACCTTAATTAACCTGCATTTGCACCTGCAAATGGACATAAAAACACCCATAGAATTCCGTTTTATATATTAGGCAACAAGGAAATTTACTGCATTTTGAAGACATGCTACATAATCTCTGTTTTATTTTCCACAAAATGCCGTTTAATCCGTGATTTATGTATATCTGTTCAAATCATATGCAAATTTTTCATAAATCGTGTGCAAAAATGTAAATACCAACCTGGTCATGTAAAGGTTATTTAATGAAATTCTGGCTCTTATTATGTCTAGCGTGGACCAAAATGCAGAACAACTTTTGCTGTTGTGGGATGTTATGTGGTGTAGAATAATAGTTGGTTACTGACTTTTTGGGGCAACTGTGTGTTCCACCTTCAGGGGTCAAGCAGTCATTTTTATTGGACCTTGTGACTCTTGAATATTGGACCGATAGGTTGTCCTGAAATGTCAGTAGCCAACTACTGGCATATGCCTTGGCTACTGACATATGCCACAAAATGTCCCAGAAGAGTGAAAGCCTCACAATACCAATTCATTTTTTCCCAGTTGAGAGTAATAATATTGATATAAGAGCAAAATGCAAATAAACACTTTTTTATCATTTGTTATTTTTAAAAACACTTTTAACTCTTTACATGCCGAGTTAAATCCCACCTGCCATTTGCTGGCATTATTAGGAGCTCACCGTATCCTCGACGTTAGCAGGATAAGGGTTAAAGAGGTGAAAATAAAGTGCCAGAAGCACCTGCCTCAGCTCAAAAATAAATTTGCCCATTAGAGAGTGAAGAATATTTACAATATTTTAGTATTTTTTTTATCTCAGTAATTAACCAACTTGATACACAAAATTTTTGTTTTACAATAAGTTTATTTCATGCCTCTACATGTTTCGAGCACACATGCTCATCATCAGGAAGTCAAAATTGCATTACACAGCCTGTGGTATCATCACACTACCTGTCAGCAAAACACCAGGTAAAATCCCGCAATGCCAAGGGTCTTTATCCTCTCATTTCGACACACACAAGCACAGACACTGTATACAGACAAGCACCCGTCACTTGGCACTGCTACGTCAGTAACTCCAAAGGAGTCGCTGATGTAGTAGTGAGAGGATAAATACCCTTGGCATTGCGGGATTTTACCTGGTGTTTTGCGGACAGGAAGTGTGATGGTACCAGAGGCTGTGTAATGCAATTTTGAGCTCCTGATGATGAGCACATGTGCTTGAAACATGTAGAGGCTTGAATTAAATTTATTGTAAAACAAGAATTTTGTGCAGCAAGTTGGTTATTCACTGAGATAAATATACTGAGATGCACGGTCCAGCGAAACGTCAAAATATTTGAGTAGTAGAGGAATGAGTTTGGTATCACTTCAGAAAGTATTCTTACAAGTGCATCTGCTGAACATTGTGGTTAATTGGTGGAAGCTTCTGCAGTGTGTTTTGTGAGGTTAATTTCTTGGTCTGGAGTCGGCTGTCTTGATTGAGGTCTTAATGTGAGTTCTTGATATCTCCATACCAGTACTGTAATGGTGCCATGATTGAGTGGATGTTGCTGCTGCTGTGTGTCAATTGGATGTTGTTCTGTTTTGACTGCAGGTGACTTTAAAATGTTAGCAGGATCTGAAATACCCTATCAGAAACTGGGTTATCAAACACTTGAGCAGTTTTTGAAAAGTGTCCCTGATGTCTCACTTTCACTTGGCAAAGGTGGGGAAGCGATACTCAGCTCTATGACAAATGAGAATACATCACATTTGGCTGAATTGGTATCTAAGCAGAAGTTTGCATCAAAAAGTACTAGGCATTCATCAAGAAATGTGAGTACCAAATTAATTTGATTACAGCTTATCTCTCAAATTGACTGAATGTGTCTTTCACATTAAGCAGCTTTATATGAATTGTGTTGATTTTTTTTGGGGGGGGGGATAAAAACTAAAAAACAAGATTATATAATTGTTTAAAAATAAGTAAATTGAGATTTATAGGTAGGAAACATTAATGGCATCAAAATTAGCCCTTGTACCAGAATTAAATGTCTGGTGGGAGTTGCAGAAGACAAGTTGTAATGAGATCGGCTTAAAGAAGGGCGTTAATCTTTCAAGACCTGTGCTTGCCAAAACATATCCCTAGATATTCATTTTATGTATTTAGGCAATAAGGAAATTTACTGCATTTTTAAGATAGGCTGCATAATCTCTGATTTATTGTCCATAAAATGCTGTTCATTTCATTATTTTATCTTTTTCTCTTCATATAATATGTTTTTCATAAACCATGCACTAAAATTTAAATACCAACCCCCATTGTTTAAAGGTTAAAGCCTGTCACCATAACTTGATGTCTGGTGTTTGGAGCATAAGACTGTGATGGGTATACCTGACATTAGGCACCAGAGGGTTAATAGATCATGAAACCAAACAAGTTAGAGCTGAACAAAATTCTGGGTTTAAAGCTATTCTTAAGAAGGGACAGTGAATGTGTAAATTAGGAGATACCTGTATTGGATAAGTTGAAATGCTTAATTTTCAGCCCTATAAATCTTGATTTTTATAGAAAACTGTAAGAAATTCTTTGACTTTTGCATTATATGTGCTGCATTTTGGTCACTTCAGACATGGCTAGACAGTCTGTCTGTATGGTGCTGGATGGGTTACTGAGATGCTTGCAGTGCTATGATTCTGAGCATTCAGTAATTTTTGCATAATAAACTTTCAACACACCCCACAGAGGAGCATGGTATCTTACTGCTTTGTACAGTGCTGTACTCTTATCTATACCCAAATTAATCACTCAGTGTATTGTCCCATTTACATATATATATATATATGTTTTCGGGTGCGAGTGGTGGCACAGTTGTTTGAGACACAAGACTGTATTTTCCGGGTTCAGTTCCTGGTAGGACCCTTGGAAATTTTCAAGTGACCTACTTATTCTGACTGCGTTGAGTAGCCCTTGCATCTACTCAGTCTGTTACAGAAATTAGTACCAAATGATTTCCTTGATGGTGAAGTGTGGCCACCTCATCAAGCTGAAGAACTCTGCCATCCTAGTTGTGCTGAATGTCACAGTAAGGATTGAAACCCATCATTCCATCCCCCTTCTGAGTCCTTATGGCTTGTCACAGGTCAGCTTTATGTTTTCAGCTATGTATCTTCTGTATGGTTATTCACCTTCAGGTTTTTGGACTAACATTTTTATGTGTATTTTTGTTTCCCCACATTTGCTACATTATTTATCCCTCCCCCCAATCCTCCAGATTTAATGATCTTGAGGAAGACAATGATTAAGCTCCTCGCTATGTTAATTGGTCTGTCCTTGTATATCATTTTTGTTCTGGAGGCCAGATATATTTCCAAACACAGTGTTCTTGAACACTACCAGCCTGTATTGGGCTCCTGTTTACTGTCTGTAATGCTGTATTAGCAGTATGTTTATGAACTAATTTTAAATTAAATTTTTTCTGTACGTAGGCCCCACCGTGTCGCTCGGCAGCATTTCTGCAGAGACCCCCACCAAGTTCAGTGCCTGGGAGAGCATCCAAACGTTTGCCAGCTGATGACACTCGTGATCTACTCTCTATTACAGTAAATAATCGATCAGAGAGAGTGGATTGTCATACCAATGAACCTGCTGACACTCGAGATCTACTCTCTATTACAATAAATAATCGATCAGAGAGAGTGGATTGTCATACCAAAGAACCTGCTCGTCAGGTAAGTTCAGAATGTTAGTCTTTTTTTTTTACATCGATAGTAACAATCATTAGTCTTGTATATTATTCATAATGACTTGTTTTTTTTTCCATTCTAGTCTCAAGTATTGCATTTTGTAGGAAATTTGTAATGGCTGGTATGTCACGTCAGATTTTTAGTAATATGAAGAAATCCAGAGTGAATTAGTCTTACGTTTTACTTGGTGACATGGGAGATTTGTTGGAAATTATGAAAAAACCTTTGTTATCAGAAGTCAAGTGTAACAAGATTCACTGTAGTTCCTTCTGCTTATGTGGTGAGGGAGGAGAACAGTGGGGTAAAGGCAACTGACCAAGGTGGATAATACTTACTTTCCCCAGTTTTCTTAATATGTCTATGAAGATGAGTACCTGTTGATGGCCACATAAGGCCAAAACGTAGTACATTTGACATCACATAATTTTGTCAAAATTGAGTTGTGACTGATGGTTTCTTTTCTCCTTAGTTACATGTCATATCACAATGGGATGCTTAGACCAAAGTTTATATAGCTGTTGAAGTTAGGTACACTAAATTACTACCATGTTACAATACAAATGTAATATAGTTCTATGTACTGCATTAAAAATATAATCCAGGTAACTTCTTCCACGTGTGTCTTAAAGTAAGGTGCTGTTTTTTCACTTTCTGCTGAGCTGTGTGTGCCTCATTCTCAGTGTTGCTGACAGCAGCCATTGTGTGGACATCTTTCTGTATTGTACATTGTGTACAGGGACGTAACCTTGCCGAGCTAGCGATTCTTGTTCAACCTTGCCGAGCTAGCGATTCTTGTTCAGGTCTCACTTCTCTATTGTAAGAACAGTGTCACTAACATTGGTAGGTTACCTCACTTTGCGCAACATATACTATGTGTGGCATAAAGACTAGAGGATTCTTATAATAAAACCAACTAGATGCATTATTTTCTCAAATTTATTTTTGGAATAAAATTCTACATGTGTCCGAAACATGTAGAATTTTATTCCCAAAATAAATTTGAGAAATTAGTGCATCTAGTTGGTTTTATTATGAGAATTTATCATGATGCACGGTCACCTGAACGTTAAACAGTAGAGGATATAGTAAGTGGTAAGTAAGAAACTTTTCCCCCCCCCCCACTGATTTTTAATCAAAATATTTAAAACAACAGTAACAGGCCTAAATATGCTCACTTTGAACTTGTAATCGAGGAATTGTATAGGAGGCACAGACATATTCAAGGAAAACTGAATGTGCTTATGAAAGTTTGGGGGGGGGGGGACAAAAACATAGAATCCAGGAACATATAAATTTAAATACATGAAATCCAAGTTTCACTGTAGTTGAAAATTGAATGTGGGTGATGAATTTGGGAGGACATGAGTAGAACAACATGTGACTTTTTTTGAAGTACTGATAAAGCATTGTCATGGAAGACCTGTGGAAAACCTTGAAAATCTCATTCGCTGTGAGATTTGAGGTTGTTACAATAGTGCTGCTGAAGGTGATGTCCTGTGTTGTTGGGTAAGTATATGCCACGATTTTGAAGGACTGTAGTATCTTCGTCTTTAGGGTCAAGCAGTCCAAGCTGAAGGAACTGCTGTCTTTTAATACATCATTAAATAACCACCCACTGACATGGTGTCACATGCCAGAAGACTTGAGTCTTCAACTTCCAAGACTGCTTGGCTCTGAAGATCGTTTGAAACATCTGTAACTACCAATCAGTGTGACATGGCATCACAGGATGTTTAAATTTTGAACGACATTGCCATGAGAACCCCAAATCATGCAGTATTAATTTTCTCTGATTTCTCAAGTGTGTGTGTGTGTGTGTGTGTGTGTGTGTGTGTGTGTGTGTGTGTGTTTATACACGTATGTCAGTAGGTCAATCTATACTAGAAAAATTTTTGTTGACACATCATTGAAAGAAATATCTGACAATGAAAAAGAAAAGAAACTTGTAGGATATTAACCAATAAAGAAATTTATGCAGTTGTTAAAAAATCTACGATAATAGAGACAGTAAGATTAAATAGATTACATGGGTTTGGGCATGTACAGAGAATGGAAGAAAATACGATTCCCCAAAAGGGTATTATATATGAATTTGGGAACAACAAGATTGACAGGTAGATCAAGAAATAGATGGCAAGATGAGGTGCGAGCGGATGGAAGAAGTTCCTGGGAAAGGCAAGGAATCGTTGCATTCTGCACACGCCAATGGAATGAATGAATCATTGAAAGAAAACATGCAGTAATTTTATGTACATTCTTTCTCTTTAGGTTACCTTTACAACATCGTCATCAAAACCTGGGGCACCCGCTACAGAGCATACAGGCAGTGGTAGCACTGGAGGTGAACTTCTCCATCAGAAATATGAGAAACCTCCTAGGTTCCTCAAATTGTCACAACAATCAAGCAGTGCCCCTTCTGTGCCTGCAGTGGCATCTGCCACTGCATCCAAACCAGTGCCAACACGTGTACGTGCAGCTGCCACTGTGCCTTCATCATTGCCAGCACATACACCTGTACCTGCGACCCCTGTAGCTTTTCCAGTTGCATCATCGGTATGCTCCAAAGCTCAAGAACGATTGCAGCACATCAAGTCTACAACAAAACCGACAGCTAAGAAACGTGTAGGTAGCTTTCTGATTAAGCTTTTCAATAAATTTCACATTTGGAGCCATGCTATTTCATTATCATCTAATACAGGGATGGTGAATTGGGTAATATATTTCATTTGGTGCAGTTCAGTTAGTCTTTCTCTGTGTGTATAAGCAAGCAGTCCAGTTACAGGCCTGCAGTGGCCCAGAGGGTTCCAGGAAGTTAAGGTTCCCAGATTACATGACAATGGCACAGGATGGTGGTAAGGTTGTCAGCCTTATGCACTGGCTGCCTTTACCCCCAGGCAATGCTCCTAGTACTCATTTCTGTTAGAGGCCGAGTCTACCCCAGGGCCATAGTGTGATTGGAAGGATTGTATGTCAATGAAAAATTCCAATGACACCAGCTGGGATCGAACCAGTGACCTTCCAATTTGTAGCACAGCACCTTAACCACTGTGCTGCCGCGGTCACCTCTGTGTGTGTGTGTGTGTGTGTGTGTAGCGTGATATGAAATTTGGTGTGACATGCAAATGAGAGTACATAAGTGGTGTTGCTCATTACAGATGTTTTACTCAGTATAATACAAAGATCAAAAGTAAATAAATTATTGACTTATTTACATGCTCCATTGTATAATAATACTACCAAAACAGGGTGCTTATGCGGTTAAATATAATGTGTGTGTGTGTGACATTACAGAACCTGAAGTTGAGTTTGAGTGGAACAGATGTAGGGGTCAGCAGAGCAGCTAATAATGGCCATGAGGTTTCAAGTACAGGAGGCGATGCTCCACTAACACCACTGCATGCTAGGCTGCGTGCTGCAGTGCAGAAACCCGTACAGGTGGGCTACCATGTTGCTGTGCAGTAGTGTTGTGTTTTGTTTAGATAATCCTGCTTCCATCTCATAATTGTGTAGTGCTGGTTCACTGAAATTGTAATTTGTTTGGGGTTGAAAGCCAGTAGTGACCAGGGCTTCAAAGTGTTATAGAGTGCTGTGCTTACAAGAGTATAATGTAGGAAGAGAATACAATGAAGCACTTCACTGTTTTAGCTTTGTACCTCATGTTTGATGTGATTTAATCAAGTAAGGATTAATGGATGTGTAGCAGGCATGAGAGAAATAACGCTGTGCTGTAATTTAAGTTATAAACCTCAAGGGGATACAAGATAGTGACTCTTTTGCAGTGCTGTGTGTAATGGGTTGTATTCAAGAAAGGTAAATTAGTTCACTTCCAGAATTCAATACTTGACATCAACAAAGAAATCTAAGAGCTTGGACTGGGAAAAACCTACAAGTACCTGGGGATTGAGGACAGTAAAGTTATACATCATCAACAGATGAAAGAAAAGAATTTAGAGGGAATACAGCAGGAGATTAAGAATGATACTGGAATCCTAGTTGAATGCCAAGAATAAAATTGTAGCAATGGGGCATTAGCTGCCCCAGTATGAAGATACAGTTTTGTTATAATTGGATGGAGATTAGAAAGAATAAAAAGACACTAACAGTGCATAAAATGCATGATTGAAAAGTTGGTATAGATAGGCTATATATGAAGAGGAAAGAAAGAGAAAGAGGCCTGTTGCAAATTGAAGCAACGGAGGTAATCAGTATTGCAGAATATCTGAACAGAAGATACAAACAAGACCAGATTGTAGATACTGTTAAAAGCCATGAAAGCAATCAACCAAACATGAATTCAGCAGTTAAAGGTTGCAGAAAAATAAAACCAAACGAAAACAAAACACACAAACGGAAGATTAAAGAGAGTTGGAGAAAATAGGAAAGCAAAGTAATGCATGGAGAATGTATTAAAAGTATAGATACACAGCTTTTTAGTGAAGAAGACATGTTTATGTGGCCTTAGAAGGGGAATCTGAAAGCAGAAACTGAAAGTGAAATAATAGCACAAGATCAGGAATTACAAACAAAATGTCATGCAAAAAAGTGTTACAAACAGGAACAGATAAGAGATGTAGACTTTGTCTGTAGTTTGACCAGATGGTAGACCACATTATATCAGCATACCGAGTACTGGCAAAAGTACAGTACATAAAGAGACGTGATAGAATGTGTGCTTAACTAATGCAAGGAAATGGGGGTAAAATTCGTTACTGAACTCTTGTCTGAGTATGTAACAGAATTAGTAGAAACAAGTTGTGAAGGTAAGGTAACTATATTATAGAATCAACAAGTGCAAACTGACAGAACCATCCCTAACTGTAAACTGGTTGTCATAATCCATGATCATGAAAAAGGAACATGTATGTTAATAGATGCTACAATTTCAGGAGATGGAAATGTGATCAAGAAAGAAGCTGAGAAGGTTCTAAAATATAAGTATCTTACAATAAAAGTTCAGTGCATGTGGAATGTAAAAACAATAGTGATACCAGTAATAAAAGGGGCAACTGGAATCTTCTCAGAATCATTCAGAAAATACTTGAGCAACATACTGGGAAAGCATGAAATCAAGGAGGTATAGAAAACAGTCATATTCGGCACTGTTCACAGACTTCGGAAAGTACGCTGTAAAAGTATAGAACATTCAGCGTACTAAATAACATTACATGTTCCTTAAATTTTAACCACAAAATGGCTTCAACACTATATATCTAGAAGTTTTTTTTTAATCTCGTGGTTCCGTGCATCGTAATTCAATGTGAATAAAGATCCAACAGATGCAACAGTATGCAGATATTTATCCACTGCAAAACTGCTCAGTTTTGCCGTGGATAAATATCTGCATATTGTTGCATCTGTTGGATTTTTATTCACATTGATATCTAGAAGTGTTGTTTGTTTCAGGTATATAACTCTAAACAACCTGCATGAAGGTGTCTTTATTGTTGCACCGTTCATTTCGTAGAGTCATTTAATCAGCACACCAACTAATGCACATACATAAAATTTTTACATTAAAACATTTAAAATCGCTCCAACATGTTTCGATCCTAAGATC
>Ga0123355_10011143_pt1 | contig 13843 bp, 16 predicted proteins | sample TergutEmb28metaG_3_FD_89872 | JGI IMG/M metagenome (GOLD analysis project Ga0123355, IMG submission 89872) | Embiratermes neotenicus P1 segment gut microbial communities from Petit-Saut dam, French Guiana - Emb289 P1 | ecosystem: Host-associated > Arthropoda: Insects > Digestive system > Gut ... | reverse complement strand
TTTGGAGGAGGAACAATAGTATACGTCAACTTGCTAGATGAAGAGAATGATACAGAATATATGTATGTAGTATGTACAGATGATAATAATGGCAATGGTAACGGTAACAACAATAATGGTAACAACAATGGAAACAATGATGATGGAGAAGTAAAAGGAGAGTATCGTCCAGAAGAAGAGAATAACAATCAAGGACAAGGGAATGCAGTAAGTACAAATGATCCAATCAGTAGTGCTAGATATATAGTATTAATAGTTGTAGCAATGATAAGCCTGATGGTACTATTAAAAGAAAAGAAAAAATAAGTGAGTATAAAAAAACAAATGAAAAAAAAGAAGCTGTTTTTTGAGTGAAAGACAGCTCTTTTTTTACTTAATTTAAAACATAATAAGAGATGTGTATAGAATGTATTTATTTTACGGAAGTAAGAGCTTTAAGAAGAATATTACAAAAGAGATTTTAATGATGACAAAAAACCAGAAATCTTAACACAAACGTAAAAAAACTGCATAACTGTATTTCCCTATATTGCTACAAATTTCTAAAAAATACATGCATTGACTGCATTTAAAAAAGAATAATATATATATAGTAGAAAAAATAAATTTCAGAAAATAAATTATTGAGCAAAGTAAAGCAAATAAGAAAATGGAGAGAAAAATGGCAAAGAGGATGAAAGAAACAAAAAGAGGAAGATATGCTAAACAAAGTACAAAACTTTCAATAAGCAGAAGAATCACAGCAATTATAATAATTGCTGTCTTAATCATGGTTCTAATACTAGAAGCATCTTTAAGCTTTTTTTCTGATGTAGTAGTAAATGCAGCCAACGCAGTGCTTGGAACTGTAAGGATAAGCACGACTAATGTGCTAATAGAAGAGCAAGACGTAGTGCGGGAGACCTGATGCAGACGCCGTATTTGGAGATTCAGTTCCATTATGGAGAGTAGGAGATGTAAATAACTTTAAGTGGACAGTAACAAATACAGGAAGAAGTGCAGTGAGGCTAACTAACACACTTAGAATTGCATGGGATGTAGACCCACATTTAAGCGTACGTGATGTAATCTATGTATTTCCAGCACATATGACAGATGATGAAATAAGGAACGATATAGCTACAAATAATGCTGCAAATGCAATAATTTCACATGAATTAAATGAAGTAGATTTTGAATTTAATAATGGTAGTGACAGAAGAGGTTTTGAGGTTACACTACCAGGACATATATATTTAGATAGCAGTCTTACAGGTGGAGAAACAATTAACTTAAGTGGAGGACATTCTAATCATACATTTGAGTTTAAAATAGCATTAGGAATAAGACCAAATAATGGAGAAATAAATACGTATTTCAATGGGTTAATAGGACAAAACTTAAAATTGGAAATAGAAACAAGAGCAAATTTACCAAATGGTACTGGAATATGGAACGATGTGACACATGAATCATTAATACTAACAGTTGATCCAGATCATCCAAGATTTGAACAGTTGATACCTGGATATGTAAGAGATTTTGAATATACAGGAACTATACAAGAAGTTACGTTGGGACCAGGAACATACTTCCTGCAAGCTTGGGGTGCACAAGGTGGAAGTCAAGCAGTAAATCAAGTTGGTGGTATGGGAGGATATTCCGAAGGATTTGTAACATTTAATGTTCCAACTACAGTATTTATTGTTGTTGGTGGTCAAGGAGGAAATGCTGCACCAATTGGAGGATTTAATGGTGGTGGAGCTGTAACAGCGGGAAGCGGATCCACTGGAGGAGGGGCAAGTCATATATCGCTTATTACAGGTATGCTTAATAACCCAACTGTCCAAGACGGTACTTTAATAGTTGCTGGAGCAGGAGGCGGAGCTAGAAACGTTGCTGGAACCGGAGGCTGGGGAGGCGGACTAATTGGAGGTGCTGGAGGATTAGAAGGTTCTGATGCTTCTGGTGGAGGAACACAAACTGCAGGTGGACAAGGAGTTACTGGAGGTATTTCAGGAAGTGCAGGTCAAGGAGGAAATGCTATTCAAGGTAATAGAGCTGGTGGCGGAGGCGGCTGGTTCGGCGGCGGAGGCGGCGGAACATCGATAAATCCTGCTACTGGAGCTGCAGGTGGAGCCGGAGGTTCTAGCTTTATAGATAGACTAGATGATGGACTGACAATACCAGGGAATGGTGTTATGCCAAACCCAGATGGTGGAGATATGACAGGAAGAGCAGGTAACGGACATATTAGAATTACAAGAATGGAACCAGTAATTCCAGACATTGAAGAAGAATTTGAATATACAGGAAGTGTACAAGAATGGATTGTACCAGTAACTGGTAGATATTTATTACAAGCTTGGGGCGCAAGTGGTGGTAATAATCTTGCTGAAAATACTGGTGGAAGAGGCGGATATAGTACAGGATACATTAACTTAACCGCAGGAGAAGTATTGCACATATATGTAGGAGGTCGCGGACAGACTTCTATGTCATTAAATGCTCCTCGGAGGATTTAATGGAGGAGGAGCAGGACGGAAGCTTTAGTGGACATCCTAGTAGTGGAGGCGGAGGAGCCTCAGATATAAGAGTAGGAACAGATTCATTATTTAGCAGAGTAATTGTAGCAGGCGGAGGCCGGAGGTTCTGGCTCAAACCATGGACCAGATACGCTAAATGATTTAGGTGGTGCAGGCGGAGGAACTCACGGAAGAGATGGAATAACTGATATTCGTTGGGTAGGATTTGGAGCAACCCAAATACATGGTGGAGCTACAGGAACACAAGGACCAGGAGAAACAGGGACTTTTGGACAAGGAGGAAATGGAAATTCTATTCAAACTGGAGGCGGCGGAGGCCGGAGGCTGGTTTGGTGGAGGCGGTGCACCTTGGGGCGGAGCCGGCGGTGGTTCTGGATGGGTGTTCACAGAGGAAAATGTAAATAGTGGATTCACTTCATCAGGCAATATTGGAGGAACATGGCTACTAGCAAATACACATTTGTTAGAAGATGCATATACAATTGCAGGAGATATGGGGGTTCCAGCATTTGATGGAATCGAATCAGGAAATGGACGTGTTAATATCACACTTATATCTGTTGATCCAACATCTGTAACAAAAGAATTATCTTTAATAGGCAGTGAAACAATTACTATGGGTCTAGGAAGCACTTTTACAGATCCAGGAGTAGTATTAACAAGAAATGGAGAAGAAATTCTTCCGGTAGGTACTATCACAGTTATAGGAACTGTAAACACAAGCATTAGTGGAAGTTATACAATTACGTATTCATATACAAGTGCAGAAACTGGTGGGACTTATACAGTTTCTAGAACAGTTGATGTAGTAAATCAAATAGAAAATTTTGCTTTTACAGGAAATATACAATCGACTACATTGCAACCCGGAACATATTTATTAGAAGTATGGGGTGCTAGCGGAGGCAGTATTAGAGGAGGCGCTGGAGGCTTTACTGAAGGGATATTTACGATAGAAAATGAAACAGAAGTATTTGTAGTTGTAGGAGGTCAAGGTTCTCGTTCAAATAACTTTGGTTATGGAGGAGGAGGAGCTACTCATATGAGTTTGGCTACAGGCCATTTAACTGATACAACAGTTAGAAACAATATACTTTTAGTTGCAGGCCGGAGGCGGAGGAAACAGAAATCAATCAGCCAATGCGACAACAGGTGGCTTCGGAGGTGGACTTGTTGGTGGTGCAGGAGGAACACAAGACAATGGAGGTCAAGGTTTTGGAGGAACTCAGACTGCAGGTGGAGGTGTAAACCCAAATCCTAGCAGACCAAGTGAAGTTGCAACTCCTGGAACAGCAGGACAAGGCGGTAATAGTGCTCAAGCAGGTTCGGGAGGAACCTTTCAAGGCGGCGGCTTTGGCGGAGGTGGACATGGTCCTGGAACAGCGTCAAGCGGCTCTTGGGGAGCCGGTGGAGGCCGGAGGCTGGTTCGGCGGAGGCGGAGCAATAACTGCAGATGGTGGCGGTGGTAGTGGTCATGTACATGCTACGAGAATTACAGAAGGTAATTTGATAGCTGGAAATCAAACAATGCCATCACATGTAGGGTCAGGAAATATGACTGGAAATGCAGGCAATGGACACGCAAGAATCACTTTTATAACGAGTGAGATTGATATGCTACAAACGTTAGACACAACAGAGCGAGAAGAAATAGAGGTTGAAGAATCTGACAGAGAAGAATTAGAAGTAGAAGAAGAAGTAAATGTAGAAATAGAAGATGAAACAAAAATAGAATTAGAAGTATATGATAACCAAATACAACTTGAAAGTGATAATGGATATGTAGGGTTAAATACTTTAAAGATTTTAGGAACTTCCTCTAACAGGGAAGATATTCGAAGGATAGAAAATTCTTATTTGCTAAAACAAATAAGAATTACATCCTAAAATGAAGAAAAAATATAGAATTTATACAAGGAGAAAAAGATGGCGAAAAGATATGCAGAAAAACCAAAAGTATCAATAAAAAGAAAAATCACAGCAACTATAATAATTGCTGTGTTAATAATGGTGCTTATTATAGAAGCATCTTTAAGCTTTTTCTCTGACATAGTAGTGAATGCAACTAATATAATCCTTGGAAATGTCAATATAACAATGAGCAACGAAGAGATAGACTACGAAGATGAATGGAACTTAGGAGATACAAATTATTTTAGATGGACAATAACAAATACAGGAATAAGTAAAGTGCAATTATCAAATACAATTACACCAGTATGGGTGGATTCGAGTTTGAGCACAGCAAATGTAATAGAGATTGAAGCTGTAAACGCAAGTGTTACGCCTATAATCTTAGCACCTGGAGAAAGTCATGCTTTTGAATTTAGAGTAATATTTGAAGCAAGAATTGAACTTAGTAGAGAGTATTTGTTAGCATTCAATGGACTTGACTTAGAATTACAAATAGAAACAAGAGGAATATTGGCAGATGGGAATGATACATGGAATGACACAGAAACAACAACTTTAACTTTAAAAGATGCAATTGTAGAACTAGATCCATTAAACGAAATGGACTTTGAATATACAGGTGAAAGACAAATATTTGTTGTTCCACAAACAGGAAGATATTTCTTAGAAGTATGGGGAGCAGATGGTGGAGCAGTACCTAACTCTATATTTAATGGAAGAGGTGGATATTCTAGTGGTTGGGTCAATCTAACTGCAGGAGAAACACTATACTTATATGTAGGTGGAAGAGGAGAAGAAACAGAAGGAGCAAATCATATAAATGCAGGCGGATTTAATGGCGGAGGTTCAGCTAGAAATAGTGGAACTGTGATTTCGGGAATAAGAGCTGGCGGTGGAGGCGCATCAGACATAAGGGTAGTTAATGACACACTTTTTAATAGAATCATAGTATCTGGTGGTGGCGGAGGAAACTCAGGTCATTCAGCTAATCAGGTAGCAGGAAATGGTGGAGACTTAGTTCGGAGGAATTGGTAGCCATGGCTCTACAGGAGGTACACAGACTGTAGGAGGAAATTCACAAGCTCTTAGTGTGCCAGCAGGATTTGGCATAGGTGGTTCTAATGTCAGCAGTACAGTTGGAGGCGGAGGCCGGAGGCTGGTTTGGTGGAGGAAATGGGAATGGAGCCGGCGGCGGATCTGGATTTACATTAACATCTACATCAACATTACCAGTAGGGTTCTTCCCAGCACATACAAATTATTTTTTAGATGAACCAGTAAATGTACAATTTGGTCATCCAGACTTTGTACCTAATCCAACTATAAATGGAAATGGTCATATTAGAATATCATTTATTCCTTCTGTAACAAAAGAATTATTACTAATAGGAAGTGAAACAATTACTATGGGTCAAGGAAGTAATTTTACAGATCCAGGAGTAATATTAATGAGAGATGGAGAAGACATTATTCCAAGTGTTCCTATCACAGTAACAGGGACAGTAAATACAAACATTATCGGAACTTATACGATTACGTATTCATATACAAGTACAGAAACTAGTGGAACTTATACAATTACTAGAACAGTTAATGTAATAAATGTTTCACAAGCTTTTAATACTCCAGGAAGTATACAGCAATTTACAGTACCAGTAACAGGCTTATATCATGTACAAGCATGGGGAGCTAGTGGTGGAGGTAATCAGCATTTAGCAGTAGTTAATCGGAAGAGGAGGATTCTCAGAAGGACTTGTCTATCTTGAAGCTGGAGAAATAGTATTTGTTGCTGTTGGTGGAATGGGATTAACAAACACTAATGGCGGACAAGGCGGATGGAATGGTGGTGGAGCTGCAACGAGTAGAAGCAACGGAGCTGGTTCTGGAGGGGGAGCTACACATATGTCGTTTTCTTCAGGACTACTAGATAATACTGCTGTTCGTAATGATATTATTATTGTTGCAGGAGGAGGACGGACGGAAGAGGCGGTTCAGGCACATCACCAGGAGGTGATGGCGGAGCCGGAGGCGGAGAGACTGGAGGAACTGGAGCGCATTGGAATACTGACACAAATAGACGAGGAGGAACTGGAGGCTCTCAAATTGCCGGTGGTCCTCATGGAGAGTGGATAGGTAGATCAGAAGCGAGTAATCAGCCAGTGCCAGCTAACAATGGTTCAGCTGGACGAGGTGGAAGCGGGGTATTAGACACCTCTAATGCATTTTCAGCAGCAGGTGGCGGCGGCGGTTGGTTCGGCGGCGGCGGCGGTGTATCTGGAGCTGGAGGCGGTGGTGGATCTAGTCATATCCAAAACCTAACTTCTGGTTTTGGAATTAGTTCTAGAACAATAGATGGAAACCAGTCAATGCCAGCAACTACTGGAGCAGGAGAAATAACAGGAAATGCCGGAAACGGATTTGCAAGAATAACATTTATATCAAGTGAAGTAAGTATGCGGAGGGTTAGTAGCAGAAGCTGAACAAGAAGAATTAGAAACAACTGAAAATGAAGAATATCAATATGAAGAAGGACAAATAGAAGTAGAAGAAGAACAATCAGAAAACGGATATGGACAATCAGAAGAAGAACAATTATGTAATGGAGATCAAGAATCAGAAGAATCAGGAATAGAAGAAGAGATAACATCAGATGTTGAGCTGGAAGAAGACAGCGGTCAATATGAAAATAACAATCAAAATTTAAATACTTCGTAAAATACAAAAGTATAATCTTATAGAAATTAATATAGCAATATATATTATAGGAGAAGAACTATGGCAAGAAGAGCAGCAAAAAGAAGAAGAAATAAAAGTAGCAAAGTATTACTGTTATTGATTGCATTTATTATTACAATAAGTGCATCTTTAGCATTCTTTTCAGACGCAATAATAGCAATGATAACAGGAACAGTAGGAACATTAGATATTGAAATAGAAACTCCGTTATCAATAACTAGACATTACATAGTAGGAACAGATGAAAAAATAGCTGTAGATGGAAATATTACTCATATAAATCCAGGAGACATATTAGAAGTAAGATATGGAATAATAAATGAAGGGAATAAGAGTGCATGGATTAGAGAAATAGCTAGAATTAACATTGGGCTAAGCACTGGAACGGCAACTGAAGCAGAAATGTTAGGAATAGTTAGATTATATCCACTACCTGTTATCCCAGAAGACCAAAATGCAGAAATAGTTATGGCAAATAAGAGAGAGGATATAAGAAATAATGCGCCACATCTTGTGCCACTAGAAGTAGAAGGATTAATTAGTTTTGAAGTAGCAGGAGAACAACATATAATAAATGGAACAGGAACTGCTGCGGAAATAGAAGTAAGTGGGCTAAATGGAACACAGTATAGAGGATTTCTATTATACATTAATCCAGAAGCAGGTGCACAGTTTCAAAATGCAAGTATAGAAATGCAAATAACAACACAAGCAATGCAATATAGAAATAACCCAAATCCGAATTGGACGGATGTTGTAACAGAAGAGTTTAGACTGCGGAGAAGCACCAATACATATTGATGAAGTATTTGAATTTACAGGTACCATACAATCAATTACATTACCACCTGGAACATATCACTTAGAAGTTTGGGGAGCTTCGCGGAGGAGATGGAAGCTTTATGACAGGAGGAGCCGGGGGATTTGCAGAAGGAGTGTTCACCTTTACTGGAGGCAATTTATATATTGTTGTCGGTGGAGCTGGAGGCAGAGGAAACGGAGTCTCAGGAGGATATAATGGTGGAGGAAATTCAGGAAGTTCAAATAGTCAAAATGGTAATGGAGTATCCCGTTTAGCTGGAGCTGGTGGAGGCGCGACACATATCTCAACTAGTTCAGGAATGTTAAGTGATAATTCTGTCAGAAATAATATTTTATTAGTTGCAGGTCGGAGGCGGCGGAGGTCGTGGTGATTCTACAAGTTGTCAAGGTCAGTCAGGTGTAGGTGGCGGCCAATCCGGAAGTGCAGGCGTAAATATTGGTAGAGTACCAGAAAGAGTTGGCGGCGGCGGTGGAAGCTTCAATATTGGTGGTGCTGCTGGAATATTTTCTGGAAATGCAACATCATCCCCAGCTCAAGCAGGAAGTAGCGGAATTGGAGGCAATGCAGCAATTCAAACTGGGAACTATATTGTTGGCGGAGGCCGGAGGCGGAGGCTGGTTCGGCGGCGGCGGCGGACATAGTTCACCTGGTGGCGGAGGTTCAGGTCATGTAGGAACTCCTATAACTTCTGGAAATGGAGTTATAGCACGAACTTTAGCAGGAAATGAATCAATGCCAGATCCAAATGGTGGAACTATGACTGGAAATACTGGAAATGGATTTGTTAGGATTAGAACAGTATCAGGATTATAGAATATATAAATAATATTACATTTTTATTACACAGAAATAACAACTTTTACGATTGTATATCATTTTAGCTAAATTTGGCACAACGTCAATTAATTGTGATAATATAATTTCACTAAAAAGTAAAAAATATATACAAAGGAGGAATTTTAAAAAATGAACAAAAGAGAAACAACAAAGAGGGACAACAGAAGCAAATTAGCTTTACTATTACTTTTAATAGCATTTATTATAATAGTAGGATTCTCGCTTGCATTCTTCTCAGACATTATAACGGGAGGAATCACAGGAACAGTAGGTACATTGGATATTAGATCAAATCCAAATCCAGTAACAGCAACACAACATTGGACAAACACAGCAGGATCACAATCAACTACTGGGCTTACAACAATTGCTAACTGGAATCCAGGAGATGTAGTTGAAGTAGGTTACACTGTAACAAATGCAGGAAACAAAAGTGCATGGTTAAGAAATCAAGTAGCATTAACTATCACTGGAACAAATCATGCAGGACAAGCGTTGGGAGCAGGTGCAGGGCAAGTAAATGCAACAGGTGTATTTGAATTATTTGTATTAACAGGGACACAAACAGAAGCACAGTTATTTGCATTAATGAGAGATCCATCGAGAGTACCAGGAACAGGAGCACTTGCAGTATCAGATGCTACAGGAGGAATTACATGGGCAACACCAGATGCTGACCGTATAATAATGAATGGTACGGGAGCTAATGCAGAAACAGAAACTACAGGTGTTAACTCAGCAAATACAAGATTTTTCTTGTTCTACAACCCAAGAGTAGCAACAACAGGAGCTATAGCAAATAGTTTCCAAGGACTTAGTGGAATAACATTTAATGTATCAACACAAGCGATGCAATATAGAAACAACCCAACTCCTAACTGGAGTAATGTAGTAACAAATGAATTTACTTTAGGAACACCGTAATTATTTAAAATAAAGAATGACACTTAGGTGTCATTTTTTTTGTTGAAATGAAATAAGGTGAAGAGAGAAAGTTGTTTTTCGCCAAATCAACTTGACATAATATGCCAAAAGTAATATAATATATAAAGATTTAATATGAGAACGGAAAAAATAAGGGGGATAGTAACAGATTGAGTTTAGTAAAAAATAAGATTTTCTTACTAATGATATCAGTAACATTATTATCGACAGCGGCGACGGCAACAGTAGCAGCGATAGCAGCCCAAAATGGTTATGATAATGATGTAGAAGTAGCATATAATGAACCATATGCACAAGAATATACTAAGGATAAAGGCGAAGAATATATAGAGACAGAATATATAGAAGAAACAGAAAATGAATATGAAGTAGTGGAGGAAGCAATAGTTGTAACACCTACTCAGCAAGAGAGAATTACAAACACAAATAATGCTCCGCCTAGAAATAATAGTGCACCTGAGTATGTACCTGCAGTAGAGGTAATTGAGGAACAATACCAGGCACAACCTCAAGTAATATCAAGATCTACATATATGGATGCATCAGCGATGCTTAGTCTAATTAATAATGCAAGAGCGGAATATGGTTTAGAACCTCTTGTGTGGTCAGATTCACTAACTGCAAATGCTAGGGTTAGGGCTCATGAAATAACAGTATCATTTTCGCATACTAGACCAGATGGAAGGGCATGGCATACGGTAGGAGCTGGTGTAGCTGGAGAAAATATTGCAGCTAGACAAAGAACAATTGAAGTAGCTTTTAGAGCATGGATGAATTCGCCATCACATAGAGAAAACATTTTAAGACCTGAATTTAGGACTGTTGGTATTGCAGGAGTTCACAACCCTGACACGGAATCTACTTACCATTGGGTACAATTATTTGGACGTTAAGCTTTCCTAAATAGAAAAGTAATTAAGATAAAGATAAATTTTTACATAAAAAAGTTTGCAAGTGAATATAAACTTGCAAGCTTTTTTATGTTTTAAGCAAGAAGCTCAAAAGCAATAATGCCTAAAGAAATATGCTAAAAGAAAGAAAAAAGTAGTCAATTTGTAATGCAACTTTAATAATAAGCGACCTAAATCTGTTACAACCATGCAAATAAATGTATCCGTAAGAGAATAGTAAAAGGGTCTAATTGAGGCGCAGACAAACATACAAAGTTTTCCAGTGACATGGTTTCATAAAAATAGTACTATTTATATAGAAGAGATTAGGTTCAAAAAGAGAACTTTGAACTTAAATAAAGGAGAATTGATGGATATGAATATTTTTCATTTTGTAGCCATGTTAGGAATAGCAATGTGTATAGGGCTAATATATCTAATGGACAAGAAGAATAAGAGCAAAGTAGAAAGGGCTATGCGGGAGAGCAGCAGGAGTAATAGCAGTGGTAATGTTATTAACTGTAAATTTACCAGTATTAGCGGGCATATATGAAGAAATAATAATGGGCAATAATGAGAGTAATGTTGCTTATTATTATGATGAAGAAAAAAGTGAAGAAGAGCCATATATAGGGGAAGAAAAGGAAGAGTATGCATACGATGAAGAAACATATTCAGAAGAGAATAAGTATGAAGAGATGAAAGAAGAAATAGAATATATAGAAATAGACGCTATGGGTGGTTATATACCAATAATGCCATTATTAGCGACTATTGATTTTGCAACAGGTGCTTTTACAGTTGCAAATGGAGAAACAGTAGAAATAGTTGCAGGAGGAGTGGTAACTGGAAATATAACTGTTGAGGCAGGAGGAACACTGTATATTGAAGATGGTGCAATAATAAATGCGCGTATTATTGTAGAAGGGACAGCCACAATGAATGGAGGAAAAATCAGTGGAAATACAGCAGGTGCAGGTGCAGGCGGAGGAGTGTATATATATGGTGGAACCTTCACAATGAATGGAGGAAAAATCAATGATAACATTGCTTGGAATGTTGGCAGTGGTTCTGGAGGAGGAGGAGTGGCCTTATCCGGAGGAGACTTTATAATGAATGGCGGAGAAATCAGAGATAACGGTGCTTCTTTTGGAGGAGGAGTGTATGTAACTGAAGGAAACTTCGTAATGAACGGCGGAGAAATCAGTGATAACAATGCTTCTTTTGGAGGAGGAGTGTATGTAACTGAAGGAAACTTCACAATGAATGGCGGAGAAATCAGTGATAATGCTATTCATTATGGTTCTGGTAGTGCTTTTGGAGGAGGAGTGTATGTAACTGAAGGAAACTTTATAATGAATGGCGGAGAAATCAGTGGAAATGCTACTACACATGCATCTGGCGGAGGAGTGTATGTCTATCAAGGAAACGTTATAATGACTGGAGGAAGGATTACTGGACATGTTATTTCGAATAGAGGAACTGGCGGAGGAGTGAATGTAGTAAAAGGAGACTTCACGATGTATGATGGAGAAATCAGTGGAAACGCTACTACACATGGATCTGGAGGAGGAGTGCATGTAACTGAAGGAAACGTTATAATGAATGGAGGAAAAATTAACCAAAACATTGCATCTGACACTCAAGGTGGATCAGTAACACGTGTGTATGAAGCTTTTGGAGGAGGAGTGTATGTCCATGGAGGAAACTTCACAATGAATGGCGGAGAAATTAATGGAAATAAATGTGATTGGGGAAATATGGTGGGAAGTGGTCCCGATACTCGTGGAGGAGGAATATATGTATTTGGAGATGTTATAATGACTGGAGGAGAAATCAGTGAAAACATTGTTAAATTTGGTAGCGGAGGAGGAATATACGTAGTTGGAGACATTCTAATGAGTGGAGGGAAAATCAATGGAAACACTGCGAATTGGGATGGTGGCGGAATATATATGATAGAAGGAAAGTTCATAATGCATGCGGGAAAAATCAGTGAAAACACTGCGATTTATAATGGTGGCGGAATATATATGACAGGAGGAGAGTTCATAATGCATGCAGGAGAAATTAGTGAAAACACTGCGAATTGGTATGGTGGTGGAGTGTTTATAAGAGATGGATATAGACAAGGAATGCATATGATTCGGAAGCTTTATAATGCATGGAGGAGAAATTAGTGAAAACACTGCGAATTGGTATGGTGGTGGAATATATATGATAGAAGGAGACTTCATAATGCATGCAGGAGAAATTAGTGAAAACACTGCGAATTATGATGGTGGCGGAATATATATAACTAATGGTACGTTTACAATGCATGATGGAAATATTGAGGGTAATACGGCAGGTGTAAATGCCGGAGGTGTAAAAGTAGATAGTTATTATTCAGAATGCATTTGGTGTTGTGACAGAGATATTGTTTTGTATAATGGATTTGCAAGAGGGATTAAGAATTTTACGATGACAGGTGGAAGAATTAGTGGGAACACTGCTGAACAATATGGCGGAGGAGTATATCTAGTTTTTGGTCAATTCAATATTGTAGGAGGAAAAATTACAGACAATAGTGCAGCATATGGTGGAGGTATAAAAATATCTCATTATGAACGTGATATTTTCGATGGTTGGAACTGTTGTCACCTTTCAAATCCTGATTGGTCACACTTTAATCCAATGATGATTGGAAGATTTACAATGAGTAATTCTAAAATTATGAACAACATTGCAAATGATGGTGGAGGAATTTTCATATCACATAACAATACTCATATTGATCACATATTAGATATTGCAAACAATAACATATTCACAGGGAACGTAGCACGTAATGGACTATTTATAAATAACGCAGTAGCAGCGTTAAATCCACAAATACAACCTGGTACAGTAAGTGCCCGGAACACATACATTTACTAACTATGATATTAATGTACGATCAACTTCAGGCAACCAAATGGTTAGTATAACATTTGAAGTAAGAAATGGTGAAGGAGGAACATTAGAAGCAGGAGGAAATACAGTGATGGGAGCACAGATAGGACAAGTGTTAGTAGATCCTGACATGACAGTTCAATTTACAGCAGCACCATCAAGTGGTTGGGAAATAGAAGCATGGTATGTAAATAATGTTCGTCAGACGGGACCTATAACAAATATGATAAGTCATATTG
>Ga0123355_10011142_pt1 | contig 13845 bp, 8 predicted proteins | sample TergutEmb28metaG_3_FD_89872 | JGI IMG/M metagenome (GOLD analysis project Ga0123355, IMG submission 89872) | Embiratermes neotenicus P1 segment gut microbial communities from Petit-Saut dam, French Guiana - Emb289 P1 | ecosystem: Host-associated > Arthropoda: Insects > Digestive system > Gut ... | reverse complement strand
TATACTTACAGTATAAACGCAATTAAATTGCACAAAAAGGAAAAAATAAACATGATAATAAAAAATAAAATTCTAAAACTACTTATTGTTGTGATGTTAGCTGTTATAATGACTATATCAGTTTTTGCATTTACTGCTTGCGACAACGACAATAACGGAAACGGCGGTAATGGTGGCGGCAACAACAATATCACTACCCCTAATGGTGATACACCAACACCACCCAACAATGGTTACTCGGTAACGCCTGATAACGACTACTCGGTAACGCCTGATAATGGGTATTCGCCTACACCAGACAACGGTAACGGTAGTTACTCACCTACTTCTACTCCGACGCCGACGCCAATACCGCCCGACAGTTTACTAGATGGCATTTATCGTTTGTATGTTGATGGTGTACCACAAATTGTAATTGATGCTGCTACAGTCGCTGGCAACACGGCAGCCCTTCCCGCTCCTGCTGCAGCGACTGCAATTAGAGCAATTTGGGACGCTATGCCCAATACTCCTATTATTCCCGTTATGACACAACTCCGCACATGGTGGGCAGGTGCATCTCTTGTAGTTAATCCTCTGTTGCCTGGTGATATAACGGTTGATAGTTTAGGTTTTGATGCAAGCATACCTAACACCGAGGACGAGTTTTTTGCACAATTAGAACAAGCCATTTTTGACAGATTGTTTTATCAAGCACATGATGCTGTAATGGCATTATGGTCGACTCCTAATGTTTACATAGTAATCTATGAGGGCACAATAGAGCTAGAAGGATTTGGGTTAGTTTTAGGCACAGATAGATTTAGCGGAACCTTTACTGTTATAGATAATACTATACAGCCTGAATGGATTGACTTAGTGCCACCACTTGCTGTGGGCGCGATAACCTTTACAGGTTATCAAATACAAATTGTTATTACTGATAATTTGACATTATTGTTTTATAGATATGATTCTAATTGATAAGCAATAAAAAAAACGGTATGCGACTAAAAATCGCATACCGTTTTTTATAATTAGTATTTTTAATTATCCTGTTTTTTGTTTACGAAAATTACTTGAATCGGAGTACCCGAAAAGTCTGCGGCACGGCGAAGACAATTTTCTATATAGCGTTTGTAACTAAAATGCACTAAGGTTTCGTCATTTACAAATATTATGAATTTTGGCGGAAGTGTTCCACTTTGGGTTGCGTAATAAATTTTTAGTCTGCGACCATTTTTTGCTGGTGGCTCATTCATAGAAACAGCGTCTGCTATAATGTCATTTAGAGTACCTGTTGTAATTCGCCTCGCGGCGTTTGCATGAACCGTATCAACCAGTTGCAAAATTTTATCTACCCGTTGCCCTGTTTTTGCACTTGTATAAATCGAAGTAAAATAATCCATAAAGGCTAATTCCACACCCAGTTTTTTTTGATATTTTTCTATAGTGAATCCATCTTTTTCTATGGTGTCCCATTTGTTCATTACAATTACTGACGGCTTGTTTTCTTCATGTACAAGACCTGCTATCCTAACATCTTGGTCTGAAATGTCCTCTGATGAGTCAAAAACATTTAGCACAACATCGGCTCTTTTAATGGCGGCTATTGCACGCAATACACTGTATCTTTCTACCGATTCGTCCTCTATGCCTCTTTTTCGTCGCATACCAGCGGTGTCGATAATAGTATATCGTTTGCCCTTGTACTCTAACTCGCTATCAATAGCATCGCGAGTCGTGCCAGCTTCTGGACTAACTATAACCCTTTCAAAACCTAGCAGCTTATTTACGATACTAGACTTGCCTACATTTGGCTTACCAACAATTGCAATGGAAATACTGTCCTTTTTAACTTTAAGTGGGTCGACAGAGTAGTCAGTATTTTTAGGTAGGTGTGCCACAACAGCATCTAATAAATCACCTAGGCCCTTACTTTGTTCGGCAGAAATTGGCATAGGTTCGCCTAGGCCTAATTGATAAAAATCATACGCAAGTTCCTTCTCGAAGTTATCTAGTTTGTTTACAGCTACAACAACAGGCTTTTTACTTGCTCTTAAAATTTTGGCTACCGCTAAATCAGAGGGATTAAGTCCTTCTTTTCCGTCAACAAAAAATAATACAACGCTAGACGATTCTATTGCTATTTTGGCTTGCCTTAAAATGTCCTCACCAAAAGGGTCATTAAAACTTACACCTATCCCACCTGTATCAATAAGCGAAAAAATATGCCCCGTCCACTCTGCGTCAGCATAAATTCTATCCCTTGTTACTCCAGGGATATTTTTTATAATGGCTATTCGTTTGCCACAAATTTTATTAAAGAATGTAGATTTACCTACATTCGGTCTGCCTACTATGGCTACTAATGGTTTTATCATTTTTCTTTACAATACCGCTTCTACTAAACTTGCACCGTCAATTTCGACTTTTTCTAGTTTAATATTTAGTTCTTTTTCTAATTTTCCTATGGTGTAGTTATCAAGAAATTGGTCGCTAAATTCTTTTAGGCAAGTTGCTGGAATAAGCAATTTTTCGCCTAGCGGTTTCCCCTTAACTGTGTTAACGATGTCTAAACCGCTAATTAAGCCCGCTACCGTAACAGTTTCGCCTAAGAAGTTGTTTTTAACCTTATAAACAAATATTTTTATGTCAAAAACTTGCTCTAACTGTTTTGTTTTTTTACTTATAAATTCAAACGCCGACTCGCCTGTTATTAGGGAAAATTCTTTATAGGGCAGTTTAGTTTTTAGCTTAGCAATTTTCTTTTTATAATAGTCTAACTCGTATAAAAACTCGTAGTCAAATTTAGCAATCAAACCAACACCATTTTCTATTTGGTCAAAGTTCTCGTATGTCTCATACTCGGGAATTTCTATTTTTGCCCTTAAATAAAATTCGTCCGCTGCCCAAACAAATCTTGTACCTATTTCATTATAAAACTTCTTTTGATATTTTTCAACTAGTTTTATTACATTGGCTGCCTGATGTTTATTAACTGGTGTTAGGGCAGGATTTTGATATTTAGTTAATCCTACTGGTACAATTGCAAGGCTTGTACAAACGCTAGATAGTTCTACTATTGACTTTTCTAAATCCTCGTTGATGTTAGGGCAATATACAATTTGCGTATGAATTTCTATTCCTTCATCAAAAAAATTTTTAAGCAATGGTAAAACTGGTGCTGGCCTTTTTAGCCCTAACATTTTGCCTCTTAGATCTTGATTGGTCGTATGTACACTTATATATAACGGCGACATCTTAAGTCGTTTTATTTTATCTATGTCTTGCGTTGTTAGATTTGTCAGGGTTATATATGTGCCATTTATCATGCTTAGTCTAAAATCGTCATCCTTAACCCGCAAGGTTTGCCTAAGGTCTTTACTTTTGGGTAATTGATTAACAAAGCAAAATATACAATTGTTATGGCAATTTTTTGTCTTAATTCCGTCGTCAATAAACTCTATGCCTAACGGCTCGTTATTTGGATTTTTGATTTTTATAGTTTGCGTAGTATCGTATCGCTTTAACACAATGTCAATTATATCCTGCTGCTCTGCATACAAAAAATCGAATATGTCCTCAAGTACAAAACTATTCATATGCGTTATATCATCGCCCTTTTTAACTTCATTTTTGTAGGCTATTGAGTTTTTTTTGACTTTTGAAATTATCATGTTCTGTTAAACCAACTCTCAATTTTAGATTTGGTTAGTTTAATTATTATTGGTCTTCCGTGAGGGCATAAAGGAATTTTTACATTCTTTATCATGTTATCAATTAAAGAATAAATTTCCTCTTTTTGCAGTGTATCCCCTGCTTTAACCGATGCTCTGCAAGCTGCCCTTGCTATTGTTTCTTTTAAGATGTTAGACACCTTTATTTTGTCGTTATCATTTTCTATTAGTCTTGATATAAATTTTTCTATACTCAAACTTGACAGCATCATTGGCATCGAATAAAAAATTGCATTGCTATCTTTTATATTAAAATCGAAACCAATGTTTGCAAGTTCAGTTTTTAACTCACCAAGTCTTACTAGCTCGCTACTACTTAAAACTAAAATATGCGGGATTAAAAGCGGCTGAGCTTGTATATTTTTTTCGTCAATAGACTTTATAATGTTATCATAAGTTATACGCTCGTGTGCTGCGTGTTGGTCAATCAAGTACACATCTCCTGCAAATTCTACAACAATATAGGTTTCTAGTATCACCCCAACAATCTTTATCCTACTTAAGACATCAAATTTAGAGACATCTATTTGATGACTAACTGTGTTAAAGTTTGTAGCTACATAGTTTGTTTGATATGTTACCGTTTCGCTTTTATCAGTAAAATTCTGACTCTCATAAAAAGCACTCATAATCGATTGTCTAGTTGGTACATCAATAACGGTCTCTTGTTCTCTTGCACATAAATTTGATTTATTGCCAGTGATAGTATCAAAAGAACTATAACCATCTCCAAAAATCTTTGACTGTTCGCATGCCTTATTATCGCTACTTAACAAGCCAAGTGGATTTTCGCCAAAAATTTCGCTTTCGATAGAACTTGTCGCAATACCACTAAATGTTCTATAAACCATTTTTCTCAAAGGCTTAATATCAACAAACTTAACTTGCATTTTATTAGGATGAACATTTACATCAATCAAATCAAACGGGATATCAATATGTAGCACAAAAACGGGATATCGCCTTGTCATTAAAAAATCTTTATATGCTAAAAAAATCGCATAAGATAATTCTTCATTTTCGACAACCCTATTGTTTATGATGATGGTTTGATAACTTTTATTGTGTTTTGTAAAACTAGTTTTTGATGCATAACCTCTAATTTTTATACCAAAAGCAACATCACTAAAACTAGTCATATTTTCTAAATCAATACCATAAATCGAAAAAACAGCCGATTCTAAACCCTTACCATCAGATAATAGCACTGACTTGTTGTCGACAATATAATTAAAGGCGATATCAGGATTAGCTAATATTAACTTTTTAACTAAATCTGTAATTTTATTAGTTTCAATATTTGGCTTTTTTAAGAATTTCTTTCTAGCAGGAATTTTATCAAAAACTCCTTTTACTGTTACTGCTGTTCCGTTACTTGCACCAACTTCGTTTTTTGATTTTAACTTTCCGTACTCATACCTTACCTCATAACCCATCGTGTCTTTTTTTTGTTTTGATGTTAGAATTACGCTTGCGACCGATGCTATACTCGGCAGTGCCTCGCCCCTAAAACCTAAGCTTGTTATGGCATCTAGACACTCTAAGCTTTTTACCTTGCTTGTCGCGTGTGGCAAAAAAGCTGTTGGCATATCTTTCGCGGATATACCAACACCGTCATCAACAACACTGATTAGGGCAATACCACCACCAGAAATTTTTATCTTAATACTGGCTGCTTTAGCATCAATGCTGTTTTCGACTAGCTCTTTTACGATAGACGATGGACTCTCCACCACTTCACCTGCTGCTATTCTATTAAATATTTTTTCGTCTAATATTTTTATCATGCTTGTTTTGAATTTGACACCACTACTTTTCTAGCTTTTCCTTTAAGTCAGATAATATCTCATGGGCATGCCTAAATGACACACTGTCTAGATCTAAATCCTTCAATATCGATACAATTTCGTTAGTCGCCTTGCTACTATCTAAAAACGAACTCTGAGTTGCTACAATAGCGTTAGGATTAATTTTAGTACTAGACTTCTCTAAATTAGCCAAAATTTGCTTTGACCTGTCTAATATGTCGCTTGGCAGCCCCGCAAGTTTCGCAACTTCTATACCAAAGCTTCTGTTTGACTTGCCTCGCATTATTTTTCGAAGAAATACAATTGTGCCAGCAATTTCTTTAACACCTAATTTGTAATTTTTAAGCCCATCAATTCTACCTTCTAATTCCGTTAATTCATGATAGTGAGTCGAAAATAAAATCTTAGCTTTAGTGCTTTTTGACAAAAATTCAAGTATTGCCCACGCTAGGCTTAACCCGTCATATGTTGCCGTACCTCTACCAATTTCGTCCATAAGACATAACGACCTATCGGACAAGTTTTCTAAAATATTAGCAACTTCACTCATCTCAACCATAAAGGTAGAGCGTCCACCAATAAGGTCATCTCCTGCACCCACCCTTGTAAAGATTTTGTCTGTTATACTAATCCTTGCTACTTTCGCCGGTACAAAGCAGCCCATATGTGCAAGTATCGAAATAATCGCAACTTGACGCATATAAATACTTTTGCCTGCCATATTAGGACCTGTAATTAACATAATACGATTGCCACTACTGTCAATTTGCGTATCGTTTGGCATAAACTGCTCGCCTTTTAATAGCTTTTCTACAACAGGGTGTCGGCCATCGACTATCGCCATATCGTCAATTTTATTATTAATCTCAGGTCTAACAAAATTGTTTTCTCTTGAGACTTTAGAAAAACAAACAAGAACATCCAACACCGAAAGCGACTTTGACACACTTAAAAACACCTTGATATGCTCAGATAGTCTTTCGACCAAATCTTTATATAACTGCACTTCTAACTCTAAAGATTTGCTATCTGCATTCAGAATTTTTTCCTCAAGCAGTTTTAATTCTTCCGTTGTAAATCTTTCCGTGTTTTTAAGAGTTTGTCGTCTAATATACCTAAACGGCGCGGCTTCTGCTTGCATTCTTGTAAGCTCGATATAATAACCAAAATTTTTAGTGAAACTAACTTTAAGAGTTTTGATTTTTGTTTCTGCCCTTTCTGCCGCCTCTAAATTAGAAATTACCTCACTTGTAGAACTTCTAATTTCTGTATATTCATCTAATTCTTTACTATAACCTGTGTTAAAAACTCCACCATCTCTTGCAAACAACGGAGCATTTTGACTAATGCCACTCATTATTTCGGTATAAATTTTGGGCAAATCAATAAGTTTTTCGCTAATCTTAGCAAACATTTTGGTTTTAGCAGTTGCTAGCAAATTTTTAATTTCTGGCACTACCCTCAAAGACTGACCTAATTTTAGCACATCTCTTGGACTGATACTACCTGTAGATATTTTAGAAACAATTCTTTCTATATCCACAACTTCACTTAGCCAAACAGATATTTTGTCGATAAGTATTGGACTATTTATAAGCTCTTGCACCGCATCAAGCTTTTCATTTATAAGCTTTTCATCTATCGTAGGCTCTAACAACGAATGCCTAAGCAGTCTTGCCCCTGGCTTTGTTAGCGTTTTATCAATTAACCAAAGCAGTGAACCTTTTTTAGAATTGTCACTTAAATTCATCGTTAGCTCTAAATGTCTTCTTGCATTGTAGTCAATATACATTGACGCACTTTTATCTGCCACTTTAGAATTACTGATATGTGCAAGTGTTCGTTTTTGAGTGTTTTCTATATAATCTAGCAATGCTCCCGCAGCATTAACTGCCAAAGGAGTTTTTTTTATTTGCTTTATTGTATCTACACTAAAATGATTTGTGATTTTTAACGCAGCATTTTCAAACAAAAAACTCGGTTCATCGTGCAAACTAAAAGGACAAACCATTTGATATTTTACAATAGATAAGTTAATAGATGCCGCTAACATCGCTGAATTACAAATAATCTCAGAAGGACTAATGCGTGTAAGTAATTCGCCCAATGCAACTGCAAACGGAGCTTCAATTTCTGTATGATTAAATTCGCCTGTAGAAATATCACTCCATGCCACACCTACCTTATCATTATCTAAGTACACGCAAGCAATATAATTATTCTTTTCATCTATAAGTAATGGGCTGTCAATTAAAGTACCAGGAGTTACCACTCTAGTAATTTCTCGCTTAAAAAGCGCCCCTTTAGCACTAGGATTTGTAGGTGCTGCTACTTGGTCACACACTGCAACTTTATAGCCCTTTTCTACTAGTTTTGCAATGTAGATTTCCGCTGCATGCCACGGAACACCCGCCATTTCAACTCTTTTTTCTAGTCCACAATCTCTGCCTGTCAAATGAATATCTAACTCTGAAGAAGCCGTCTTCGCATCTTCAAAATAAATTTCATAAAAATCCCCTACTCTAAAAAATAAAATAGCGTCTTTATATTTTTCCTTTGTATCAACATATTGTTGCATCATTGGTGATAATGGCATTGTGAATGAATTTTCTCCTAAAGTTTATTTTTTTCTAAGTTCTAATGCGGCGAAAGCATTTCGCCAATTAAGTTTGAATTTTTTGATTTTGTAACTTTAAGCGTTACAAATTCGCCAACTAAGTTGTTTGCGCTAGTAAACGAAACAATTTTTCCGTTTTCCGTTTTGCCTCTATATGTGTTTTTATCTTTATCAAATGTGTCACATAAAATCTCGACAGTTTTTCCTACCTGTTTTTCAGCTATCTCTAAACCAATTTTTGTTTGAAGTTCGGTTAGCTTACTAAATCTAGCATCAACCGTTTTTTTATCGATTTGCCCTTCCATTTCTGCTGCTTTTGTGCCAGCCCTCGGCGAGTATATAAACGAAAACAAGTGATGATATCTACTTTTTTTAACTAGCTCTAGCGTCTTATCAAAATCTTCTTCTGTTTCTGTCGGAAAACCTACAATAATGTCGCTAGAAAAACCAGCATCTGGAATTTTAGATTTTATAATGTCAATCAATCCTAGATAATGCTTTGCTGTATATTTGCGATTCATTAGCTTTAAGATTCTATCACTTCCAGACTGTGCTGGCAAATGAAAATATGGTGGCAAGTTTTTATGCCTAGCTATTGCATCTATCACTTTAACCGAGAAATCTTTAGGGTGGCTTGTCATAAACCTAACTCTAAACTTATAAGGCAATAATGCAATATTCTCTAACAAATCCGCAAAGTCTTTCTTTTCGCCGTTGCTATCAATGCCATTATAAGAATTAACATTTTGCCCTAAGAGCGTAATTTCTTTATAACCTTGCTTTAATAAATCTTCCACTTCTTTTAAGACAACTTGTGGCTCACGGCTTTTTTCTCGCCCCCTAACAAACGGAACGATACAATAGCTACAATAGTTATCACAACCATAGGCAATATTCACCCACGCATTTATTCCGCTAGTGCGCTTAACTTCTAGCCCCTCAACCACTTTACTCTCTAATTCAATCTCAATAACCTTTTCGCCTTCTAAGGCTCTTTTTAGATAATCACTAAATTTATAAAGATTATGAGTTCCAAAAATAATGTTTATAAAAGGTGCTCTTTTTATTAGCTTTTGTGCCGCTCCGTCCGCTTGAGGCATACAACCGAAAATTCCTAAAATAAGACTCTTGTTTTTTTCTTTAAGTTTTTTAATATAACCTAAATTACCAACAACCCTATTTTCTGCATTCTGTCTTATCGTGCAAGTATTAATGACAATAATGTCAGCGTCATTCATATCCGCCGCCACACTATATCCTGTGCCTTCCAAAATGCCCGCCAATTTCTCGGACTCATGAACATTCATCTGACAACCATATGTAATTATATGATACTTCTTTAGTTGCATACTTCACTATTATAGCATAAAAACACCACGCATGCAAGCATACGCAGTGTTTTTTGTTTTTTAAGAAAGTCTTTAACACAAAGGTATTGTACACCCTCTGTAGAGTATTTGAAAATTATAAATAGGCTATTGAGATCTTTCGGAGCACTTAGATGTTTTACCATTAAAATAAATACACATTAGATTAAATTATTGAGTGCATTTGTTTTAATATAGTATCCTATTTAATACTCGTAATCTGCTATAGCTTTGATGACAAGATACGCATTCGGAGCATGCATGCCCAATTTTATGGGATGACCTTTCATAATAATATCAAATTTAGAATCTTTGGGGGCAAAAAAAATAAAGCTAGTCGAATAATGCTCGAAAGTGCTAGAACTTGGCACTGGCATAATAGTTATTAGTTTATCATTAACAAGAAAATCAAATTCTGTTATCCCTTCAGCTGAAGCACCATTTACACCAAAATTAACTTCCCAATATTTTGCAGGCGTCAAGGTAAATGAATTATCTACATTTTTCACAACACCATTTTGCACTATGATTTTATCGAGTATAATGGGATGGTTAAAATCAATTTCTTGACTTGGTATCATACTCATATAAGAACCAAACTGTTGATTTTCACACGGTGGTCCTGGAGGTCCTATGGGGCCCATTGGTCCCTGCAAACCTTGCGGACCTACCGAGCCAGTATCACCTTTAGGACCTGTTTCCCCCATAGGTCCAGGCGAACCAGTATCGCCCTTGATTCCTTGCGGTCCCATAGGGCCCATCTCTCCTCTATCACCTTTTCGGCAACAGCAGCAGTAACTGCGACTACAACAAAAACTCATATCTTTCACTCCTTACATAAACACTATTCTAGCAGTGGTTATGTAAAGAAACAAATCTATCTTTTATATTTTATATTTTATGTGTGATAATTGATAATGTTGCAAACTAAATATGCAATTTTTATAGAAACAACAACATGCAAATCCATTTGGAACACCTTTATCAATGGCATTGGTACAAGTGAATATTTCGCAAAAACAGCAACTTCTGATTTTGCAAGTTTACTTTTACATTTGCAATACAAACAAATGCTTCATTCTTGCTCAACTTAAAAAAATAAAGTAAGAACCTCTTTAGTCAAGAGATTCCATATATGTACCGATTTTATTGTTCCATGTTTCGCACAAACGCTCTAACTCTTTTGCTAGTCTTGCACTTCCATTTGGCTCTGACTCTGAAACTTGAGGCGAAATTAGGTTTAGCTTCTCACTATCACCCATAAACGCTATAAAGCCCGCTTTTCCGCCAAGCAATATAAGTAATGGCGCTTTATCAATGAACTCTAGTACATCTGAAGTATATGCGTTATAACTAGACCACTTATATTCTTTAGCATGCTCTACAACTTTAGCATGGACTGGATTTTGATGGATATATCTAGTTGCTGCCATAAAATTTGTATCGTCTTTAACAGGCTCACGCTTGCAATCTTTAACAAACAATTGCCCTTGCTTATGGTACTTGCGATTATAGTAGCTTGTATAAAAATTGGTTACCTGTTGCACAAACCTTTCCAGCGGGAAATCATCTTTTTTGCCTAACAACAAATGAATACTTTTCGCCGTCACACAAAAAGCATAAAGATAGCAAGGAACTTTTGCTTTTTCTGATTTTAACAAATTTATAAAAAAAGTGCGGTCAAGAGCATCAAAAAAAAGTTGCTGTTTGTCGCCACCACGAAGCACTAAATAATCTGTTTCTCTATTTATTTTATCTGTATTTATCATCTTGCGTATTTTACCTTTTGACTATAGCTTATTTAATACTATAATTATACTAAATTTGTTTTTGCATGTAAAGCAAAAGAGAGATAATAAAAATTAAAGTATCTGCAAACTTAATTGCCTACATTCAGCCAACATATCCTCAGGCCAAACACTAACTTGAACTTCACCTATATGCAATTTTTGCAACAATAACATACAAAGTCTACTTTGTCCTATTCCACCACCAATTGTTAGGGGGAGTTTATTTTGCAAAATTTGTTTGTGGTAATCAAACTTTTCTCTTGACTTGTTTTTTGATAGTTTTAACTGACTTGCCATTGCGCTACTATCTACTCTTATGCCCATGCTAGATAACTCGATGGGCTCAGATAAAATGTCGTTCCAAAACAAAAGGTCGCCATTTAGAGACCAATCGTCATAATCTGGCGCACGGCTACCATGGGATTTACCGTCTGACAATTTTTCTCCAATACCTATTACAAAAACAGTTTTGTGTTTTTGAGTAATCTCAAACTCCCTATCTGTTGCAGATAAATTAGGATATAAATTATATAACTCTTTTGCCGTTATAAAAAATACTTCTTTTTCAATTGTGGTTGTTATGCTACTAAATTGTTTTTTAACTATAGCAAGAACAGTACAAATAGCGTCCACTATGCGATTAACTGTTTGTTTCAAAAAATCTACTGTACGACTTTTGCTGTCTATAATAAACTCCCAGTCCCACTGGTCTACATAAATAGAATGTGTATTATCTACATCATCAAACGGCCTAACAGCGTTCATATCAGTATAAATTCCCTCACCCACTTTGTAACCATAACGACTTAGCGCAACTCTTTTCCATTTAGCTAAAGATTGCACAATTTCGACTTTTTTATTTTCGATATTTTTTACCTTAAAAGAAACAGGAAACTCTGCCCCCGATAAATCATCGTTTATACCGCTATCACTGCACACCAAAAGAGGCGCCGTAACTCGTCCTAAATTTAGAGTAGCAGCCAGCTTGTCCTCAAATTCGTCTTTAAGCAACTTAATGGCCCTTTGAGTATCTTTTAGAGAAAGTGATGACTTATATCCTTTGTTTTTCTTTATCGTATACATATTTCTTTTTAATATCCATCGATTGCTAGTTGAAATTTTTTATTTACTACTGCTCTCTTTTTTTTCTTGTAACACTTTCTTTATTCATCCCGCCGTTAAATCCATAAATCCATTTTAGCAGTCAAAATATACTTAAAAATTTTTTGAAGGTTTGGAAACTTTTTAATAAAAAATTTCCAATAAAAACCTAAAACAAGTTTACCTATTTCTTTAACTTGTCAACAAACCGCCTAATCCTAACAACTGCTTCCTTGATTGTATCCATGCTGGCAGCGTAGCAAGTTCGCACATAATTTTTGCCACTATCGCCAAAACCACTACCAGGGACAACCGCAACTTTTTCACTCATCAAAAGCTGTTCTGCAAATTGTTCGCCATCAAGCCCAGTGCTTGCAACACACGGAAAAACATAAAAAGCGCCTTTTGCTTCAAAACAATCTAATCCCATATCTCTAAAACTATCGATTAAATAGCGACGGCGTCTATCATATTCGTTTTTCATTTTTACAACTTCTGCATAACCATTTTTCTTGCCGTCTCTTAATGCCTCAAGTGCTGCATATTGTGCTGCTGTTGGTGCGCTCATAATTACATACTGATGAATTTTAGTCATTGCAGCCATAACCTCAGTTGGTGCACACGCATAACCTAGACGCCAACCTGTCATTGCAAACGCCTTAGAAAAACCACTAACCAAAATTGTTCTCTCCCACATACCCTTAAAACTAGCAACGCTAGTGTGCTTTTCGTCATATGTAAGCTCTGCATAAATTTCGTCAGATAGCACTATTAAATCGTGTTTGATAATAATAGGAACAAGTGCCGCTAGTTCATCTTTAGTCATTATGCCACCCGTCGGGTTATTTGGATACGGCATAATTAAAACTTTACTTTTTTTAGTAATAGCTTTTTCAAGAAGCTCTGGGGTCAGCTTAAAATCAGACTTAGCATTAGTTTTTATAGCTTTAGGTCTTCCGCCTACTAGCAATACATTTGGTGCATACGACACATAACTAGGGTCTGGCATAAGAACCTCGTCCCCATTCATGACAGTTGCTCTAAGTGCTAGGTCAATTGCCTCACTTGCACCCACCGTCATTATAATCTCTTTAGATCCGTCATACTTGACATTAAAACGAGTAGACATATAGTCTGCCACCTCTTTGCGTAATTCAAGTAACCCTAAATTCGAAGTATACGCTGTCTTGCCTGCATTGATGCTATCAATCGCAGCTTGCCTTATGCTTTTGGGCGTAACAAAATCTGGCTCGCCCACACCAAGTGACAAGCAATCTGGCATACTAGCAACAATATCGAAAAATTTCCGTATCCCACTAGGCTTCATATCTAATACTGTTTTGTTTAATTTTGCTTTGTAATTCATAATATATTTGTTACCTAAATCGCCCTGCTTTGAGAATTGGTTATAATCATGGCAGGCAAATTTTCTACTATTCCACT
>Ga0123355_10011141_pt1 | contig 13845 bp, 5 predicted proteins | sample TergutEmb28metaG_3_FD_89872 | JGI IMG/M metagenome (GOLD analysis project Ga0123355, IMG submission 89872) | Embiratermes neotenicus P1 segment gut microbial communities from Petit-Saut dam, French Guiana - Emb289 P1 | ecosystem: Host-associated > Arthropoda: Insects > Digestive system > Gut ... | reverse complement strand
CTGCATAAGGAATTATGTGTCCTGCCCACAGAATACCTACACTGACAGATTCTTTCCTTACCTGTCTACCACGGTACAAATTAGCAGCAGTGGGATTGAAGCCACTCTCCCGAAATATCGGAAAATACCCGTAAACCTTAAAAACGTGCTTAAATATCAGACTACAACAGTCGGAATAGCTCAGCCGGTACAGTGCCTAGGTTGCGGGCTGGACAACCGAAGAATCGATTTCATTTCCCGTCAGCGGCATTAGTTGTATTTCTTTTCAAATACACCCAAAAGATTCTGAGGCTCACGCAGCCTTACACTCAATTTGCCCCGAGCGCTCTTCCTTCGCGATTACAGAAACAGGTGAGTAAAGTTTTGATAGGAGCCATTCCGTTGTGTTATTCAATATCCGTAACGTATTTTATTCAGTTACAACAAAACATCAATATATAGTCAATAATACATAGTTCTGGCTACAAGCTGACTTATGTTTTACTATGAAAGTACCTACGCACTGATATGAATTCTTATATATATTTATGAAAATATATTAATCAATAGATTTTAAAAACACATTAATTTGGAATTAAAATTATTAAAAACTGGTATGATTTTAGTTTTTATTAGTGTAAACAATATGAGACCCCATAATGTACGCATACATTGAATGTACCTTCATATACATATCTAATATGTATATATAAATATTGGCCGGAGGATGGTTTGATGAAAAAGAAACATGTAGCCAAACTATGTGCGTTTGTATGTATTATTGAATATATATTGATGATGTGTTGTGACTGAATAAAATACTTTATGAGCAGTAAGTAAAGCTGACAATGCACATTATTCCCGATGCTGACACTAGAACGATTCCTGCTACATCTTCTTCATTCCTTACAACTTCATGGGCTGCATGGAAACAGTTTCAGGTTAAGGGTACATTCAATCACCTAAAATACTGCGTGGAGTCAGATACCACAACATTGCGTGTAATCAACGCATCTCAGATCGTGATCAATGCCGAGTGTGTTTACAATATAAGAAATTCTTCTCTGTCAACATAATCTACAGAAGGTGTGCAGTATCGGACATATTTTAACAGGCTCGCGTGTTTAACTACAATATGTTCATATTACGCTATATCCCGTCACGCAAAGCCTTTTCTTTCGTATCATGGCACCCTTGAAAACACAGTTTACTACTAATTGTGACATAGAAAAGATTATGTACTGTCAAAATACATATGGACAAAATTATCAATGTAGCTTTGTGATGTGGCTGTATTCTTCACGGCACTTGAAATTGAATGTTTGTGTAACTTAATAAGTTAATTTCGTCAGAGTGTGAAATAATATGTTCTGAATTGCAGTGCGTGAATACCTTACATTCAAAGTAAAACAACTCAAAATTCCATTAACAAGCAGTTCGTTAGATGTGAAAGTGTAGTTCAAATTTGAGATTTTGCCTACTAATTTTAGACTACTACACATAGCTTTCATAATAAAATATTTAGAGGCAAACTTATAAGCTTTATTCCTCACCCAACGTACATTTCTAGAATTTCATCCCTTTCCTGTCAGTTACTGGCAATGTCTGTTACCATAAACCCCTTATAGCAACCAAACGCCAAACTAGAATTATAACCGTTGAACTCCACTGATTTAAGCTTATCTGCAGAACACAAATCACCATTTCCATGGTGTGCTGATATCAGCCACTTACTTAATGTACACATTAGGGGAAGCGGACTTGAGATTCTGCTGCATGTGTGTTCCTCACGTAGGTCTGACAACGTCCCACTAATGCGCCTATATTGCCTTTACTTCGATGTCAGTCACGCAACCTAATCTCTGTCCTGTGATCAAGTCACGGTTCTCAAGGCGCGGTAGGATGGACAGACAATCGTGACAACAGATCTAACTACTACAGGGTACCTATATCATGCATGCATTTTATGTGCTTGCATGGTGCGTTGTCGAGCTGTCTGTTGTGATTTAGTGATGATGATATCTGAGCAGCAGAAGCAAGTGCCTTGTGGGGCCCCAGACCTGCTCAGTTAATGAGTTTCTAGTGCATGATACATTGCCACCGTCAGTTTTAATCGTGAAAGAGCGGGCAGGCCACACAACTGACATCCCTTCATACATTTGTGGAACTGATTATGTTATGATTGGGCAAACTTGATCGAAAATGGACAATTTTAATGTGCTGCCTAATTAACTGATATCAGCAACGTCAACGGGCTGCGTAATTGGTCAACATAAACGTTCGATTTTCAGAACATATGCTGATCGTCTTAACCTATCACGAAAAAGAATATTTCTCAAGAAGGGTCCATTTATTCAACTGAAGCTTAATAAAACGTAATGAGCGGAAAAAAGGTAAGTTTTAAGATTTTCTGGCAGTTGTCTTTGAAATGGTGGTCGTCTTTGGGTGCTTTAAGGTGTTTAGTGTTTGCAGATTTTATGTTACTCACAACTTGCGCGTTTCTACAATAAACAAATTTTCCAGCAAATGCAATTCGTGGTAAAATATGCACAGCACATACAAAAACGTCTGCATGTTTCGGCATCCAGCTGCCATCTTTATGGGGTTACGATGACGTTGTATGAGACCAACTGCTAATTAGTTTTGTTCATAGTAATAAGCTTCATTAAAAATTGGTCGTTAAAATACATGAAATATATAAAATTGATATTGTTAATAATTTACAGTGTTTTGATACCACATTAACTATATGTCGTCTCGGTAACAGTCAACTCTGTAACAGTTTTCTGATTTTACCTTAATAGGAAGTTACCATTTGTCGTAGAATTGTTTATATGCGTAGTGCATGCAAACATCGTGTTTGTATGCACTACTTGTTTGTCGTAGTCTGAAGAGTGAATTAAGAATTCTGATTTGGAAAACTGCTCCTACGTGAAAGGAAAGTTACTTCTGCTTTACAGAATTTTCTTCACCGCCTTTTCAAATCACGGCTGTTACGTATTTAAACCGTTAAAGGCCAATGGTTACATTACGTACTGTCAGGACTGAAATTACAAGTTCTACTTCCTGTTCACAGAGTGCATCTAGATGTTTTGTATGGATATTAGAACAAAGAGCGATTATTTTCCTATACAGCATTAACAATTTAATTCTAAGCGCTTTTGCAAAATTGGGAAAAGCGGCTATTAGATTAGTCATATCTGCCCGTCCTCATGAAATAACTCGACTCCCACAGGAAGGATTTTCATGAAATGTGATATTCTGTTATTTTTCGAAAACCTGTTAAGAAAATTCAAGTTCCGTGAAAATATAACAATAATAACGTGTACTTTGTATGAATACTCATGTACATTTACGTTAATCTCGCTCATTTCTTCTTAAAATGAGAAATATTTCAGACAAACCGTGCAGAGAAATTCGAAATACACGCTGTATGTTCATTTCATATTTTTTTTTCGAAATTCCTGCCGTTTCTTAGAAAATGTCGAAAAATATTGCAGTGCCGGGCAGGTCACAGACAACAATATAGCACATGCTTATTGCATGCTGTATACCTAAGGCCACAAACATTCTCTCAGAATACGTTTTACTTATTGAATTTCCACTTCATTAAAGGTTGCACAAAAGCACCTCTGTGTTATATGATACGTACATTGGCCGTCTTCTTATCACTCAGCAACAATGTGTTTCCTAACGGTGCCAACTGGATCGTTAAATGAAATTCATGTAAATTTTTCGCTTTAAGGAATTTAAGCTCAATATTTTCTGCCTGAGCATGGTTTTTATACTGCTGGGTAAAAGTTTTGTTCTTTGTTACTGGGTGATGGAGGAAGTTGACAATGACATATTGGTACAGTCTACTGCTTCATTCTAGACTTAATTTATTTATGATCGGTGATAATGTGTAGTTGATTACAGTGAGGCAGGAGCTAGGCGATTGCATGTTTGGTGATGGGAGTGGCTATTTGATTTTTAAAATGTCTTATTATTATTCACATAATAATATTTGGTTCAATCAACTATTTCTTCGGCTCGTACAATATGGAGTGTAAAGTGTGAGAACTGACACTTTGATAAATAATTGATTGCGCATCGAGTATAAGAAAGTGACCATGACCCGACTGGAGGAACTATCCCGACATTTTCATGGAGAAAATGAGGGGAAAAATTAAAGATCTCGGTCAATGCAGACGGTTTCCAATCAGATCTGAATTCAAACCTAAGAAACAATATTTAATGTCACTAATCACTCCACGACTCTATTCGGTCCCTTGTTTTATGGGAAGTCGTCGTATAATACTGATGAAGAATGGAAGAAATGTCTGTGATCGTTGACATATCGGTCTAAATTCTGTGCAATATATGACCTTGTAAAACCGCAAATGATTAAGAACTAAAGAAAGATGTTATAAACTGTTATTATTTTATGCAGCTTGTACTGTATGCTATCATACCCTTTGAAAATGGCGGCAGCAGGTAAATATAAAGCATAAAGAACTCACCCTTATCTCTGTGAGCTTCCACAAGATGTACAATGGTTTGGTACTCACCTGGAAAGAAACAGAAGATACGATTATATACGAAGTTCACAAACTCAACCAATCTGAAATATGACCAGAAGTGTTTATATGTTCTGCAAACTCCTAAACCTAGTAATTTCTTTCTTTCTTCCTTTCTTATTCTAAGCCTCTTCGTTCCTTCTCGTTGTAGATGTAGAGTATATTTGACCTTGATCACACACAATGACGCACGCACGCACACACACATACCCCGTAGAACTCCCCTGGACGAGTGATCGGCCCGTCGCAGAGAACTCTACTTAAGAACAAACAGCACTCACAGGAGACATATCCACGCGTCTAGCGGGATTCAAACCCGCAACCCCAACAAGCAAGCAGCGGCAGACCCACGCCTTAGACCACGCGGCCACCGAGTTCATCTAAACCTAGCACGTAATTGTCAGAAATACAAATCACACTTAATTGATTCATTACTCCCATTCCTCTGTTCAGTAGATTATTTATGCAAAAGAGGAAGTTGAACAGAGGTGTTCCTTTGGAGTCACACGTTAAAATTAAACATACGTTGATACAACAAAGACTGGACTTCATCTAAATTACATACAAAAATTCAATTCATAATTCAGAGAGAACAAAATCCGTACCTAACATAAACGCCAATTTATTGTTGCTGCTTAGGGAAAGAATCACTGTTAGTTGCAAGAATCGTAATGAGCACATTAACAAACTTTTTAGCCACATTCGATGCTATGTATTGTTAAAGAAATTGGCACATATAACTAACAGGGAATTTGAAATGTGCTGTAAACGCTGAAAATAACTTTCTAGCACTTTAGTGAATCGGTATGTCACGGACTGCTAGGGAACTTTTATTGTTCTTAGTACCATCTTTCTTACATACACTCGTGTAAAAATTGTAAATATGATGCACTGTAGAATGTTCATACTTTTACAACATCGTAAATTATGTAGAAAGTTTTAGAGATTTTAATAAAGATAAGAAACATTAAAGTATGGTTCAGTAACAGAAGACGGTGTTACGGGATTAGAACTTTTAATTCATTCGATCCCACATCTTGAGTTGAGAAAACAGACTGTCAATTCATGTTTCATTTTTCAGAAAATGCGACCAAATTTTAAGTGTGATAAACTGGCGTATTTTTTTGTTGTCTGTAACAAAACATCCCACAACAAAACTGAGGTAGAGGACGCCGTCAAGTAAGCAGGATAACAGAATAGAGAAGTATAAATTAAAAATTCTAAAAGAAGAAAAGACAACAGACCCCTATATACAGCCCAAACCAACCAGGAAAACGGTGTGTACTCAGCAGGTTCTAAGCTCTAAACCTGACATACATATCCCATACATTTCCTTGGCCACTTGACATAGTAACTCGAAAGAGAACATGACCGAATCTGTCCACGTAATGTCCAAGATGTGTGTTATAAATGACCCTACGTATCCAGAGAGAGGAACAAAGTTTGAACTCTTCTAAACTCGCTACTTCTGAGGTTGACTAAACCCGCTACATGAACGCTATTTTTCGTACGGGCTAGATCACGTTTGTAGTATGGGAGGCAGAGTAATACTTTGCGAAACGTACTGCGTAGCATATGTGCATAAATTAATGTAACTGAAGAATAAGAAACTTTTAGATGCTACTTATTATTTTATTGTACTTCTTATAGGCTCAACATGTTTCGGGCATTACTATGCCCATCTTCAGGATCTCACGACTATAATGTTGATTACCACATTGGTCGTTTCGTTCTTGGCTTGCTGTAGGTTGGAAGTTAGGTGCGGGTATGCTGGAGTAGTGTCTGGGCTGCAGGCTATGTTTCGGACATTACTATGCCCATCTTCAGGATCTCACGACTGTAATGTGGTAATCAACATTATAGTCGTGAGATCCTGAAGATGGGCATAGTAATACCCGAAACATAGCCTGCAGCCCAGACACTACTCCAGCATACCCGCACCTAACTTCCAACCTACAGCAAGCCAAGAACGAAACGAACAATGTGGTAATCAACATTATAGTCGTGAGATCCTGATGATGGGCATAGTAATACCTGAAACATGTTGAGCCTATAAGAAGTACAATAAATAATAAGTAGCACCTATTAGGTTCTTATTCTTCAGTTATCACAATGATTCACGGTCCAACACACGTCAAATTCATACACTTTTTCCAGCATATGAATAACTCAGTGACAGTCTGATGCCGCAGCTTAGCTCTAAACCATGCTCTCCTTCTCGAAGGCTCTGAACTTTATTTCATTAGAGGAATGCGAACTAGACTGTACATCTGTGCCGCTCTCCTGAAACTTCCGAACTGCGAGAAGAAAAGACGCCACTTGTGCAGGAATGGTGTTGTAGGCTTTATTCTACATTGGAGTCAGAGTCGCACCTATTACACGCGTGAGGTCACAGACAGCGGAGCGATGGCTTAGAACAGCATGCTGGCAAAGTCAATTATATTATTTACACGAGATCGCATGTACCGGGTGGCGCAAAATTAAGTCACGCTCGATGTTGAAATATTGCCTCTAGTGTACAGTTACTCTTACATCACTATCTATCACCGTGTACACATAATGAAAAGAAAGGGCAATTGTAGGGTTTTAACTAACTAACTGACTGACTCCATGGAGTACAGCCCTTCCTGAGAAGCTAACAGTCTCTCAGTTAGTCAAGATATCCCCGCATTCTATGGAACTCCAATGTTCAATACTGCATTCACAAAAAAACGCACCACCTGCCCCTATCCTGAGCCACAGCCATTCAGTTCATGCTTCTCCATCCCAATTCTTGATGATCCATTTTAATATTATCATTCCTTCTACGACTATTTCTTACAAGTGACCTACCTCTCGCCCCCGATCTCCTTATTTTGAGTTTTACGAGTTTCTGATATGTGTTAAAGTACGTAACAACCATAAGTAGTAATATTTGGAGTTAAATATTTGGAATATCTTAATGATATATTTTGAACCTCTAATAGTTTTCAGTTCTCCACTTGCTGTTATAATAGCTTCCAAATCCCATTAAAGTAGAGGTATGGGTGTTAATAGAACTACATTCTACTACCACTCTGACATGTCTCGTTCCCTTTCGACCAGCACACTAAAATTGTCGTGGAATTATAAAATTTACAGTATTTCTAAATTTTAATTTTTGCTTTGTTAATATATTTTGTTTTAAAGCCCATTAAAATGGTTCACTAAAATATCGATAATTTTAGGTGAACAACACAAAGGTTGCCTTGAAATGCCGTAAAATCAGATTACACGGTTCACGAGATTGGGTGCATTTCTCTCCTGTTTTAGCATTCATTGTTAGGGTCGGTTAAAGTGTGTAATTAAGTCACAAAACAATACAAAATAACAGAAAAACAGGCTATAAGAAAGCATATTAATGCCTGAATGACACAAGTGCACACAGAGGTACGAACCTTAACTGAATTCTGTACACAACATACAAACAACCTTGAACACAACGCGTCGGTACGGACGAAACGAAACCTCGAACAACCGGGACCCAATCTATCGAGATTATAATGTATTTATTTAGCTCATAAGTTGTATTTCGATATCATTTGTATTGATTCTTTGTATACTTACTCGTAACAAAATTTCAGTGTGTCTTATGTTAAAAAAGTACTTTCCTGAATATATCTTAACAATATGCCAAAACTTTTCCAAATTAAAACAATTCCCCTACCACATCACGCAGCCTGCATTATATATATGGCTTCTGCCTCGAAAATAACACACATAAATATTTTCATATAAGTACATCCGTATACATAACGTAGTACAAATTCCTAAGAGAGACATTTTCGCTACATTATGCAGTGTTGTTGTGGCTTTCTTTCGCGCAGTATGATTGGTATTCGCTGTGTTTTCAAGATGTGGCTGTCTTTTGTTCAGAAAAGACCTTGAATTTGTTGTTCTGCTAGAGATGTATATGTGTACTGTTTGGTTGTCTTAATGACTTTACTCACAGCAATGTCACTGGTGGGCACGGTGACTTACAAACAAATTATAAGTTCCGAAATTGTTCGTCAGTTTACAACAGTCAGGTCCTTCTTTATGAAAGGAATTTGAAATTCGCTCGACTAGAAGGATGTATTCCAAAGTTTCACAAAGGCTAAAAATTTCATTCATAACTCACGGAAATGAAACATTCAGGCCTAATAATTTAGAATAATCATGAAATTCCGACGTCAAAACAACGGATCATGTCGCATTTACTGCAGGGTTTATATGAAGAAAACTGACTTTAATTAACATTCCTTCGTCCATAAAAAATGATGCTGCAACTTAACCAGTATGACGCAATCAACATTTCCACGCGTCTCTTCACAATGTCCATAGAGGCAGTTAAAAATTAACGTAATATTAAATTCAGTGTTGGTTAGGACAATATCCACAGGAACTTCAGAAAACATAATTCTGTATCGAGCACGATATTAACACCCAACATGATTTTAAGAAATTTATTTTGCGCGTAGCCTTCACAGTAATGAAGCTGCATTTTAAGCATTTCAGATCCTACAGGAACTCCCAGCTACGTAATTTATGTGGTTCAGACTACGTACTGATATTAATGTACCGTAATGTTATCAGATATAAAATAAAATGGAAATGAAAAGCGCGTGTACAACAATTCTGGCCACTAGGCTACACAACTGCTTCGTGAACTACACCACCAGTCTCATTTTGGCTTCCCACTCCGAAAACTTGTGGATTATTTATGGAAAATCAGGAGCTTCCTTGTCTGATCTCCCATTTAAAAAAAAACATTAAGACATTAAGACGTAATTAAGGGTAATATTTAACAAACGACTTCAAGGGAGCTATTATATTTCACATATAAAATACACACTGTCGGACGAACCTGCAGTTATCAAGACAGAAGTAGAGTGACTGGTCTTGAGTGAGCAGGGTTGAGTGACCATTCGTATTGCTGCGAGTACGTACAGGCCACATGGGCCCAGAATGTCAGTAAGATATTTTGTGTTCTTAAATATGTTTATTAATTCACATTTAAAATTAGTGACTTGCCGTACATGTATATATTCGTTAAAAATATGAGATACTTTGGAAGTATTTATTAAAGTTTTTTTTTTCCTGGAAACTACTGCATAAAACTCGTTGATAGTCATTGACAGTGTTGTAATTTGGATAGGTCAAAGATCGTTAACAATAACAGTGAAAAAAGTGAGAGCTTTTTGAAGATAAGCACCTATAAGATCGAAAAATGTTATGCGAAAATTTTTTAAAAATATGTCTGAATTTGGTATCTTTTGCAAAGGAGAATCTCATGTAATACAGAAAACAGACGGGAACAACAAATATAAATTTAGGTGTTTGAAGGTCATAAGAGATAAACGACAACATAAAACATTGCTTGTATTTATGAGGGGCATGAAAATTGAATTAGACTAAGTAAAGGAAAGGAGAAAAAGCAAGCAAAGCCCAATAGGAATGTTACCAGAAATACACAGGAGATGTGTAATATTTGGTAGGAGAAGGGATGAAAAAGTGAAGCTGTTACGTTCAGACCACATATGGGCTTAAACATAGAAGAGAATCTAACTTAAAGAGAAGATACGGAAACACAATGTGAAATATTGCAAGGATGCTCTTTATCACTACTCTAATTTTGCATTAGCTTAATCCCTCCACAAAACAGATGAACAAGCTGAACAAAGGATAGGAGGAAAACACAACAAAGAAACTTACTTTTCAAGGACGATTTGAAGCTGATATGTAAAACAGAGGAAGAACTCTAAAAAACAGAAGCCAATTGTTGGAAGCTTGAATGATGATATCTGTACGGAATTCGGAATTGGCAAGTGAGAAAACTAAACTCAAGAAAGGATAATTATCTCAAAAGTCAAATTTTTATAATTGACATCAATACAGAAATACAAGAGCTTGAACAGGGAAAAATACACAAGTGCCGACAGAGTGAAAAAAGTGAAGATATGCGTCGTCAATACGTCACAGGAAGTTTGAAGAAGGAATACACCAGAAAATTAAGAATGAACTGAAATTCGAGTTGAAGGTACAGAATACATTACAACACTTGGAATATTATCCATCCCGGTATTAAGAAACAGTTTTGGTATCATTAACTGGAGATTAAGAGAAATAAAGGATCGACAGGAAAACAAAATTAAATGCAATGCGTCCTCAAAAAGCACCTTAACCACTGTGCCACAGGTGGCACAGTGGTTAAGGTGCTGTGCTACAATTCGGAAGGTCGCTGGTTCGAACCCAGATGGTGTCATTGGAATTTTTCATTGATATAAAATCCTTCCGATCGCACTATGTTACTGGGGTCGACTCAGCCTCTAACAGAAAGGAGCATTTCCTGGGGGTAAAGGCGGCCGGTGGGTAAGGCTGACAACCTTACTACCATCCTGTGCTGTTGTCATGAAATCTAGGAACCTTAACTTCCTGGAACCCTCTGGGCCACTCCAGGCCCTTAACGGGGCTGCTTTAACTTTACATGTATAAACGAAAGAAGGAACGAAAGGCTTATGCAAATTGAAGCGGCAAACAGCGCGCGGATAATCAATACTGCAGAATATCTTAACAAAAAATATAAGGAGGACCAGTTTGTAAACATTGTTACAAGTCGCAACGGTTATCAAACAAACTCTAATTAATTAATTAAAACAGTAGCAAAATTTGTAGAATAACTTGAATGGAGCTATCACGATGTGTTTGGATACGTATTGTAATATTAACTGTGTATATCAGCACAACTGTTTTTATTACATAAGGTAATTATGTAGGCTACATGTTTCGACTATTGAACAGTCATCTTCAGGTCTATTCTTTACAGGTTAAGTCACAGGATGCAGGGATCCCAGTGTGTTTACATCAGTGAAATACTTAAGCCAGATCATTTATCTACCAAATAAATGTGCGAAATGTGTAACTAAGTGCTTCGCACATTTACTTTCTTAGATAAATGATCTCTCTTAAGTATTTCACTAATATAATCACGCTGGGATCTCAATGTGTGCACAGCAACCTGTGACTTAACCTGTAAAGAATAAGCCTGAAGATGGCTGTTCAATAGTCGAAACATGTAGCCTACATAATTACCTTGTGTAATAAAAACAGTTGTGCTGACGTACACTATTAATATCATAATATCATAATTTGCAGAAGAACTAGACTAATTAAATAAAAATAATGCCGCAAAAAGAAAGGCACAAAGTACAAAACGCATTATTAAAAGAGTTATTAAACAAAAAACTGGAAAGCAAAGTAATGCATAGCCAGTATATTAGAAGCATGCTAGACAGCTTGTTAGTGAGGATGACACGGACTGTGGAGGGGAGATCTGAAAGCAGAGACTGAAAATGATATAGCAGCAGCACAAGAGCACACATTGCAAACAAAATATTATGCAAAAAAAAAAATATTACACACAAAAAACGATATGCCAACACTGTGACGAGACAGTAGAACATGCCCAATACTGAAGAAAGAACAATACGTAAACAGACATGATAGTGTGTGTGCCCTACTACACTTTGACATATGCAAGGAAATAGGGGTAATATTAGGCAATGGACATTAGTATGACGATGCGCTAAAATCAGTAGAAACAAGTCATGAAGGTAAGGTAATGAGATTAAGGAACGGACAAGTACAAATGGATAGAGCTATTCCTAACAATAAACCGAACATCTGTGGTAAAAAAAGGAACATGCATGTTAATATATGTTGTAATTTAGGATACAGAAATGTAATCAGGAAAGAAGCCGAGAAAATTCTAAAATATGAAGATCTTACAATAGAAATGGAAGGCATGTGGATTGTAAAAACAAAAGTGATAACCAGTAATAATAGGGGCAACTGGAACGATCTCAAAACATTTCAGACAAAACCTGAGTAAAATACTGGGAATGAATGCAATCAAGGAACTACAGAATTGGGCACTGCATACATACATACACGTAATGCAGAAAGTGCTAATGTAAAAGAACATCGTCCAGTTGTGTCTTTATCAGTTAAAAGTTTACTTCCCGGATAATAAAGATAACCATTTAAAAGTACAAATCATTGAACATTGTATATAGAATGACATGCAGTGCACATTGTACATAGAATAAATGCTTCATTAAGCACCCTAGGAATATGGTTTGTTTTAGGTATATAATTGTAAATACCCAGCATGAAAGTGATAAAAAGGATGATGATGATGATGATAATAATAATAATAATAAATATAGAAGCCAACATCCGTCCGTATCGCAATAAACTCACTTACATCACAACCAAGACTTTCATTAACTCTTGTTGGGTTGCGGAATTTTTAATAAACTTTAGAAAGGCACAAACAGCTGTACATGCTGACGTGCCTCTAAACTCAACAACGCACTACACACACACACACACACACAATCCAATAAGTAATGGAGATTACTTGTAATCGAGGGCATCCCGTTGGGTTTGAATTCTAAAACTGAAACAAAATATTTAAAATTACTTCCAAAACACAACACCAGTGCATAAATATTAGTATTTTGTTGTGGCAATTTGTTTCAGTCTTATTAGACCATTTGGCATGTAGAGGACCGTGCATCATGATATATTCTTATAATAAAAGCCAACAAGATGCACTATTTCTCAACTTTATTTTTGTAAAGGACTCTTGTTTGCTACAATAAAGTTGAGAAATAGTGTATCTCGTTGGCTTTTATTATAAGAATATTATTAGACCATCTTCAGGCCAACATTCAAAGATATAAGGTACAATCAGTGCGCATCATGTACAATGGGATCCCATGTTACTTACAAGGTTTCTATAAAAATAGTTTAAAACCACAATAAATTGTATATATTAACAACATCTAAAAAGTATGTAATACATTAAAGTTATATAGTTTAGTCTAATAGAATTCATCCCGTTGTGTGAAAATCATTAAGTTTATTATCAATAACATAGAAATTTCCGTCAACACAACTATAATTATGTAGGTTAAAATTACAACATGTTTCGACCCTTGGGGGTCATCTTCAGGTTGGGCTTAGGAACCTATTTTACATCTGTTTTTGCCGTATTGTTTTTCATTTTTGCATTAGGGATCCCTTATGCATTACACGTGAATTAAGAAGGATGGAAATTGTGTTCCATCCTTTTTAATTCACGTGTAATGCATAAGGGATCCCTAATGCAAAAATGAAAAACAATACGGCAAAAACAGATGTAAATAGGTTCCTAAGCCCAACCTGAAGATGACCCCCAAGGGTCGAAACATGTTGTAATTTTAACCTACATAATTATAGTTGTGTTGACGGAAATTTCTATGTT
>Ga0123355_10011140_pt1 | contig 13845 bp, 8 predicted proteins | sample TergutEmb28metaG_3_FD_89872 | JGI IMG/M metagenome (GOLD analysis project Ga0123355, IMG submission 89872) | Embiratermes neotenicus P1 segment gut microbial communities from Petit-Saut dam, French Guiana - Emb289 P1 | ecosystem: Host-associated > Arthropoda: Insects > Digestive system > Gut ... | reverse complement strand
TTCTTGATATAAAATAATGGAGCGCTATATCCAGTTAAACAACTAGATCATTTCTAGGAAACTGACACAGTCACTTCCCTGTACTCCCACTTACACCACACTCGTACGCGACTGAATTCGCACTGGATTGCTAGCGTCCGCTGCCCGCTGCAAACATTTTCTCATTTAAATCTCTCCCTTCCTACATATCACCAACGGTCCTGAATATACGTTGACAGATTAACTTACAACACATGGCCATGAACCGTCCGTAACTGACGCCAGCAATCCTAATAAACAACTACACTAAAATGATCGGCTACAGTTGATATTTGAAGATGGGAACGATAAGTTGTTCTGAAATGTCGGAAAACCACTACTAACCTACGATCAACATTCCAGAAGACCGAAGTCCTCAAAGAATAGGTATTGTGGAGGTTTTGAGTGTGGTTGTGGCTGCTCATAATCACGGCAATAATTTTATGGAAAAAGTGTCGTTAGACTACACGCATCACAAGCATGCACGAGAAGATGCCGATGGTGTGAGGCGTTGAGAATTAGATTAAGTGTAGAATATAACAAGATACTTGTGAAAATAGAGGCGCTCAAATATAACGGTATGCGACGTGGAAGGAACATTTCATAAATTTAAATACACACATTAGAACGAAACAGAATAGAATGGAAAGCGGTGGGTGGACAGACTGCTCTCAACACGCGGTCCGGAATGATTTGCTGGGCGTAAATTAGAATTTGCTAAGGACGGTAGACAAGATTCTGAATGGTCTACTTCGTGACGCAGTTCACGGACATTAACAACGCGTTTTTTTTTTATTTTCAAAATGTCATACAGTTACATGGTTCTTGCTAAATGTAATTTTACTTTCACCAGTAAGGGAATTACGGTCTTTTCGCGGCTGATTTGCATAACTCTCAAATGCTTAACAGCATTGTATTCAGATCTCTTATACAGAATTTCACCCAGATCGTACAGTAAATCTGTAAAGTATTATTGAAATTCGTTTACTCGACGTAATTAAAGCATGACGTTTACAGTACCAATGCTTATGAAACTTAAAATTACTCAATGGCGTGACATGGTGATCTTGTCGAATATCACCACACAATCAGTTAAGAAATGTGGACAGTACTGGTATAAATTTATTTACGCCAGTAATTTAAATGACTGTTACTGCACTGATTTTCACGGACCTCGAACTTGCGCAACAAATTTTTGTACAGATCACTTGTTCTGAATTCCATGTCAGTCTGAGAAAAATCTGAAAAATACTGTTCATTCACTGTTAGTAGATTACAGGCAGACGGATTGACGGACGGACGGACGTGATCTCTGCGTAAGTTGTTTTTGTGTACTTCGTGAAGAACGATTAAAAGACACATACCGGCACAATTCACGTTCATTATTGGACTAATTTCGACTGCGGTATTGTTGATGTATGTAATAACACAGAGCTACATAGAGAGAGGTCTGACTGGAAACGGGAAGGTCTTACAGAAACATGCCACACTACAACCTAGGTCAGCATAACCTTGAATCTAACTGCCGGTGGTTCAGCACTCAATGCAAAACCAAATGTCTAGCAGCAGTAGATCAGGAATAGGAGTTTATGTGATATCTCTGTACCTCGCATGGAGTTTCGTTCGGTTTAATAGCCTTCGTATTTCCTTGCTTGATTATTTAAAGTTTTGAGCATTTTTTTAAAATTTGGATTAAAATAGACATACATTTGTTGTCGCTCGGTGGGGGTGCATTTTATCCAGTAAACATGCGCAACAAGTCAAGCACATAAAATTTTCGGAGTCCCAGCCGTAAGTGATATAAAAGTACAGTGACCTTCAAAATTCCATTCATTCATAAAGTTACTGTATAATCCGCGTGTGGCTTTTCCCTGCTTTCCATTCATTGCAGTTTTTACGCCGGATGTGTTGTACACACTATTCAACAATTATCTCTATCTAACTGGAGGATACACGTAGAATGTCGTTTTAACATTACATTCATTCATATCCGATAGACAACGCCGATCAGTAAAAGGTGAAGCAATCCCATTACAGGCTTGGACAGGCCTTGAGGGTTCCAGGCATTTGAGGCTCCCAGATTTCATGACAATAGGCACATGGAGGCGGTAAAGTTGTCAGCCCTACTCACCGGCCGCCTTTAACCCAAGGAAATATTCCTGGTTCTCATTTCTGTTAGAAGCTGAGTCAACCCTAGGGCCATAGTTTGGCCGTAAGGATTATGTCAATAAAAAATTCCATTGACACTATCGGAAATGGAACCCGCGACCTTCCGTGTTGTAGCACAGTGCCTCAACCAACTGCGCCATCACGTGCTCCCCTTACAGTAGTGTAGTCTTTGTAAAATATATATCTTCGAATTCTGTCTTCCATTTATTGTCGTTATGTGTCATTTTAAGTACAGCAAATTGTTTTATTTGCAGGCCCACATGTTCACTTTTTATTAGCAGTATCATTAAATTAAACTTGGGGAAATAAATATGTTTATTTTTGGTGCTGGATGTAACGTACTAATTCAGAGTGGCGATAATGCAATAAAATATTGACCATTTAAGTAAGTGGCTTATGTAGTAGCTATAGTTTCTTGTAGAACTGCACTCTTTATTCATTACTTACAATGAAACTTACAATAAACAGTTTAGTTACAAGGCTTTACACTCCGAGTTTTGAAGTTTACACAACGGCTTTCTGATTGTTCAGGTCTTCTGGAATACGGCGCTGTATTGTTGGGTCAGTGGCCCCCGACGTTCGGAAGGTTCCATCAGTACGTCGGGAACCACTTATCCAACTATACAGCATCACGTGGTAAACCGACTTGAAAGTTTGGAGAGAAGTACGACAATTTTGAGAAGCAGGAAGAAAGTAAAATAAATTGATATTTGTGGACACAGTGTTTTCCTACTAGGATTTGGTTATTTAATAAAAGCAACGAAAATTTCAATAATTATATGTGTGTTAATAGACTCGGGCCTACGTTTGTTACATTTTAAAGAAGGTTAAACCCAACGGATATGAATTTATTGGAGATATACAGTAAGAAGGAAATTCAGACATGGCTGTGATACTTCGTGGGTACTTCTGGCTTTGTATTTCTGCTTATACCTTTCATACTCGTGCGACTGCTTCCTGTCTCATTTGTCATATGTTGTGCAGATCATAAACGGTAGCATATGTCTCAGACAATGAAGCAGAATGGAGTGGAAATAGGGAACCCATTCGTCCCTGTTTTTTCCCAGGAGAAGTCCCGAGTTTCTGTGTTTTTAAAAGCTCTCGATGACCGCAAAATTCGACTCAGTCCGCTAAATGTCCGAAGTTGTTTCAAGTCGTAAAACTAGGACTTTTCTAATAAGGCACGCTAATATGTCGACTTCTCCAGGGTGAGAGAAAACATCTGTACGAATAGGACAACCATCACCGGCAAATAGAAGGGAGGAATGGTATAGGGAAGAAGTTGCGTAGGTTAGTGATTACAGAAACTGGATTGAAACTGCGAAGGATGATGAACGAATGTGTAGGCCCAAGGTAAAATCAGTACGTGAACTGATTGTCTCGCAGTATTTTTCGTATAGTTATTTCGTTTTTGTGAGTTACCTTGTTTTAGTAACGATAAAGTACTCTGCCTTTTTAATTGCGTGATGGGTAAAAATTTTGTCTTCTAACCCCTCCCTCCCGGTCCACCGCCTGTATGTTATTTAGTATACCTGTTTTATGTTGGTTTTTTTTTAAAAAAATGGGATTCCTAACTACAATGAAGGCATAATGAGTCAACCACTGATAATAATAAACCCGTACAGAATTACAAGTTTCAATCTCACAACAGACAACGTGTAAATTTATATGATCTGTAGATTTATAGCACATACAGGTCGAGGTGTGAGTTAAATATTAAAACTTGTCTGAAGGAAATGAGTTGGGTGTGATCATGATCAATTTATTTAGAATCAGAAGTCGATTTTTTGTGAGGGAGCATTAAACCTTCATATTATGATCCTTCGTGACTGGCTGAATAACTCGTGAAGCCTTGAAGACTTGCGACATCAATCGGATAATAGTTGTGTATACCCCTGTTAAAAAGTGCTGCAGCCACCAGGTCGGTGCGAATAGTCCAGACATTTCTTTGTTGTCGGTCAAAGGACGGGGCATTCACATGTCCTATACCACCACCTGGAGGCGATTTCTTGAAGGCCAGTTGTTTCATGGTCAAGGTCTTTTAACTAACAGATGAAGACAGGCGGTTACGTGTAACACGAAATATTACACATCTGCCACACAGGTTGTTTTAATTAATTCCAGTGCCGGCAATCCGAAGTGGATTCCGAGCAACTTAGTGTGTTACGCACTTTGATCCAGTTCCAGTGCGTCTCAAATTGCCGTTTATTACGGTACGCTAGTTCAGAAGTGGGATGGTCGCTGATGTTATAACCAGATAATTTTGTTCCTTTTTTGAGTTTGAAATTTCTTAAACTATGCAATATGAAACAGTGGAATGCGCAGTTTGTCCGCGACAAATCACGTTTATGTAAGTTTATTTTGAATAATAATTCACTGTATGTGTTTATTTTGATTGGAACTGTACAGAATTATACTGAACAGAAGATGACAGTAAAGGTTTGCCATTTTGTCGGCATGTGTGTTAATTCGGAGTTGGTAACAAGTAATGTAAAATTTACAGTAGTTGTGAGTAGGAACAGAATATAGGACAATGAGCGGTATTTGAAGGCATACTTCAGCCGTCGGTATTGCAGTAAGTTCAGTAAATTAATATTGTGGGCATCACAATACTTGTGTATTTAGTGCTAATACATTACAAAGTGTGTTTTGCAACGTTTAAGCAGAATGTTGCACATGCTCGTAAACAGTTATCTCAGTGGATTTTATAAGCAAGAATGCATCGCTTTTAATTTTGATGGACGTTTTACTACTTTCACGTGCAAACAATGTAAAACTGTTCCATTCTGTGGCTGGCGTACGCTTATGAGTGCGTTGTTAAGTATATCTTTTTCGTTCTTACGTACATTAGTGACGTTACATTTGCTAAAAACCTTGCAGTAGGACAATTAATATTTATCTGTTTCAGCATATCACCAACCCCTGAAGTTATATTTAAAAGCCGAGTTCGTACCTCGCAGAGAACACGAATTCTGTCCATCATAAAGACCAATCGGTATCTGTGCTGTTCTCGCATTTTACGCAGTGCAGATTGGTAGTTTGTTACCGACGTTTCGGAATAAATTCGGTCCCATTTTTAAGGGATGATGGAGGGATGTTACCGAGAGTTTGTCCCGAATCTTTGGTAACAAACTGCCAACCTACGTAGCGTAAAATGCCACAAGAGCTCATATCTCATTTACACCGCGACGGAACCCTGAACTCACGCAAAGACCCATCGATTAATGATATTTAGGGATATACTGGCTGCTTATACGAAATATATAAATACATTGTGTATGTGCGAAATTCAGTTGCGTAGTGTTGCAGCAGGTAGTGCCTGTCCTTTAAAGGTTTTACGTGTCATGACAACTTTCAACTGGACTTTTCCCTTCAAACTTAAATCAACGTGGAGTGCAGAATCTCGAGATCAGATTCGGTTCTTACTCTTCCATTTGCGAGAATTTTTTTGAAGTTGAGACTTCATCAATATATGAGTGTTTTGGCACGTTAATATGACACCGACTTCGTTGCTTAGTGCTGATCTGAAACCATTGGTCTGTAGCGGCTGCAAGTTTCAAAGTTGTGTGTTGGTAAAATGTGTACGTTTACAGATTTTTTTTTCTTTCGGTTTATTGAAATGGATTATATTGTAAACGTGATTATGTGTGACATAACTGCATACAAAAAATCTTCGTATTGACTACATCCTAGCATTCACATCCCCAACTTTACTCACTCTCACACAGTCTCCTTCTCAGTCTCTGTCCTTCTTAAATCCCTACCAACTAGGAAGATATTTTGGTTTGGTTTAAGAAGAAGACCTTTCACCCTTTCCTTAATAGGAATCTGAAAACAAACCGTCCGTGCTTGTTCATTTGTCGACACGAACAATATTTCCGTATCAATTGCCTTTCTATAGGAAATTTCCTCCTTGTCATAAACAGTAGTCGTTTTAATGTTACGATTACTTAACACGGATGCGAGCAGAGTACAACGGCCTTCATGAATCCCCGCCTGTCTGCTCCTCGTATGTAAGTTTAACAGTTTTGAACTTCGTTGTCGGTAACATTCCTCTCGGTGCTGCTGTAACAACTCTGCAGCATAGTGGAACTCTAATTGCTGTACTTCGTCCTCTGTATTCTGTCCTAGAGGTGACTGTACTCAGCAAGATACAAAAAGTCATGAAATTAAACACGTCTCTTTCCTGATTGGAATTCGATACCGTTGCCTTCAGCTTGCAGGAATCGTATACGCCACACACAGGTTGTTGTGATATTTAAGTACACTCACATTCAATGAATAATTATTACTTTGTATATTTAACAACGATTTTTCGCATTTAAAAGAAAGTGCTGAGAAGAATAATTCTATCTCTTCCCCCTGGGCTTCTCGAGGAAATAATCGTACAGTTTCCCATCTTCCTCGTCCGTGCTTCATATTCCGACTATTTCACCGTTCTTGGCTTGGTAAGCTTAATAGTATCTCGTGAAAATACAGATTCTATATGAAATATCGTCATAAAGTTAAAAGTTTCTACAACGTGAATTTGTGACTGTAATTGAAAGCACTAATTTGTGAACAGATGATGAAAGGCCCGAATTTCTGTCCATGGTAACAGATGACGCTGAACGTTCTGTATGAATTCTGTCTTTCGTTGGTTTCGAAACGAGGACTGTGCAGGAGGAAGTATGTTGTTTACCGGGTCATGTAACAGCACTTCACACTCTTTGATCTTCAGGAACTGCTAAAGAACATTGTGTCCCAACTAGAAGAGGCGCCTCCTTCTTCTTTCTTGTGACGTACATTTACTTGATACGTATTTTCCTGGAGACAGGTGTAGGTGTGGTCGAGATGGACCAGTCGCTTAGTCACTGCGGTCCACAAAGTTGATCCTTTCGGACTTCTTGTGCAGCTGCGTGAGAGACGCTGTGTACACAAATCTTCTTACTGATTTAAAAGCCTCCGTAAAAGAATTTCAAAGTCATTTTCAGCCATACCAGACGCTTGAGTGTAAATGAATTGTGTTTGGTTGTCAGTATAAAGGTAGTACGTTCACTAGCTCAACAGTTATTGTTGATTAATATGGTTTGCATATTACGATGTTTCTGGTGTAATTTTCTCTGCTGCATGTCTATTAGGTCCTCATTTTCCCTTCAGCAACCTGTTTTGAAGCGTGCTGAATTGCATTCTTGTGGTAGTATGCACATTTTCTTTCGTACCTTGTAATACGACAGGTAAAATTATAGTTCTGGGTGTTTTAAATGCTGAATCTTTACGCAGAAGAAGGGAAGACATCTAAGATTCGGAGGTGCGTGATATTACCAAGATAAGTAATCTGCTCTTGGCATCTTCTTCAGTGTAATTTTGATCTGTTACTGCGTTAAGGGAGTATTTAAACTTGTCACATTTTCGAATAATTTAGGTATGCCAAACATATACGAATTTAATGCCTCTTCATTTCTTCCTGGCCGTAATTTTGTTTTCTTACTGCATTTCCAAAATAATTTGTAACTTTCCCAAGTTTTCTGAAGGTTGAGGTACTACATTTATATCACGATCCTAACGACCGTTCCTGAGGAAAGGTATGCGTTCCTGCTAGACGAGTCTCCTTGTTTTGAACATATAATGTGGTTTCTGTTGTCTTTCCTATATTATTTACGTTTTTGGCCCAATACATTGATGTAGGAATAAACCAGATATATCCAGTAGTTTTCCATCGACAAATGAAATCTCGAGCGAACATGAAGCCGGGAGTAATAAATAACATCCTGATCAGTCAGTTACAAGAGCCAAACCATTTGATAAAATGGAGTTCTTACACAAAAAAAAAACACACGCACTTTTTATGACACATTACTACTGTTTACTTCAGTACATAAGGTTTATGGTGGCTGTTTAGGCCGAAACATGACGGATCGATAGTAAATAAATGGAATATAGTTTACCTTTTGGTTTATTGTCCTGGCCGTCGCACTCCTTTGCTTCTTCGTCACAAGCGCAGCAGTTCGTTGTAGCCATTTGGTTTCCAAAATAGCCATTTGCGACGGTCTCTGGCCATTGTCTATCTGTTTTTTATTACCGTCATATTTGAATCCTCTTCAAACTCGTCTCGCCGTCTTTTACATATCTTCCTCTCTTCCTTGTTCCTTTCATTGCAGCTATTGCTATTTGTTTTTGTTTTCATTGGTTTTTGCATTCTGTCAGCATGACCATACCATCAAAGTTGAAGGGATTTCGTAAATTACGTATTTTCTTAACGACAAGTATTTTCAGTAAAGTGACTGACTAAAAACCTGTTGCCGATCACTAGCAGGGACAGATATTTTACTGTTCAGTGTGTCCAACCCAGCCTTCTTTCCCCATTTCAGATAAGTCCGGGGAATTGTTTCTCTTTCCTGGGTAAAGCAGCCGATATACCACCGTCCAGTACCGAAGTTAAGAAGACAAGGCCCTTCTTTATCTGCGCTCCCTAATGTGTCCTAATGGTGTTTCTCGGCCCAAGACCAAGTGTACTTTTACCTTACTTTCTCACAATGCGAATTCCATTGAGCTGCCTTCCGTCGTCATTTTTCTTTTGTAATCATCTCTTTGTTTAGCATTGTGATCGTCTTTTGTTCTCGAGGCACGCCATGGCAGAGTAATTGGTTCAACCCTCGGTCAACAGCTCGGCTAGCAGAGATCATCGGCACCCACTGCATTCTTCAGCAGTGGCCTTGGCAACGTAAGAGAAGGCCCCCCCCCCCCCCCCCCCCCCCTCTCCCCCCCCCCCACCCAAAAAGAGAGAAGGGGGGCCGGGGCGGGGATTTTTGTTCCCCCCCGGGCAAAAGCCGCGCCAAGAAGAGACACCGGCCCCCCCCCCTGTTTTGCGGGGGGGCCCTGGGAAAAGAAAAAAAGGGCCCCCCCCCCCCCCCTCGTTCTTGGACACAGAGAGCACATAAAAAGGGGAAAGAGTGCACTGCTGCGTAGAGAACGAGACATGGCATGAAACAAACCTAATATTAAAGGACGAAAAAATATTTACTGGGTAAATTTGCAGTGCCAACTTCGAACCAGTTTCTTTGCATTTCTGTCCGTAGTTCATTTTCATTTGAAAGTTCTGTTGTGTGTAGTCCAGCTGCCAGCACTTAGTATATTTGTTGCGTGCACGCGTTTCGATATCTGTCGCGCCATATTCATTTTATTCAGAATGTATGCGGACTATTCCTCTAGATCAGAAATTCACCAATTGTAGTTCGAGGGGGAAAAATTCATAATGGCGGAAAGAGTTAGCGAATAAAATCACACAACGTGACATAAAAACCGTCTGACAACATTTCTTCTAAATATCACATATCAATTTCCTCGAAATCCAAAGAAGTTTTGAGTATTAAGTACAAACAGACGGACAAAATATTGCGACATTAATTTACTTTTTGCTAAGATCGCATGAAAGCATATATGCCCAGATCATAGCGGATGTCAGAGGTTGCATTCTTTCATCCGTCGTTTTACGTGTATGTAGACTACAAGATGCAGTGACATGTCGGAGAATATGCCGTTAGAGTAAAAGGAAGTGTTTCACAAACTTGCATTTCTCTCCCTACACATCCCAACGTTTCAACGTTCCCGCGTTTTCTTAGTCTAGTCACACATATTAAATTGTTCGGTAGAAGAGTGTAATTATGTGCAACATGGAAATTGTCGTGTTTATGGTGTAAACATTAACTGTTTTCGGCTGTTGTCGAGATTAAACTATGTATGGGATGGTTCACAAGTCTCTCTTCCACTTAAGTTGCATGTTCGTCTGTATGTATTTTGTATTCGTTCAGCGGAATATTTCTTACATATTATAGAGATTAAGAAAAAATTACGAGATGAAATAACAACGAAAGGGAGGAATGGTGTAACGGGGAACTTAAGAACTTGTTCCTTTTTCATAGTACTGTTAGGTGGCTGTATCAAGGACGTTGAGTCTTGGGCATGCGAGGAAGCAAGAAATACCTACAACGTGGGAGTCTGAAACGTGGATGGGGCGGGGTTTAACTTTAAAGTGCATGTGGGGGACGCGCGGTGGCGCAATTAGTTGAGACGCTGTGCTACAAGCCGAAAGCTCACGGGTTCGATTCCCGATGGTGTCATTGGAATTATTCATTGAAATAATCCTTCCGGCCGCAATCTCTTATTACAAATGAGTACCAGGAATATTTCCTGGGGGTAAATGCGGCCGGTGTGTGGGGCTGACAACCTTACCACTTTTACGTGCCGATTGTCTTGAAATATGATGGCCCCAACCTCCTGGAACCCTCAGGTCCTCTCCAGGCCTGAACAGAGTTTGCTTTACCTTTACTTCAGGTTCACTGACCTGCATGTACCTTTTTACAGAACGGTGAGCTTTCCTAATGTAGACGGTAAATTATTTGCTAACTCTTCATATTGGTCACAGTGACATGCGTATTTTGGAATTTTGCAGCGCTTCGCAACAGCGTGTCAAGAACGAAAGGATAAACGGTAGATTTTCAATTGAATTTTTTGTGTATGGGATATTGGCTACATGAATAATTCATCAAGTAGATTTTTTATAAACCTGGACTCTTTTACTATTAATTTTCATGCAGCATTTTAAAATCTTGTAAATCAAGGAATATTTTGGGTAGATGTAGTAGTCGTAATATTTTAAATACCTGTTTTTTTAATTTTCTTCATAAAGTGTTTTCGAATAAAGTCTAAATGCACATACATGAGCCAATTAAATATTTGTGACGTGGCGGGAATTTTCCCATTCTTGTTGGCCATACTTCCCGTATTTCCTGGCATATTCATGTCCTTCCGAATCAACTGACGGAATTTTGTGAAACTTTTTATGTACATCATAACAACAGATGCTACCTCACCTTCGTAATCATCAATACTATCAATATGGTGGTCATGCTATTATGTAATATGGGAACGATATTTGCACCAGTAATACAAGTCCTTCAATTTTGCATGATAATAGACATTCGAAAGCATGCACATTTAAAAAAGCTAATTCGTAATTAAAATACAAAATAACAACACATAGGCGACAAGAAACCCACTTCTCATGGTTGTAAAGAATGAGCCATTTTAGAAATGCAGGAAATGGAACGTAAATTTACCATCGAATGCTCCTTAAAGTCTATTTGAAACTTTCAATTGACTATTGGCGAAATCCATAGTCTTACTTGTGGAAAATACACACATACATTATCACGAACTTGTGTAGATATTAATTTATGTTTCTTCACCAGCCTTGCCGTGCAGTTTTGACAGAACGTGTGTTTTCATTTTTTTTGTTTGTGTGACCGTGCATCATTGATACAACAATAAAAACACCCAACTAGATGCAACAATAATAATTTTATTAATAACTTCAATCAGCTCAACATGTTTCGCCCATCCTCAGGAGCACTAGACTGTGTTTACAGCTTGTGGTATAAAGCACTGACGATGCTGCCTGCTGGTGACCAGGATGAGGTGGCTCCAACTCATCCTGGTCACCAGAACCACCTCATCCTGGTCACCAGCAGGCAGCATCGTCAGTGCTTTATACCACAAGCTGTAAACACAGTCTAGTTTCCCTGAGGATGGGCGAAATTATCGCCCGAAACATGTTGAGCTGATTGAAGTTATTAATAAAATTATTATTGCTGCATCTAGTTGGCTGTTTATATTATAATTTGTTGCCATCTTACTCTGAACAATATTAGTATGTTGGTGCCTAAACGGCTTTCCACTGCTCGTAACCGTAGGCTATTTCAGCGTCTGGAATGTGAGGACACATGGTACTTTCACAACAGTCCACTCTACATTTGGACGTTGCAGAGGTGACCAGCCCTCTGGCCGAGTAGACAGGTACAGCGGTAATGGTTGATCCACAGTTCCGTGTGTCCACCGCACCAATTATTCTCACTTATCCTGATGTTAGTGGTATTTCCGGGTTAGTAAATTACTCTTGTATAGACTACGCTCGTCTCCTTCCAAATGCCTTCCTGTTGACCATCTTCACTTCTCATGTCACTCGGCACTGTGTTACCACTGCAGTCGAAATAGCATCTTTAGGTGACAAGGAAGCGCCACAAGCCTGCCAGTTTAGACGCCGAAAAGATTTAGCACCCCTGATGTTTGATAGTAGCGTGCAGCATCAGGGTAGTGCTATATATAGACCGAAGAATGTCCGCGTAATCGCTTCAATTTATGTTTTTGTACAGTGGTCTTGCATGACGTCATCTTACACTTGCCATCTGCACCCTTGTTCACATTTAGCGTATCTGATGGAAGCTGTGAGAACCGGAAATATCTCAATCACTCTTTCTCCTTTCTTTGTATCACTGTTTCATTGCCATCTTACAGTTCTGGCTGAACCGCTATGTCAAGATTTTAAACGACTGGTTAAAACCAGCGGCGGATCTTTATGGCTTGATTCGTTCTGAAGAACTAAGTGGAAGATGCTCGTAAACTGAGCAAGCGGCTAGACCATGAAACAACGGGATAACGTTGCCCAGTAAGTGGCCCTACGTTTCTTCTATTTACCTAATCCTATTAACCCTGTTAAGTCCAGTGGTTGTTTCATGTACCGTCACATTTAACATCGACGAGTACTTCGTTTAGCCCAGAGATTGTGTGGTTGTGCTTATTCTCCTACAGCTTTGAATTATATTTAACTGAGGTGGAGTGTGTGCACCTCGCGGTACTATCTCAATCTGTAAATATAATTCAGATTAATCGTGGTTTTTAAAGGGTTAATGTGACTGAGAAAAAAAATAGGTTATTAAAGGAGCGTGTATGGTGGAAGGAAGTAATGAGAAATTCGTATACGTTTTGGTCAGATCGTAAGGAAAGAACGTGACAGATTTAAACGTAGATGACGACATAATATTAAAATGACGTGAGATGAGAGGACTGTAAATTGTGTACAGAATTCACAGCTCACTGGTGTTGTCCAGCAGCGCGTATGGTAATGAATACGTGAAGTAACCTCATCTACTTGTTTAGCTAGTAAACGAGTTACGTCATTTGACATTCTGTGTTATTACTGAGATCAATTTACATGTAAACCAACTTTGTCAAATACTTTTCCGCTCATTTGTTCAAAGATTAAGGCCGTCTGTAAGTGAAGGAGATCTATTACGGGTTTTTATGTTCGCTAATGAGCTGTATTAACCTCAACCTTAATATGATGAGGGATGCTGAGCCGACGCACCCGGTGCGGTTGTTTTGCAAATATTAGTTTGAACTTTAAATGTGAACATCAGCTGTGAGTAATGCTAGCTGCAGAGAGTGAGCCCACATTCGAGATCTGTCTGATGGATTGAAGTGTCATAGACATAAACCCAGAATCAACCTTACTGCGTGTTATATTGTTAAAGAGACGTTTTGAATTTCCAGATATAAAAAAGATTCTTAATTACAATATTTATACCATATTTCCAAAGCTGTTTACAGTTACTTATCAGTACTATTTGTTCTAATCCTTCTCACTCCTCCACGTCTTCTCTGTCTTCTTATTCTTTTTCCTTCTCCCTCATCTTCTTCGTCTTTATCTTCCTCCTCCTCGTCCAATATATCTACTTCTGTTGCGGGATATTGTGCAAAGCCCCCCCCCCCCCCCCCACCACGTGTTTTTTTTTTTTTTTTTTTTTTTTGTATGGCCCTTTACCTATTTCACAGGCGTCTGCG
>Ga0123355_10011139_pt1 | contig 13845 bp, 8 predicted proteins | sample TergutEmb28metaG_3_FD_89872 | JGI IMG/M metagenome (GOLD analysis project Ga0123355, IMG submission 89872) | Embiratermes neotenicus P1 segment gut microbial communities from Petit-Saut dam, French Guiana - Emb289 P1 | ecosystem: Host-associated > Arthropoda: Insects > Digestive system > Gut ... | reverse complement strand
GGCGAAAAAATCCTCAGCACGCCTTCCTTCGGAGGGGAAGTAAAGCCGTCGGTCCCATGCCGTAGATTTGCGGCATGTAAAAGATCCCTAAATTTACGTGGAAGTCGGAATTTAGGCAAAATTACTACCTGACATCTTTCTCGCCCACAGTTCCACCTTTCACTGCTAGGATCTCTCGCGTCGTTGCGGACCGAGGCACCTGGCGGCTAAAGTGGGAACGTCTAAAGGCGGGGAAATCAATGGTAAACTACCCCCAAGAACTTGCCCAGGATGCAGTGTGCCAGAGCCATACCGGTCACATGACTGTGCTCTGGTTCCTGCCAAGCCCGTCCTTCAAGGCTGAATACTAATGAATGAATGAATACCTATTTAGGACGTCCTGATTTGAGAGTTTTTTTTACGAAATGCACGTAAATTTACTAAACTGGACGAATAGCTTTTGAAAAGCATATCCTTGTGTCTGTGTTTTAACGAATTTTAGCACTAGTCTGTTGGCGTATGATTTCATAATATCAGATTAAGTGATAAAACTGAGAACAGATTAGGTCTGAGGAATATTTGATGCCAGCAATTTAACCCTTTAAATACTAACAATAACCTGGATTATATTTAAAAATTTAGCTTATACCGCGCAGTAAACATATTTCTCGGTTACTGCCCGCTGAAAGCTTAATAAAGAGTCGCCATTTGTTCTTAAACCACAACAAACACATAAATACAGTCTTCTGGCAGAAATAAATTTTTAGACTTTAAACCCGATGGTACATAATATAACCACTAGGCTTCACAGGGTTAATTTCGATCAAAGTTTTAGCTTATTGATTAACTGTGAATTCTGGTGACGGCACATTAACACAAGAAACAGACTATTACTATACATTCCAGCAACTGATATAACATTAATCAGACTGAGCATTTATAGAGTTTTTTGAGCAGAAATTCTCTATGATACAATACTTAGATTTATCGCCATTCTCAATGTAGCATTACAATTTGCTACGAAAAAGCAGTAATGATCTCTCAGGTTTCGACTCTGCATTTATTATTCCCTCTAACTGAAGAGTACAGTTTGAGATGGCCTAGAAATAAAATCTTGGGGACAATGCGTGTAATTCAGGTAGGGGAATTTCATTGAGGAAATCTCTACACTGTCGGTGTGTTACATTTATTAGGCACCTAGGAAATCACCCGTAAAAATTTAATTTACATATTTGGGCGAAAGTAGTTCACTGCATTTTAAGACATACTGCATAATACCTCTTTTATTTCTACAAAATTCCGGTTAAGTCAGTTCAGTAATATTCACGGTTTTATAAACCATGCGCCAAAACTTAAATTTACACCCCGTAAGGCAAAGGAAAGGAGACGTTTCTTATGAGAAATTTGTCCTGTTGCAGGGTCATAACTAGGTAGGTAATTTATGTTTAACGTAACAATGTGGCTGTTTGCGTAACCATTGTTGCCATGGAAGCGAACAAAATTGTTTTCCCTTTCAATTGTCAATAATGTAATGAATACTGAAAGCATTGTTGTCGAAGTGCAACAATGCATTTCCTCTACTGCGCAGCCAACAGTATGAAAGACACTGAGATCTTCATCTAGAATGTCTAAACCTGGTGTTCTTCGACAGATGTTTTGTAGAAGTTCCCAGAATCACATTTCACGAAAACCCGTCCAGTGGGAACTACGATGACACAGAGAACAAACGGACTGACAGTTGTATATTACAAAGCTAGCACATGTCTTTCGCAAATGACGCGAAAGCGCATAGAAAATCCTGACCCTAACTGTTTATTTTGTTTCCCATTCTATAGAAGGCAATGTGAACATACATAAGACTTCATGTAGAGTCCCCGATATTTTTTTTCGATTTTAACTAAATCTGGATTTTCTCGTTGGATTTTTGTAAATATCCCAAATATTAAATTTTACGAAAATCCGTCAAGTGAGAGTCGCTATATTACATCCGGACAATCAGACATATGGAATGACATGGCGAAACTAATATGTTATTCTGGTAACTATGGGAACAAGCATAAAAATATGGAGGAAACCTTTAAGAGATGGCACAAATTGGTAGCCTAAGAAACAGCGAATTTTAATACTCGAGAACAGGCAGCGAATTTAGGAATTTGTTTGCAGCAGTTCAGCAGAAGGCAGGCTTACACTAATAGGATTACTGCTAGGAACCTGCGGCTTTCGTACGAGAAGAACTCCTTGAGGAGCTTAATAGCTCTATCTTTCTGAGCAGAACTTTTTTTTTTCTTTTTAAAATTCTATTTGCTGTAACTACATCAGTGTGTTATTAAATTTTATTAAAAAACCTGAAATTGGTGCATTGCAGTTATGAATGCACACAAAAAAAAATAAAATAAAAACTGAAATTTTTGTTGATACCATGTCAAAGTGACAGAGAAACTATCTTAAACCAATTACTACGTACATGCTCTTTGCTCCTGCCTGAGGACCATACTTTAAACCTCAACTTTATGTGAAATGAATATGCAGTGAGTAAGGCAAAGTCACCACCATGAATCTTGCAATATCGGTTGCCTCAAATATAAAAATGGTCTAGATTGAAACACGTAACAATAAAGGCGAAAACAGCTCTGTGCACGGGGATAAATATACGAGCAGAGAGACACGCTGCATACTTAACCGAGCGTGAACTGAAAGTTCTTTGTAGGTGTTTATACTCTCTTCCCTCAATGAACGTCAAACACTCCGAATCATGTGTAGGGTGTTTGCTTTCAGGGTGTTTCACAATATATATTATACACGGTAATGGTCACTGATATCAGAAGCAACGAAGACAGAAAAAGAGGGGAAAATCTTTTTTTTTTAATGAAAACCAAAGCGACGTTGAGGTTGTAACTTTCCACCGATTTTCCTTCTTGTTGTTGCAAATATTTTGAGCTGTCGTGCATGCGTTATTTATAATGACGTGTCTTGCCTCAAGGAGTAGCAACAGGGCTATGTTTTGTAACACACTTGTGTGCCATTATTTACGGAATAGGCAAAACTGCAGACTATGGTTCAAACGAAGAAAAGTGAAGGTCTTTGTTCCCCATGAGCTTTATTTGCATCGAAAACCCTCAAGTATGTGGTGTTACTAAATTTGTAGGAACTATATGCAGCTTCTTTAGTTCGCTGTATCGGGCGGATGAACTTGGTATTAAATATTTTCTACTGTTTCCTCTACCTACCCAATAGTCAACACGTTCCAGTGCCTTAAATCTGCACGATTTACTGGATTTCCTGTAGACAAAATATGTGGGAAATATCTTAAAGCAGTTCATGCTGTCTTCTCTTGCAGCTCTTCCAATTCATTCCATGTTGCTTCATTCGTTAGTGCATCAGCGTTGAATTTCTACACAAACGAAATGAAGGAAAAAATATAATTGAATATAAATACGCTATCCAGGTTTTCGAAAATGATGTTGATCAGTTGGTGACCTCTTTTAGGTTTATGCCCCCATTGGTATATGTAATTCGACGTTTCGGAGGACAGTACTGCCTCCATGTTTAGATGACCCTGAAATGGAAGAAGTGCGTTGTCTCGGAACATATGTAACCGAAAGAATACAACCAAGAGAACTAAGGTTTTACGAAGCGTTGACAGGCCTCAGTTGCTTGTGGCCTTAAAGCGCGGTTTATAGAGATCACAAATACCGGTAAATTTTAAGTAGCTTAAATGGGATAACAGTAGGTGCCAAGATACGTACCCATCAAAATCAAGAAGTATTTTACAAAAGTAAATGCACTTTTACTTGGAAGATATACTAACACAAGACTGAAAAAATGATACTCCAGGCCTATTCAGCTACACAGATCGGAAAATAGCAGACACAAAACGTTTTGTAGACAAAGTCCATTTTATAGTGATTGTGTGAGATATTTAAAAAAAAAAAATAATACCCTGCGTCGGTAGTAAATCTGCAGCAAAATGCACGGTAATGTAGCTCTATAAATTTACTAACACGTTCAGATTCCATAATATCTGACCCTCTATTTATTTTATTTACGTTCTTTCTTTTCCCCGTCTCGGGTCTGATTATTTGGAGACATCACTGTACTTCTGTAGAAATTAACTACATAAAGGCGTAAGTTTTCACTGTTTTTTCTTTGCATGGCTTCTTTACTTAATTAGGAGAACAAAAAGGAGCACTGAAATTATGAGTATACACAGCTCTATTTTAGACGAGACTGACGACAGCTGAAGGAGCTGAACGCTTGCAGAACTACACCGAGACACAGCAAATATTGCAGAGATTCAGTCACTCGGAATGTGTAGATTAACCGTAGTACCTGTGTCAACAGACCCTGCTGTCACAACGTGCCTCTCACAGACTGGCAGCCTTAAAAGGCTGGCACAGCTAAGTAGAAATGGTATGTGACACTGTCTTAATGTTGAGCCCTTAGTTTTTGCACATTAATCCATATTTATACTCCGTTGTCGGTTGACAGTGCAGGCTTAAATGCACTACTTTGTTTGCTGCTCACTGTAGGCATACTGTTCTTGGTCGTTTGTTGCGCGCTGTAGGTATGGTATGCCATTTTGTTATGTTTCTACGTTGCGCAACGTAGCCATATTTGGAACTATATTTCTCTTGGGCGCCACTTATTCATGTCATCCGAAAATCTGTTGCCATCTGTTAAATTCTCAAAACGACTGTTTATCTCAATAATCTGTTGATAATATTCACCGTATTAATTAAGTAAATAGCATATTGCACTCCGGGTCTGCATTCAGTTCCTTAACTACTGTAATGCGTGATTTATTTTCGATAAAGTTTTGTTTGCTTTAATGTCTTTTATTGGTAGAGCATCGGTTAGAGTTAACATTTGTTTATTTTGCCAGAGATATTTTATTTGTCACGAGCCATTTTTCATGTTGGCAGCATTGGTTGTTAGATTTATACTCGTGGCTGATTTCGGTCTCAGTAAGATTACGAATGCCCGAGGTGACGTTACGGCATGATACGCCTGTAAATTTCTCATTGGAGCAAGATGCAATTGCGGTGTTATAAGGAAGCCGACGTCCTTGTGGATACAACCGTTTGCAACTGGTATTTTATGAGGAAAGTGGTACAGAAATATTATATATGATTGGACGAAGGAAAGTGACAGTTTTCGATTTATTTTAATTCTAAATTGTATTCAAAATTCTGATTTGAGTTGTAAAATGGAAGAACATTATAAACGCTTGCGCTGCAGGAAGCACGCGTCTATTCGTGTTTTGATCACTGTTTGTATTTGCTTGAATTATTTTAAAAAAAGTCGTAATATTTACTGTTTGTGCCCAGTAAATGTGTATATTAAATATTAAACTGACTTTTTATGTAGGAAGTATTCTCGTGTGCAGGGACCTTGGTGAGGAGTAGTGAGTCATCGTTTTACCAGACGCCCTCTCAGCTAGTGCTGTATGATGTCTCTTGACATAAGCAGGACTGTACGAAGCTGAAACTCTGTCCTCATTTCCTTTGAATAAAATTCAGCGATTTGGCAGCCTGAGTAAGCTCTCGAGTTCCGACACTTGATGAGCTAATAGGGCACAAAAATTTACATGGTGGTAGCGAAACCCTTGCAATTGTTCTATGCGATATTTTGTCCACGGTGAAATGGTCATTTTCAGAGAGATTAGCCACCGAGATATCATACGACTCTTCGTAGTGCTTGTTATATAAAAGTAAAATAGGAATTTGTTCCACCTAGCTGAAATATTGCATTCCTAAACCTTCTGTGCCGGAATTAAATTCCTGGTGCAATCTGCAGAGCTCCATATAAAAAGTATAGGACTTAATTTGTCCACGCGCACTCTCACTAAGGCAGCACGAAAGGAGGACAAATAGAGAGAGGAATGTAAATTAATGGACACAAATGGCCAACGCTTACGTTGCCTAGCTTGGAAATCAGACCCAGCACACTGCGGTTCAGCGCATGTCTTGTTCGGCACCAAATGGTTAATAGCTGTCTTTTGATTAAAGAGAAATTCATTTTCGTTTGATAAATATTTACTCGTGGACGATTTTAATCGAAATCATGTATGTACGTCGTGATGTGTAAAAGTAGGAGCTCGTTTCCTGTCTCAATAGTGAATCCTGGTGCAGAAGTCGCGCCATGCGGGAATGAAATACGGACTGCCACTGCCAAATAACGCATTAAATTTTTTTTAGCGACTCATCCTCGAAAGCATGGAATTTGGATCTTTGTAGAGCTGTGAATTTATTCGCTTTGCCGGTCTGGAGCCTTTGAGACAGATGGTATGGAGTGTAAGATGCACAGTGCTTTCAGGCACATTGCAGATATTACTGCATGGAGAAATGAACCCGTTTTTATAATAGGCCTATTATTCTTGTGGCAGTAGTCCGGCCGAATTCTCCGTGTAATCAGAATAGAATATTAAAATATCCTAAATTTTAATAACCAAGGTCATAACTCCACGGAGATGAGCCATTCTTCAGTAGACCCTAAATCCTCCCTTACTCAAGAAATCCCCCAAATTTTATAGAAACCGCTAGTGATTTACTGTGTTCGCAAAGGCCAGTCACTTGTCCCTGTCCTGAGTCACACGTGTGCATTATATGTTATAACATCCTATTTATTTAAGATCAATTTTAATAACATTTTTACATATGCACTTGGGTCTTCGAAGCGGTAGCTTCCCATTAGGTATGCCACCCGAAATTCTCTATGTAACTCTCTGCTGCCTCATATGTGCCACGTGTCCCACACTTCTCACACTCCCTGATTATGCCATTGTAATAATGTTTGGTGAGGCGTCAATATTATACAGTCCTTAATCATGCAGTTTTATCCAGTTCCATAGACCCTATCACATCCTTCTCACGACCGTACAGTCAGGTATTTATTGGTTTTTATTTGGTATAAAACTGTCTGTAACTGTGGCCTTGTGATTTGAGGTGTGCGGCTGCTCGGTTACTGCGATCGTGGGTTCCAGTCCAGCTAAGGGCATGGATGTTCTTTATAGTCCACTTTCTTGTTTTGTGTAGGTAGCGGCCTATTAACGAGCTGATCACTCGCTAAGAGGAGTCTTACTGAGTGTGTGTGTGATTGCAGACATACCCTGAATTTAATATGCTCTCAGTTCTGCATGCAGTTCTGATTTATTAATGTCTTTCCCAAATAACTAAACTGCCCCACATTTTCAGACGTTTGATAATTTATCGAATTAAGATACAATTACAGAATTGATTATGTCTGCTTACATCTATATAGACACCAACATTTTCCTTGAGACTGTCTTGTGTATACTGTAGGATTTCCTTTAAATTTATCGTCTGTTATACATACAGACATGTTCAGACCAGGAAGATAGTAAGAAGACGCTCATGTTTCAACGTAAACACTGTGAAAACGTATTCGGAGAATTCAGGATTGAGTCGCCTGTATAAGGCGAGAGATGATGTTATGAGCAAAGAGCTTCATGCTCTCCACTTTGAGCTAAAACATGAAATACAGCGGATATAAGTACCCACAGCAACTGGATAGACAGAGAGAGAGAGAGAGAGAGAGGGGGTGGGTGGGGGAGAGGGAGAGAAAGAGACAGAGAGAGAAAAAGATTATATCATTTATGGAAAGTTTCTTGGAATGAAGCTGAGACTGACTAGAAGTACGAAGACCCAAGAAGAATGAAAGTCAGAGTAGAATAAACAATGATGATAAAATAGAAGACTTACTGTTATGGCGTGTGTTCTTTATCATTCATTTTTAGGGATCGTTTCAGTATCTCGGATTGAATAGTTTTTGAATTGAATAGCATTGGGCTTATGGGTAATAATTAAATAAATTTAATATGCAAAGAGGTGGCCTTGTCTAGCTTGATGTACTTGATGGTGGGACAGAGGAACAACACAGACGCATCTGTTAGGTTAAATAAAACGTTTGGATAAAAAGCAACTACTGGACACTCAGTCTCTTCATGCAAATGTCCGGGGTTTGTTCCCAATCAGACAATATATATATATATTCCTTTCACACAATTTTTTCATTATATACATTAAACTGAACTTTAAGTTATTTTATGTACCACGGTTATTAAAAATGAACGGTAATGGGATGTAGGTATTGAGGGAAAATAAAGCATAATTTAGCCTGCCTACAATAGCTAGCATAATTTACATCCAGACTGCTTAAACAGTGAATAAGTTCGTAACTTTATAAGAACGTCATCCAAATTATCTACGTACAAGGGTGCAGTTAGTGTTTGTAAGCTGAGTTACTTAATAAAATGGAAAATATTTATGAATTTTAGATTAGCATTGTCTCTGTTCTTCCTTCCCATTTTATCCTTGAGCCGACACGCTGATTTTCACGAAAAGCGGAATAATTGTAATACAAGCATAGAATGCACACACACCGTAGTTTTCGACTTCCTACACCCAGTTATAACAACACGACAGATATACAAACTTTTTGGCAGGAGCGCCATTAGCATAACTTGTGTTAAAGGCCCAGAATGATGTTGGTAATAGACATTGGGAAAATGCGAAAGTTTTATGACAATACTCTGTAGAATGTAAAAAACAGCTTTGCTCAAGTGGAAAATTCTTTTCATTCTTCTCAAAGTGAAGGCTAAAACTTTGCTAGATGGAGGTGTGGAACGTAATAACACTTGATGTGTATCTTATTGTATTGAAGTCAGTGATTACATGAAAAGGCAAGGGTGTTAGGGTAAAGGTAAAGCAGTTCCGTTACAGGCCTGGAGTGGCCCAGAGGGTTTCAGGAAGTTAAGATTCCCATATTTCGTTACAAAGGCACAGGTTGGTGGTAGGTTGTCAGCCTTATGCACCGGCCGCCTTTACCCCAAGGAAATGCCCCTGGTACTCATTTCTGTTAGAGGCTGAGTCGACCTCAGGAGCATAGTGCGATCGGAAGGATTTTATGTCAATGAAAATTTCCAATGACACCAGTTGGGATCGAACCAGCGACCTTCCGATTTGTAGCACAGCACCTTAACCACTGTGTCAACGCGGTCCCCAGTATTTGGGTAACATCCAACTTATTTAACGTTTTCGGAACCAGTGAAGCTATTTACATAATAATGCGCTTACAAAATAGTATTATACAACACAAATAATAATAAAAATTGTTTAATAATAATAATAAGCTCTTTATTATCAGCGTGTTGACAATGTAGCAAAAAGGTCCACTACAGGAACAGCATGAAAACATAAACACTGCATGAAGTAACGATAGCAAATAACAGTACGGTAGCAAGTTCTGGTACCAATAATTAACATAGTTTCGACAAACCTACACGAAAAGAGACATTACACTGAACAAAATAATTTCCCTACTGATAGCATTAGCGGAAAGACAGCTGCGAAGTTTGAGGTCGACAGTAAACAAAGTAAATCTCTGAGATCTGGATTCGGAACATGAAGGCAAAAAGTTTCCAAAAGATTAGGGCGATATTCTGTAATATTATAGATATTAAATAATAATAGCCTTTTAGTGACGCCACTGAATTTTGAAGATGCGAAATTTTAAGTAATTTTGTACTTTAAAGTGATAATATTAAAGGTAAAGGTAAAGTGATCCCATTACAGGCCCGGTGTGGCCCAGAGGGTGGGTAGAGGTATAGCTCTATTCTTCCATGACCGCGGCACTAGAAGGGGGTGAGTGGTCAACAGCATGCCCCGGCCGCAATTTACCCACGGGAAAGATCCGGTACCCATTTTACAGGAGGTTGGGTGGGCCCCAGGGTCGGTCTGGATGGGCGGGGGTAAAAAAATAATAGTAAAATAGGGGCGACTGGGACTATTTCAAAGTCATTCAGAATATACGTGAGCAACATAACAGGAAAACATGAAGTCAAGGAACTCCAGGAATCAGCCATATTGGACGCTGCACACATACTTCGGAAATTTCTAATCTAAAAGTACAATAGATTCAACACTGAAATTAACGATATAAACACCATGAATAGTAACAACAGAATAGCTACAACACTGTTTTTCCTAGGGACATAGTTTGTCTCAGGAATATAAGTATAGATACCCTGCATAAAGGAGATGATGATGATGATGATGATGATAATAATAATAATAATAATAATACAGCTGAATGTGTAGGGACCTTAACTTCTGCAGTGGGAAACATGGCTTAATGAATTCTGCTTGAAAATTCTTCTCAAATTATCATGTGAATAGTACTTCTGATGACGTTTAGCGGCAATTCTGAAGTAGGAACAACTGTCAGCTACAGAAGAAATATCACGTGTTATTAGTGGATAGATATACGTCAGTACATAGTTTACTAGGAAACTTCGGCTTCGGAAAATACTGACAATATGCCACAGTAGTATAGTTATATTTCAAATGTGCAAATTGACGTTTAATTTAACTAGAGTTAGTATCAAGGTAACATTTAAGTGAACTTCTCGTGTTGTAACTAAATATACACTACATTAACGTTCACTTGTCACTGGTATACACACTTTCTAGTATTTCCAATATTCCTGCTACATGGGTTGGTTGTAAACAACTACCTTCATGCAGTCCACTAAATTGTGTGTAAATCGGTTTATTTTTCGAGAGGTCCCTTGGCATTGCATAGAATTTATATAAAACGTATCATTCCTAAAATACGTGTAAAATTTAAAAAGACACTCCAAATTTTATATTATTTTGTAATAAACTTCAACATTGTTTAAATTGTCCAGTTTTTGTTTTTCCATGCTATTTGTTTATGGAGCTATTAAGTAGCTAATTCCGTTTTTGTTATGCTGAGTTAATTTTTCTGTGCTTCCTTCTGTTTCCGTTTAGTACCTTCTGCTTTATTTAATGAGAATTTCTCATTAAATGCTTTTCTGTGTGACTGAGAAGCGTGGGTTAGGAGCACATTGTCGTGTTCTCCTTTCTTTTTCTTTGTGCTGCGATTACAGGCTTCTTGAATTTGAGACCTCTTGACGTCGTCGCTTACTTAATGCACGTAGATATAAAGTTGCATTATTACAGAACTTGCGATGTAACAAGGCAGTGACAGTGGCAACTTGCAGCCGAAATAGGTGACAGAAATTTCGGAAATAAAATTTACAGTTACACCAACTGATATTGTTTTTTTTTATGTTTTGTGTATTGTTGTAGTTAACATCTCTCAGTAAGAAATGGGAAGGTCGCGTAAATGGGGTGGGTAAATACAAGTGGCTGAAAAGAGCATAGGATCATAAAGTTTTATGTTTAAGAGGAAGCAGAAATTTAATCAGAATTCGAATTAAGGTTTTCGGAGCTGAAACAAATTTCGTAATATTTAAAGGTAAGGGAATTCTTATTTTGGAAACCTGAATATTAAGTTGAAGTCAGACATTAAATTTTATGATTTTATTTAGCTCAGTGTATTCTAAAATAAGATAAATATTCACTTCAACTTATCAACCAAAGAATACACATATCATTTCACATAAAACACATATAAAACACTTTAAAACACTCTGACATGTTTCGATCTTGTCAGATCATCATCAGGGAGCTTTTTCCTTGCTAAATTTATATTACGCTATTCACAATTCAATTCTTATTTGCAAACGAGGTGGTGTGGCAGCATATCATGTTGTTGGGAACATGATATGCTGCCACAACACCTCGTTTGCAAATAAGAATTGAGTTATGAATAACGTAATATAACTTTAGTAGGGAACAAAGCACCCTGATGATGATCTGACAAGATCGAAACATGTCGCAGTGTTTTATGTGAAATTATATGTGCATTCGTTTGTTGATAAATTGAAGTGATTCTACGAAAATGCACGGTGCTACAATAAGATTTAAAGATAAATATTCATTCGAATAGCTAGCTAGATAGCTAACTAACTTACTAACTGCCAGGTTGACTGACTGAGTGACTAACTAACTGAATGCCTGGCTGGTTAACTAAGTGACTGACTGACCAAGTGTCTGACTGGTTAACTCAATAAGTTACCACCTACCTGACTCACTGGCTGACTCATAGGTTAACTAACTAACTAACTAACTAACTAACTAAAAGCAAACTCAATTAAGCAGAATTTTTCTTGCGAAACTGACAGTTATTTAGCTAGTCAAGAACCCCCCCCCCTCGCCCCCGCACATTTTATGGCACTCCATGTTTCTTTCCGTGTTTGCAAGACCCCATCATCCCTCTCTAACCTGACACATATTATCCAGTCTATGCCCTTCCATTTCAATATTATGCAGTTTCGTCATGTAACCCTCTTCTCCTCGACCTTGCGGCCAGGTACCATGTTTCCAGTTGCTTTTTCATTTTATTCGTAATGTAGATTTATGAACCATGATGCGTATGAAATTAAATTCCCACCGAAGCAGAACAAATTTATTGAATTATATATGCTGACAAAGCTAACTGAGCTGCTCGACGGATTAAGCGCGAATTTGCGATTTTTTTTTTATATTTCGTGTTTGTAGAAAACGAAAGGACGGTACTGACAGTTGTGCACTCTCGTCAGGACGGTCGTACAGTTCCTTCTGAAGTTCATCACTAGAATATCTGACATTGAATAGAGTTTCTATCAATGCCATCTTAAAAAGTTCAGTATATTTATGGTTGACTCACTTTTTAATTAAGAATGCAACATTCTTCAGCCACTCCAGTAACGTATGTCAACTCGTGCCAAGACCTGAAATAGGACCAAAATTTTGTGTGAATTATTTTTGTCCCCTTAACCCGTGGTAGCTTTAAATGGAAGGAGTGAAAATATCACGAAGATCTAAGCAAAATTGAAGGACTGGAAATTTGCCGTGTATGGGAAACGCACTTCACAAAGTGCTTCGACAAGTAGTGCAATCTTTACAGATCACTTTGAAGAGGCAGTATCAATTGGAAGGGTAACTGTCGTTACTGGTCTATACATTCAGTCCTGAAGCTATCTGATTGCACCAGGTATAATTTTATAGAATGCCCTCGATTCCGACCGATCTCATCATATCGCAGACTTTTGTCAACATTCTCACATCATGTGCAGTCTCCTTTTCAGACCCCTACTCCAGCTGTACAGGTTAGGAAATAGACATGTAGGTTCATGTCACGCAAAGCATACACGAAGCAAACTAGAAGACTTTGTGGTCGTAGACTTTCTTTGCTAGGCCCATAAGAGCGCTATTACTATGGTGTCTGAATGCATTGGCTATTTGTCCTTGTCGAACAGGCGGATGAAAACGAACTAATGTTACGTCCAGGGAGTATTCACCACAAAATCGTGAAAGGTTGTTACGGCAAGGAAAACCTATTCCAGAGGACTGAAGGACATTGCGGGTTTTCTTCCGAAACTGCGACCACATGGACGAGATATAAATCATTCGAATGCTAGAGGCGTGACTTAGGACGTTGAGCGCGGCTGTTTCAACGGCGGTCTTGGATCTGTGAATGTCCGGGGCACTCCCGGGTCTAAGTCTGGACTTTGTGGAACGCCCTTGTAAAAGCTAAAGTGAAATGTTTTAAATTAAAAACGTTTATTTGAGAATAAAATATTTACACATCTATGAAAAGCAAATCTGTTTTGTTTGAATAGGTAATCGCTATATCATTCTCAACACTACTATCTTCATTAGGTTGGCCGGGCAGCTCAGTCGGCACAGCGACTGACTACGGGCTGGACGGTCCGGGATCGAATCCCGGTGGGGACGAGGTTTTCCGCCCGTCTATACCGGCCGTGGGGCCCACCCAGCCTCCTGTACAATGGGTACCGGGTCTTTCCCGGGGTATAGTGCGGCCGGGGCGTGCTGCTGACCACTCACCCCCTTCTAGTGCCGCGGTGATGGAAGAGTAGAGCTATACCTCTACCCACCCTCTGGGCCACACCGGGCCTGTAACGGGATCACTTTACCT
>Ga0123355_10011138_pt1 | contig 13846 bp, 12 predicted proteins | sample TergutEmb28metaG_3_FD_89872 | JGI IMG/M metagenome (GOLD analysis project Ga0123355, IMG submission 89872) | Embiratermes neotenicus P1 segment gut microbial communities from Petit-Saut dam, French Guiana - Emb289 P1 | ecosystem: Host-associated > Arthropoda: Insects > Digestive system > Gut ... | reverse complement strand
TGTGCTACATACTCCCCAATGGACACACAACCAGCCAACCGGATCTGACCGCCTACACAGCCACGACACTACACCACACGCGGCAAAAATACCACCAAGTCGTCAGCTCCTGAGGATGTGCACAAGGTAGCCCGAAACATGTTGAGCAACTTATAAAGGAGAAATAAATATAATACTAAGTGACATCTAGTTGGTTTCTTACTCCACATTGTACTACAGAATTGGTTGACAAGTAAGTATGCAAATTCAGAATATTATGAACAATGTAAAATGCCAGTCTGGGGATGAAGAAACATATGGGGGCTTCTAAAAACTCTGTAATACAGTATCATAGTACTGGAAATGATTATGGTGAAGAAAAGTTCATAAGCCTCCCTTATTAGAGTATTTTTGCCTGTCTTTCCTTGGTAGCTTCATATAAATAGACGGTTACCATTTCCTTGTTCATCTTTCCTGGTCGCTGTGTGTATCTAATGGTGTTATTTTTTATTGTTTGCTTACACGGTATCATTAAGTAAACCAAAAAGTAGTAAATCTATGACATATTTTTCAAGAGTCTGTTAAATTTTGCATTTTGTAACTGCAGAAATTTTGAAGTATCAAGCTGGACTTCATTGGTTGTACTTTGACCACAAAATTTCTTAGTGCTGATAGTTATCCTAACCAAAGTTTAGTCACATTCTTGTGGCACCGTACAAAGAACTGATTTGAGTCTGGTCTATTTGGACATGTCTGCAGGCTGTACTGGAGGCATGGTGGGGTAGTTGGTTGCAAGCTCTTACATAGCTCATGTTGTATTTTGCATGCTGTCAACTGAACAGAATACTTGCACTATAATTTGGCACTGCCTAAAGTAGGTAACCATGAGAGTTATGTGTGATTACTATGGAACATATATGTTAGCATTGGACTCTGACTGAAGAAGCAATGTACTAAAGTAAGAACACAAGTACATGATTTTAGAAAGATTGGTGATACTTCACTTATTCTGTGTCTCCAAGCACCTGCAGTATGACCCCACACTCTTGTACTGTAGGCTCTATGCAAGCTGCTTGTGCGTGCGCACACACGCATGCACACACACAAGTGCCATTAGATTGTGATCAGCCTGTAGTAGATTGTTGGAGTGAAACTGAAGTCAGTGCTTCATTTGTGACAGCACCTGCTTTGCAGAGTTTAGAATTTTCTGCATGTCTTTGTTTTCAGAATCTCTGTTTCGGATGCAAGAGCTGTGGGAAACTTTTGGAAATAATTAATTTTGTTGTATGAATTAGTAATCAGATGCAACAGACTTGATTGCTGTAACACTCAGTGCCGTTAGTGAATCCCCTCTCTTAAGGTGGTCTGAACAGTCATCAGTTTGTCTTGTAAAACTATGAAACTTTCTGAATAGTGATCTTCATTCGTGTTTCTACGTCGTGTAACAATTCAGTATTCCGACATTTAATCGCTATGCACTGCAGAAACCCAATAGGCTGTTACTTGAGCAATAGCTGCCATGGAAACCTTAAAACTTATGTTCACTTCATGTTGCTTGCAGGATGATGTGGGCAGCAGGAGTGTTGGCCTCTGTCAGCAGCATCACATACCCGGCCATTAGTGCCTTTGTTTCGATGCATTCTGATGCAGACAAGCAAGGTAACCAGAGGGCTAGGTCTGCCCAGCATGTGTTTGCTTTCATTGTAACAAATTTTGTTTATAAAGTGTTTTACTGTGATAACTGTAAAATCAGGACATGACATTTGCCTTATATAATACATGTGGCTTGTGAGTAAGTGATTAGTTGATGGTAGTTGTTGTGGAGCAGAGAAGGGGTAAAGAGGTATTTAGTCTGGGATGTTGTATGATGATGTGTGTCGTTAGGTAAGTTGTTGATGCTGTTTCAGAAGAATGTGTCTCCATTTTCAGAGGTTGGAGTTTCATGAAGAATGTGATATTCTTCAGGGACCTGAATCTGTGAAGGAAAAGACAATATGTACTTTAGAAACATTGAGAACCACTTAACTAATGGTGCAGGGTCACATCGTGAAAGAACAGAATTCTCGATTCTAGTACTATGAGCACCTGAAAACTAACAGCTAAGAGTGCCTATATTTCAGTCAGCATGTCATAGTCATAAATGGCTAACAAAATGTATAAATCCAAGACCTTTTCAGACTCATGGTGTGAATGTTCATTGGCACTGTGATTTCATAGCATCCCTGTAGGACTAAGATTCATTCATTACTATTCGGCCTTGAAGGCCGGGCTTGCAGGAACCAGAGCACAGTCATGTGACCGGTATGGCTCTGGCACACCATCCTGGGCAAGTTCTTGGGGGTAGTTTGCCATTGCTTTCCCCTGCCTTTTGACGTTCCCACTTTAGCCGCCAGGTGCCCCCGTCCGCAACGACGCGAGAGATCCTAGCAGCGAAAGGTGGAACTGTGGGCAAGAAAGATGTCCGGTAGAAATTTTGCCTGAATTCTGACTTCCATGTAAATTTAGGGATTTTTTACATGCCGCAAATCTAAGACATGGGACCGACGGCTTTACTTCCCCTCCAAAGGAAGGCGTGCTGAGGATTTTTTTGCCCCTAAAAATCCGACGGCTTCGTCCGGGTTTGAACCTGCAAACTTGGGTACTAAAGGCCAGCACGCTACCCCTAGACTACCGAAGAATAAGATATGTGTAAATAAATTAGTTAAAGGGTTATCTGTGGAAGTTACAGCTAGAGGTGGCTGTGGAGTGGTGTGTGAATATTATGTTAAACCAGTTATGTGACAGGGCTAGGTCTAGTAAACATATAAATGTGTTCTGTGTTAGATATCATAACAGTGAATTGCCCATACACTTATTGTTACAGGACTTGTCCAGGGCATGGTTACTGGTATGCGAGGGCTATGTAATGGACTGGGGCCAGCAATGTTTGGTGTCATCTTCTATTTATTTCATGTTGATCTCAATGAGGATTTACCACCTGGTCGTGTAAGGGATCAGAGACCGTCTGTAGTTGGTGACAACAACACAGTTGGTCAAATATTTGATTCCATCCAGCCTGTAAGTAACAAAACAGTATGTAAATATGTGATATGGCAGTTTCAGCCTTATCATTGATAATTTACTGTTTGGTGTGTAAGTAATGCACCCCCTACCCTCCCTCCCCCTGTGTGAAATATGGTCACTTTAAATATTATGTTATCAGTATTATAAAAATGAAATAGTTTAATCTAAATGGAGGAAATTTGAAGAAGGTGTGGTGCACTCCAGCTTCAGTTAAAACACTTCCCCAATACGTGAGTGAAAATTGTAAATTCCATGTCCACTAGTAGATTAATTTATGCAAGATTTGAAGTTGTGTTCATTGTCATGTCTTCCACCTTTTAAGGCGCAGTAATGACTCCAGTCATTGCTGAATGTAACAGTGAGTGGCAGGATGTTGACTGAGGTGTCAGAAACGTGCCTTAGTAGCAGTGGTCTTTGGCATTTAACCCTTGGCACGCCGGCTTATGCTTGTAGTTTAAACCTTGGTCATTGAAGGGTGTAGTTCCATTAATTACATTTACCGTATTTATAGCATGTATGTGGGCAATGTAGATGTGGAAGCAACAGAGAACAAGCACAAAGTTCAGTTGTGGCTGTGGGTGTGGATAATGTGACATGACAGGGAGTTTGGAGAATGAGAGATTAGAGCTTCTGACACTGATGTTGTTTAAGATTCAAATCCTTAATCTCCACTTGGAGTGCTTGACCCTGAAGATGAAGGTACACAGTCCTTTGGAACTTCAGGAATTTTACACATTGCATCCCAGAGGAATGGAATCTTCAGATCAAGTGTTATTTGCAGAAGACAAATGTAATAACGATTTTGACTGAAAACAGGGCTTTGGTAGGAATATGAGTATTGCACACAGGTGTGTTGGTATAAGTTCCCATTGCATTGTATGTTGCAGCTGGTGCCAGGTCCACCATTTGTGTTTGGGTCGTTTCTGGTTATATGTGCTCTCTTGGTCGCTTTCTTTATTCCTGATGGTACAACCATAGGCAGTAATCTCAGGACAAGTTCTCGACGGCAGTCCGGTAAGTTACGTGCCCTTTCAGGTAACAGACAAGTGTGCTTGTTTTATGCTAATTGTTATGTAGTTTATTAAATAGTGTGTTGTGTTGAATGTATGTGTGCATGAAGCAAACGGGTAACCATAGTCCTTAAGTACGATACTTATTGTAGTGTTTAACAGGAGAATGGAGAAAAGTGCATAATCAAGAGTTTCTGAGTTGTCCGTATCAGATACGAGCAGGGTGGTCAAATCAAGGAGGAACTGATAGGTGGGGCATGTGGTGTGTATGGAGAAGAGGAGAGGTACATGCAGAGTTTTGGTGGGGAATTATAAGGATAGGTGGAGCGAGTCAAATACAACTTGTGAAGATATTATTATATCTACAAGGTGTAGCTTAGAAGTGTTACTCTAAGTCACACCTTGTAGATAAAATAATATATTCACAAGTTGTGTTTGACTCGCTGTACAATCCTTATAATTGTATACAACACAACGGGAATGACTCACTTAAAAATTTAGTGGGGAAACCTGAGGGAAATGGACCATTTGGAAAAAGTGTGAGTAGTTGGGGGGGGGGGGGATATTGGGTAGGAGAGCATTGACTGGATTTATCTGGCTGGGCACAGGGACATGTGGCAGGCTGTTGTGAACATGGTAATAAACCTTTGGGTTTCATAAAATGCTGAGATTTTTTGATTGTTGTGTGGAGTTTGTTAATCCATTAACAGCATGCAGGGACTATGGTTGGTGTTTATAAAAGGCAGCTTGGAACAGTAAATCAACTCTTGTGTTGTTAACCCATGCTGTGACTGCATTATGTGATGAATGTTGCTTTTAAATGCCTCCCACTGTTACACTGTAATGTGGAGTTATGGTTTTAGTGGTCCTGCCAGAACTTCCAGACAGTTTTATACCTTGTCTGTTCTGTTTGTGTCATGTGCATCGTACGTTGCTTACAGTGGAGTAAGTGAGCTGAGCTCCTGACATCAGTCTGTTGTGACAGTATTGTGTCAAGGCCTGGACAAGTGTCATTAGCTAAGCCAAGTTATTCTGCTGTGCACAATTCATGATGTACAGAAATGTCCGGTATATGCATAAATGAATACACAATACCTGCTGCCATTGTAGTGGGTTCATCAGAAAGCAGAAAAGCAGACACTTAATGTGGAATAAGAAACCAACTAGATGTCACTTAGTATTATATTTATTTCACCTTATAAGTTGCTCAACATGTTTCGGACCAACTTGTGCCCATCTTCAGGAGCTGACTAAGTCGTCAGCTCCTGAAGATAGGCACAAGTTGGCCCGAAACATGTTGAGCAACTTATAAAGAGCAACTTATAAGGAGAAATAAATGTAATACTAAGTGACATCTAGTTGGTTTCTTATTCCACATTGAACTACGATGCACGGTCAACCACATATCAAGTTTTTAGCCAACACTTACTTTGGTGGGTAAGTTTAAGAGGTCATCTAGATTACATTTTTAGTGGAATACAGTGCAGTAGATTAAATTTTTAATATAGTACATACATCTTCATGGGATAGTGATGAATTAAGCACAGTGACTGTATCTTTATGTCTTTAAGGTAGTGTTCTAGCCAGTAAGAAGTAAGCTTTCACCAGTCAAAGGAATTAGTAGGGATTGTGCATGAGTGCCATTACTCATCAGCTATCCCTTCGAATGTCATGATTTTGCAGCAGCCGTTGCAGTTCACAGTGCAGTGTAACAACGAATTAGATGTCATGGTGTCATGGTGATTACAAGCCAATCAAAATGAAGTTCATTTTAACAAAGTGTATGTTAGTGACACATACAATTTTGGGGTTCGAAGTTCACAGAGCTGTGTTGTCAAATATTCAGGACTTTTGGGATGTGAAGTGTCATTGGGTTGGTAGTTCCCATTGTTTAGAAGGAATGTGCAGTCACCCCCTCACAATTTAAAGTTATTCAGTTTCAGGACTTACACAATTCTAAAAAAGTAAAAATATCACTTTTTGAAATGTGTTGATTTTTTCTTGTGGGAATGAAAGCGCAATGAGATGAAGGTGCAGAAGGATACTGCGGGTTGATGACACAGGCAGTGGGGCTGTCATGCTGCAGTCAGTCATGTTCTGGGATGTTGGAGCTTGGATTTTGACTGTGCTACTTTGTATGTGCATGTACTGTTGACTGTTCAGACTTGCGCTGGACGTTCTGGAATATAATGATTGTGTAAGTCGGGGAATGTCTTTAGTGCCATCTGCTCTAAGGTTCAGGCCGTCCAAGAAGAATACTGCTTGGACTTGGACTTTGGCTGATCATTTCCCTCAAAATGTCAGGACCTGATTGCCCAGCAGCACGGCATCACGTCTGGAAGTCACGAATCTTTATGTTTAACATTGCCAGCTTTCAGTTTCTCACTTTCAGTGTAGGTTATTATTGTAGTGTTCAGCTTTACAACATGGTGATATAGTCTGATTGGTGGGTACCAGCCTTTCAGAGAAACGTACTGCTTCCGTCTTAATGTTTGATTTCAGGGATACCTGGAACCCAAAAGGTGGAGGTGGTCTGTTCCTCTGAAAAGTTGTTTGTCTCCTCCCACAATGTTGTAACACACAGGATAACAATATGAAGGTGTAACATTGATTGACTTACTGTAGATCGCTTACATCAACCAGTGTCAGTCAGAAAATAAGCTTACAATGCACGTATATTGGTTTATTTATATTTATCTCTAATGTTACAGTTTGTTTTTAATTGTACTGCAGTTACGCTACTTTTCCACATAGTATGTGCTATAGTTGGGGCATTAGCCTTACAGTGGGATGTGCTTTTCTCTGCCTGCCAATAGAAGTTTCTATTGTCCAGTGGTATCAACTGTCATGTCACAACTGTTTCTGTCTCATGGTCATGGTTAAGTATATGGCCACCAAGGCTGGAAACATACAGGGGTGCTGATAAGTCCTTAGCCTGACCAGGAAGGAAACAAGCTACTTTCCCAGCATTTTATGGAAGTTGGAGGTTCATTACCACATTCACAACAGTCCACCACCCGTCCCTACACTAGCAAAATCAATCCATTTCTCTGCCCATCATACTTTTGACAGGCACAGCTTGTTTCTTTCCTGTTCGGGCTAAGGACTTACTGGCACCCAGTACAGCATAATTGAGATAAGTGTAGATTCATGAAGTAACACAATTATATGCCATGTGAACATATTTTATGACTGACCATCTGTGACATGATCATTTATTTGGAGAAACACTAAAAAACTAAAAATTGAGTGAATGACTGGTGTAAATGTACTGTAGTTCACAGTCCTGATTTATTGCATCATTCTCAGCTGTTGGCATGTGAAGTTGTGTTGTGATTGCATGAACAGTGCATAATGTGTAGTTAGAGCAGTTGTGCCTGCTGAGGCTTGTTATGTATCCTGTAGATGCAAGCAGTTCTGCAGTTAGGAGAAGAGACAGTGGTGACGATGACGGAGATGACGCCGCGTGGTTCCACCGTCCCAAGCTGAGACTGCAAGGTGCTGTGATAATGCTGTGTCTTGCATGTGAGATTGAAAATTTAAAGACCTGTGTTCGCATATGTGAACACATGTAGGAAAACACCCCTATAAATTCTTTTTATATATATAGGCAACAATAAAATTTATTGCAATTTTAAAACTTGCTCTGTAATTTCTGTTGTATTCTCCACAAAATGCTGTTTTTCATTCTTTTATCTTTTTCTCTTCAAATAATACTTCTTTTTTTTTATAAGTCATGCACAAAAATGTAAATACCCACTCTGGTAGGATACTCACAGCAGTGTTGCTGATGGCAGCAGTTCTTTAGGATCTGACACTGGCCCAACACAGCATCACAATCCATGACACTTGTAATCGCATGCGTAGCCTTGGTGGCAGTGAGTTGTGTGGCTGTACTTGCGTATTCCTGATGCATAGTGGACTGAGCTGGGCTTTCACATGATGAATGTCAGCTGCCATTAAAGATTGAGTTTGCAGGTACTCAAATTTTAAGACTCAGCTCTTATGGGACATGACACTGTGTCATTGACTCAGTGGTTTCTGACATTTTGAAGGAACACAGTGTCCACACAACCTGGTGACTCTCTCACCTATATGCAGTTGCTTTTCCCTGGACCACTCACTGTGAGGAGGGCTACATCAATGTTGCGTGATGACCGAGGTTACCACTCTCGCTGCAGTGCTTGAACTGGTAGTGGGTGTTGCCCACCATGCAGCTTATCAACCCTTCTCATTGCCTCTCTTATGTTATCACCTCTTCGCTGTACTGGTTTTGAACCCTTTGGTCATTGGTGAGTGATCAGCCTCACTTGATGGTGAGCAGTGCCCCTTTCAAGGCCATGGTCATACACCTTGACACCTCCCACACCTTCCTGACTGGCCGACAACCTTTCTGTCCAGCTACTACCCAGTAATACTGCATCTGTGTCTCCTCGATTCACCCTATGTTTGGCATTTTTCTGGGACCTGTTCATCTCTGGAGCTGAACGCATAGCTTTTCTTCAAAATTTTTGGAGCCTCATACACAACCATGTAGCATGATCTCCCAGAAGACCTGAATCAGAATCAGTTCTGTGAGAATCTCAAATCTTGCAATTAATTATTTATAAAACATTTTAGGTTTTTTCACTATTTAGTTTTATGGTCTTCAGGATTGTAACAGCACATGATGTTGAAGGTACATGCTACCTCCGTCATCAGGATGAACAGGAGTAGAGTACTGTAAATGGTTATGTGGATGGATCATTAAGAAGACTCAGGAGAGGCAGAGAGGCATTAGAACCGGCCAGTAGGGACAGTGAACAAGGGACTGAGAAAAGAGCTGTGGTCATGACTACTCTGGACCGTTGTATGGGGAGTATTGGCCTTATTAGTGCCATGCAGAGTAGTGTCATGTTAGTAGGAAATAACCGGCTTGTGGGATTTTAGGTGCTCATGGCAGTGTTGCTGAAGATTCCCTTCTTCTGTGATGTCATGCTTTGTAATTGGCGAAGTAGTTTTCCAACATTTTGAGGGGTCATAGTGCCTTCATCTACAGGGTCAGGCAGCCCAAGAAGTATTTCAAGTGCCTGAGCCTGCAGATGAAGGCACTGTGAACAGCACATCATCAGGAACTACTCACCTAACAAGCATTGTTACATTACAGAACATCTGAGTCTTCAGTAACTCTTTTATTTTTGAGAGAACCTAGTTTTGTTCCCTCAGTCCGTAGAAGAGAGGATTTATTGACCTGCTCAAGAACTGTTCTCACCATTCACGTTGTTAGTGTCAGATTGAGCTCCGTTCATAGATGCCATTTTGTAACTGGTGTGAATATTTGTATCACACGTTTTCATAAATACAAAAACACAATTATATGATGCTATTTAATTACAGGAATGCTGTGTCTGTTTTCAGATGGCAGTGTCATTCCGCGTGCAGGAGGTGTTAGCTTATCATTAGGAGATTACTGCTGACAGTTGAATGAATGTGTAGTGATTGCTGTATGGCATAAATATGGTATGATTTTAGTTCTCAGTTCTCTTAATCATGTTCAGAAACAAACGTAATTGTTAAAAATTCTCCATTGAAAAGCTTGAGTCTCGAGTCATGTGAAAGTACAGTGAAACTTGTTTAAGATGATGCCAGTTAAGATGTTTTCCTAATTAGATACTAGGGCTCTTTAATACCTGATCTTCCCATATGATTAACATACAATTTTTCCTTTTTTGTTTTTATGTTTTCCACATGCAAGATTTTCCCATCTAAGGACCGTGAACAGCTTATGCAATAAATGTATCGCCCGTTTAATTCATTTTTCACTTCAGATTTTAAAACAGATTCCCCAGGTTTACAGTGAGAAAATGACCTCTTAGTTCCTAATAGGTAATCTCCAAGGTCACTCCACACATGTGCGTTGTACATGACGTGACGTATGTCGCTTGCCTGTGATGTGTGTCATGTGTTGTATTGGTGAGTGAGTGGACAGTGTTTGTGATGCCTGCTGGTGTTGGAGACCACTTACTGTTACAAGGCTTATAATGGATGTTCAAGTTGCTGTAAACTGCTGTGAACTTTTCTTATCATTTTGCTGTTGACAAGTAAGGAAACTCATTTCAATGACATTGTTAGCTTCTGCTAGCTCAAATGAAAAGCCTGGTGTAAATCTGACAGGGATGAGAATTTAAATGGCTGTTATTACTTTGCATGTTACTATCGATGACTTTAAGCAACTTCGGTTTTTTAAACACACACAACGGTGGTCAACTTTCAGACGAAAGTGTTAGTGTATTTTAATAAACCTGGAAGTCTGAGAGACACAGCCTCATGTACCATTGTGGGCAATCTGCAGTGTGAAGAATGTGTGTTGTAACTATGTAATTGTTCACATTGTGTACGTACACATTTTGTCCTGTAGATCGTTTAATTATTGAACACTTGGTCAGCATGTGTTCAGCAGTGTGTTTAAATCGCTGAAGAAGTGAAGACTCAAAATGTGGTCTGATGGTAAAATATTTGGGTTAATGTATGTGTTTTAGTAAGGCAAATGTCAGTTTTATGTACAGAATGAGAAAATAACAGCAAGAGGTTTTCCTGTGTAATAAGAAATTTTCCTACCTAATCACCTTGGTTTTATTGAAGTCTTTCAAAAATTTCCCAAGAGATCTTCACCATATCTTGTTGTTCACTGTGATGAAAGAAGCTGTGGCTGAACACTCTTCATGTATGACATTTGACAGGTCAGGTTACATTATGTTGTGGACACACACACACATGCACACGCGCGTGCACACGTATGTGTATATTGATATTCATAAAAGTAAATTGGCCAGAAAAATTCAGCACAGGAAGAGGAGTGGTTGAGATTTTATGAACTCATTTATTTGCGACAGAATATATACATTTTGACCCACCCAAACTCACACAGAGAATGCGCAGTCTCCGACATGTACTGTCTGTGGCTGCTATAATGCTGCAGTTGTGGTTTTTAATCAAATTTTAAGGTGTGAATACAAGGTGATGGGCATCTTTTGGGTGTTTTCTCCACGTAGTATTGTTTATTGTTGTGTCCCTGTGTGTCAGAACGCAGAAGATGACCAAATGACCTTTATACTTATATCAGGGTGTGGTTTTTTTTTGTGCGCATGTTATATTTGTGTTGTCCAGTCAGATACATGCCCTGATCTCTTTTTACGGTGAGTATTGCCAGAATAGTCTTATGACCAACTGAATCATAAATCAGGGCGAATGATTTGCATAGTATTGAACGTTAACATGACCTAGACATAGATGGGGCAATACTATTAAGTGGATGGTCTAAGAATTGGGGGTGGAGGATGTGGAATATATTCAGGTGGCTAAGGTTAAGACATAGTGGTGGATTTTTGTGAACACGTTCATGAACCCTTGCATCGCATAAAATGCATGGTATTTCCTGATAAGCTGAAGAACTGTTAGCTTGACAAGAAGACAGCTGTTCCATGGAGTGAGGGATGTAGTTAGTTAGTTAGTTAGTTAGGTAGGTAGGTATTCTGGTAGTCTGTCTGAATCCTATAGATTCAAAACATATTACAACTTGGAGTCATGGAAGTGAACAAAATGGTTGGAATGTTCAGTGATGCACATGTATAATTTGGGAGTGTTGATGTGTGTGCTCATATGGTGCATAGCTGTAGTCTGAGAGAGTGCAAGAAAGTTGGCAAGTGTAATGCAGTTTTCATTATTCATATAATCTCATGTTGTGTTGTATCTCTTGTTTGCTTCATAGCATATTTTGATGCTGCAGAGTACTCTTGATTCACAAGGGATTTAGAATCTCTCTCCCACCCTCCCTCTCTCTCTTTCTCTCTCTCTCTCTGTCTTTAATAATAATAAGTGGATGACATTGTTTCATCAGAGCAGTGGAATGTCATGTTTGTGTCTCTTGCCCACAGGTCTGTCAATGGAGTTACAGTATGAAGTGCAACATAGCAAGAAACATGATGGTATCAGTCCATTGTCACCATTGGTTGATAACTCAGCAGTGCTTTAGTCAAGAAATTTGTGTCTCTTGGGCAGAGAAGCCAGTTTCTTGCTTGGAAATTGAGCATTTCGGAAAATACTCCTTGTAATTTATTGAACAGGGTTTCAGAGCAGTAAAAAAATTAACTTCAGAAGTACCAACATTGCTGTGTGAAATGTCCTTAATAAGTGTGATTTATTGTAAAGTGCGTTATTTGAAGTGGACCCAGGCCACTTGCTTCTTTTTAAGTTTAATTACATTGACAGGTAGTTAAATTGGTGTTTAGAGTCAAATTATGCCATAAAAAAGCGCAGTTGACCTTTTATTTTACGTTTCACCTTGCAGATGTGTAACTTTTGTCTGAGCATGACCTACATGTTACACTGTGTGACAGGCAGTTACTTTCATATGTTGACCCGTGGGACTCCATGATAATAAAATAATACAGCTTTAATATTGAGTCTGTGGACAGTGCAAATGTTGTTACTGGTACCCATGTACAGTATTTTATTTATTGATTATGTAACTTAGGTTAAGGCATAATACTATATCAGTATTTAGTGTGTTAAGCTCTTCAAACATCCAGTGACAATATAAGAACTTATTTTTGTTATTTAATAATGTAAATAATTGTTGGCATGTTTGCAGTTACGTACAGACAGTCCTTGCTTAGCCTAGCCCTGAACAATGTTTCACTTTAGTGTTGACAAAATTTAGTGACCAAAGATGTGATGAATTTTGCACAGACTCAGGTTAATGTCTTTGGTAGCAGCTGGCAGGATCTTCAGATGCTTGACTACTGTTGAGTGATTTTAATTCTTATGTGGGAAAGTGCTCTGTTCTGTGTTCCGGTAGTGTTTTGATTTTCAGAAATTCACCCACCCCCTCTCAACATCCAGTTAGGACTTAGTCCGTACTTTACTGTGTGGAGCCAGTTGTGTGTTGTTGGAGCTCATTATATAACTGCATTTGGAACTGATAACGAAGGTCCTCGTTTAACATTGTTCCCTTTGTTTCTGAAAGTCGCAATGTGGAGTGAAACAGCTTAGAACAGATAATTTTTTCTCATAAGAATTAATTAAGTACCCAGTGTATGTTCCTGAACGTATGTGACCTGCCTCTTACCTCACTGTTATATGGATACCTGTTACACATATTGACTTCTGTTATGAACATTTACATAATTGCAGCATAATGAAAGTGATGTATAGGGTGACACAAAAAAACGGGAACGTTTGAAAAACCTTCCAAACTATCATTGTTTTTGTAAAACATTTTTATGGCGAAAGCACGCTGTTGACCATTCCACTGATCCATGATTACTAAAATGATGGCGAGGTTGTCTGTAGCTCAAGGTCCCTCTTCCGCAGTGCAGCCAACTGTACATGGCTGCCACTACGCATTTCAAAAGTTCCCGTTTTTTTGTGTCACCCTGTACATATTGTGAATAAATGTGTTTACTGATAGGCTCCAATTTATGAGACCCAACGGATAGATGAACGGTCTCCGATAAGGACGGGTAGCTGCAAAAAAATGGAATAAGCAGTCGCGACACATGCGGGATGTTTGCTCTGGAGACAAAACATTCCGGAGTTTTTTTTTAAAGGAGAGTTAGGTGTGTAGGGTCTTGCTGGGGAAACCAGAGGGAAGGAGACCACTGGGGAGACCTAGGTGTAGATGGGTGCATAATATTAGGATGGATCTTCAGGCGGTGGGATGTGGGTATATGGACTGGATTGGGCTGGCCCAGGATAGAGACAGGTGGCGGACGCTTGTGAGTGCGGTAATGAACCTTCAGGTTCCGTGAAATGTG
>Ga0123355_10011137_pt1 | contig 13847 bp, 9 predicted proteins | sample TergutEmb28metaG_3_FD_89872 | JGI IMG/M metagenome (GOLD analysis project Ga0123355, IMG submission 89872) | Embiratermes neotenicus P1 segment gut microbial communities from Petit-Saut dam, French Guiana - Emb289 P1 | ecosystem: Host-associated > Arthropoda: Insects > Digestive system > Gut ... | reverse complement strand
TGTGTGACATATACCTATTGCTGTGTGTACAGTGTTAAAATCCTGACGATGTACAGAGAAACTGTCCGAAACATGTAGAGTTTTATTCCAAAAATAAATTTGAGTAATTAGTGCATCTCTTTGGTTTTATTATAAGAATATATCATGATGCACGGTCACCTGAATGTCAGATTAGCGTCTCCTTGGCAGTGGAGGTCAAAACCGTGCATGAGACAGAGGAAGAAATTAGACGGGATTGGAAATGCTCAATTAAAACTGATTTAGAAATAACTAAACTGGTGAAATATGATAGGTGTTGATAGGGCGACAGCGAACATGTCCAATATTCTGATACAGTGCACTTCCAAAAAAAAAAAAGTGACAGAAACTGCATACGGCGGGTTTAGCAGTTTCTGCTACTAAACTAGCGATCCTGGATTTTATGTTCTGTGCCTCTACGGCTGATTGACAATCAAGTTTCTCTTTGATGTACAGGAAAGAATAAATGCATGCAAAGCGCCTAGAGGTGAACATTTGCATTACTGTTGAAGCGGAGCACGTTAGAGCACCTAAAGGAAGAACAACAGAGCACGTCAGTTAAGGATGGTAGAACAGTAACACGTAAATGTATGCAGAACGAGACGTAAGAAAGACCAGATGGATGAGAAGACAAACTGAAGTCTTTCAAATTAACTTTCAGTTTAAATCAGAGGAGATCAAACCGGACCAAAAGTAATTTGACACAAAATCTACCGCAATGAGAAAGTCGGGTTTAAGAATCGTAGATGTTTGCTTCTGTTAGTAGAGTCTGAATGAATTTGTGTCCCTTTTGAAATTTTACTGGCGTAGATGAAGAATGTGACTCGTGTCAATTACTAACACCAACATACAACGAGTTTAAAGACAATCTGATTTCCAATGCATGAAATGTTACTGTCTTGAAAGAAAAAAAAAACACTCTGAACGTCCTTTCTATATAAAGACCAAGGTTGAAATTCAGTTGATCTACGAAGCTAGAATGCAGGGCGATTTTAAAGAGAAACTCTCGTTTGGATTCTAATGTCGTTCAAATAATTTCTTCTTTGTTGCAACGACATTTAAATACCTATGATTTAAAAATGATAGAATTTATAGTCCTATCTCGGCGCACTATTTATAATTCAAATTGTTAAAATTTTCATTACTTCATTATATTCGTCAGACATAATCTCAAAATTTCTCCCTGATTTCACATTCATACTTAATGATGAATTAAAACCTTCCATACAGCATTATATTTTTGAAATGTCTACCTAAATAACGTTACACTGATATCTGGTACAGTTAACAAGTTACCACCACCAAACAGAAAGTATCCCTCACAATTCAGTACCCTTCCTACGGACGATTGGCACCAGCACGTAAAGAATATATGATAAAATCACAGAAATGTTGAGTTCAGCTTTCTCACATATAACAATGAAACTATAGACTTAAGAAATACTTTGTTCTAATGTGTTTTTGTGTGGCAAGTTTCAAAACTATCAAGCAAGGGACATGATTTTCCTAACATGTTTGTAAACGTAAAATGATCCCGTTTCAGACCCGGTGTGGCCCAGAGGTTGGGTAGAGGTATAGCTCTACTCTTCCATGACCGCGGCACTAGAAGGAGGTGAGTGGTCAGCAGCACACGCCGGCCGCACTTTACCCTCGGGAAAGTGCCTGTACCCATTTTACAGGAGGCTGGGTGGGCTCCAGGGCCGGTCTGGGCGGGCGGAAAATCTCGTACCCACCGGGATTCGATCCCGGACCGTCCAGCCCGTAGTCAGTCGCTATACTGACTGAGCTAACCGGTCCACTACATGTTTGTAAGAATAAGAAACATATAGGCGGAAGCTACCTATGATACAGGTGACGCAAAAAATTTAGAATAAAAATACAACTTATGCCTTATGCCGAAATTACGAGCGTCACACACCACCGCCATTACGTTTTTGCGTTACGAACTTGAATTCTTAGTGGCCGCGTATTTAAACTTGATCGATTTTATGTTGCAGCGGGGTCTTTGATTGCGTGCTTCAGCACTTTGTTAATTAATTACTTGCTTTTGCTTCCAGACAGAGATAAAGAGGTTGAAGGGGTTATCTAGGAAATTTGTGCATGTAATTAGATTTTCTCAAGTCGTCAGGGAGTATTTCTCCAAAGTAAGAGCTAAGAAAAGGCACAAAACAGTCTCTCTCAATGATACAAAATCCAAAAATAGCAAGACCCACTAATTTTCAGGCGTACATTATTTTATTCGTCGAGTGGTACGTTGTGAAGCGTACTTCTCTAAATACAGGCAAAACATTAAGTCATGTGACTAGATAACTTCGTACAGAGATATGACATTGTTATGATGAAGAATCCAAATCCTTTTTAAACCTCTAACTTATATAGTTTGTCAATAACTTAACAGGAAACACAAAGAACAATCTACAGCTGATTAAGTAATACCAAAAAATATAATATAACTGAATATAATATAGTTTTAAAATATAGTGATATTTTGAAACTTTATATAATTTCACATAAAATATATCATAACTCCTATATGATTCGATCTAAATTAGATAATATTTAGGGATTTTTTACGTCAATTAAGCATATATAAAACAAATAATGTATAAATAATACTTAAAAAATAACAGGCCGATGTTACGCTGTAACAAGACTCAAATGAAGGTGACGAAATGATGCAGCATTTTATACTTATGTTTAAGACGTCAGAGGTTTAAAATCATTTCGAGACAATCGGCATATCAAAGTGGTAAGATTTTCTACCCTAAGCACCCGCCGCCTTTACCCCGCAGAAAATATTCCTGGTAATCAATGAGTCGATGCCAGGGAACGGCCGGAAGGACTACGTCAACGACACCATCGGTAATCGAACTCTCAACCTTCCGACTTACAGTGCAGTGCCTCAACCAACTGAGCCACCGCGTGCCCACGGGTGTGTTCCACGTGTACACAAAGTTCGTGTTCACAGAACATCCTCTAGTGGAGACTGGTATAAGGCTGGTTATGAGGACACACATTACGTTCACTTTGCTTTATACAGTATATCACCGCCCTGCTCCCGAGTCACTGCCGGCTCTGTTCTCGTGTTCGGGTGATTCCTACAAGAATGATGATTCCTCAGAAGACCGAGTGATCCCCAGGGGCGTATACAAAAAAACGTCGCAACGAAAACAAGGGAAATAGGAAAAACTCATAGACAATAACACAGTCAGTCAGTGGACGTCTTAAACGAATAAAAGTAGAGTATGCCCATGTATTGACTTCCATGTCACTTTAGAAGAAATTAAATTTAGCGAACAATGATTTAATTTACACAATAATTTAAACTCATTTTTGACTCTAAGCAATGAGTTATTTAGGTTTGTTTGTTCCAGCCCAAGACATAGCTTCAAAAACACGCTATTAAAAGGGAATATATAAAACGTTATTAAAACTGGAAAGCAATTTAAAGCATTGACTCCATGCAGCGAAGCCCGTGGCAGTGGCTCCTAATACGACGGAAGGCTACTCCCTGACTCTTAATCTCAGGAAAAAAACAAGGTAAAGAGCTTGACATACTGTGCAAAACATTAACATCATTTTACGCTAAAGTGAAAACTACTTATCATTTTCAACATATATCCTACACACAGTAATTGTGTTAAAGCAGCAAGTATAGAATTGCTCAAATGAATAAACCCCTATCTACAGCTGATCCCCTTTTAGTGTCTGGTTTATTTAAACGTACAGGAAGTTAGATGAGTTATGCACTGATAATAATTAACAATAATTTTATCATATGATTGTCATAAGGGACGTTTCTACCTCTTCTACTCCCGTAAGGAATAACAAAAACGTAACAGTACGTAGATAAATAATTGCTTAAATTTAAAATGCCTTGGGTAGCAATTGGTACATATTCTTAACTAAATCCCTATGCTCATTTCGAGGATCACATGCAAGTAGAAACCTGCCAGGCAAGAATTATCATAAAGTTGATAAGTTCTGGGCTTCAAAGTTGCTATTTTACAATCCCGTAAGAAATAGGGAATTTAAAATGATCCATATATAATTACCCCGCAGCCTGATTATTTTCACATTTCTTTCACAGTACAAGTGTGAAAAGCCATGAAAATAAATACCTTACATATGACGCTGACAACGAACTAAGGACCTTAAATTACCTGTTTTCATCAAAACGTGTTTGTACACACATCAAACGACTTCCACTGTCGCAGAATCGTGCTACTGAATCGTAGATTTTGAAAGAGGAAGGAAACTCAATACAGCCCCTTCTCTTGTTCTTATTAGCCTGTATGCCCACCGCACTAACAGTAACAGTCCTACAGAACGAGTTAAGCAGTTCCCAAATGGCCTCCATTGTCGTTTTCACGAAACACGCCGCGTTTATGTAGCCCTAAAGAGAGTTGAATGAACTCCGATCGGCCCCCAGTAAGACAATATGAGCAACAGTTAACCACTTAAGGTTGAAATCCAATCCATTTTATTTAAAGACCCAGTTTGTGCCGCGCAGTAAACACTTGTCTCCTCGTATTTTATGTTTTGTTGACCGTGCATCCCTGTATAATATTTTCAAATGAAGCCAGCTAGGTGCACACTATTTCTTAATATATTTCTTTCAACTTCTCTACGTGTTTCGGGCAACTATGTGCCCATCATCAGGAGAACCTACTGTATCTATGCGACACTGGTATTTTTCACTCTGTATGTGTGGCTGTCTGGTCTGCTGCAGCAGACCAGACAGCCACCCATACAGAGTTAAAAATTCCAGTGTCGCATAGATACAGTAGGTTCTCCTGATGTTGGGCACATAGTTGCCCGAAACATGTAGAGAATTTGAAATAAATATACTAAGAAGTACTGTGAGTGGGCCGGGTATCTCAGTCGGTATAGCGACTGACTACGGGCTGGACGGTCCGGGATCGAATCCCGGTGGGGACGAGATTTACCGCCCGTCCAGACCGGCCCTGGGGTCCACCCAGCCGGGGCGTGCTGCTGACCACTCACTCCCTTCTAGTGCCGCGGTCATGGTAGAGTAGAGCTATACCTCTACCCACCCTCTGGGCTACACCGGGCCTGTAAAGGGACCACTAAAAAAAAATACTGTACACCCAGTTGGCTTCATTTGAAAAAGAAAACACTTGTATCCTCGGTTAAAAAACCAGTCAGTTAATAATGTATAGGAATACTTTGTCTGAGATACATATAAGTACTCTGTGGGCAAAAAGTGATTTTTTAAAGCTAAGACTAGTTTTATAGTACATATACCATCTGCTAAGTTTTACAAGGTTCAGAAACAGAGATCGCTATGGCCTAACCGACTGTCCTGACAAACTATCCATGGTAACTCTTTAAAAAAAGACTAACTTAGCCATGTTAAGCCCATTCGTAAATACACGCACTATTTTCTTTAATACCTAATATCTTTGCATTTTGTCCAAAAAATAGGTTTATTAACTTCTTATTGTCATCAGAATAATGAGTGATTTGTTCTTTCATAGTGGTCACTTCTTTTAGCCACAAGCAATGCTTTATGTCATGAAGTTATTGAAAGTCTACACAGTATGCATATCGGGTATTCAATAATCATCCACTTTACATCAAAGCCATATTCTCTTAACTTATTGGACGCAATTTTTAATTTCACTCTCCAGCACGTGTTATGGAACTGAACAGCAAAACCAAAATAAGAACCAGTGCTACAAATTAGGGCTAACTAACATTGTGGAGAAGAATCGCTCGTGAAACAACGACAGGCGCTTGGCTACTCAACAACAGCCCCGCCTTTTATGGACACAGCAAGTTCTTTAACTTTTATCGTTTCCACAAACATCACTGCAGGGGCAGTGTGTACACTAGCGAGACACTTGACAGTATTGCAATGCGGGATCAGAATCTTACCCGGTAACGACTGACAACCCGCAGATGTTTGGGCGTAAAACTGAACTACTACCTTTACAGAACACACCTCACTACTCACAGACTAGAAGGCTAGATGGAACACAGAACTGTTCTGGAAGCGAAGGTGAAGAGGAAAAACTAATCCCGCCGAGAATCCAACTCATTTTCTCCCGTCGTCAAACCCACAGACAATTCACGTTACTGACTGAGCTACATTCGCAGACGAGTTACGGAGAGGACGCTACGATCATTAACACACACGTCTGATTCGGTCTGAATCTTTATATATAAAGCAGATTCAGTTCGGTCTCTCGGGAATGTCAAGGCTCAGGCGGTTATTCGCCAGCCTGTCATCGAGGACGTCCGCAATTTATCCCTGCCCAAACCATGTAAGGTTTTAGATAGTCAAATTGGCATTCAGACAGGTTTCTCTTTAAATTTTTTTTTTTCACTGACAGTATTATTCTACCAATAGTTCATGCGATTTATCGTCAGTTTAATGATATTCCTATATCAAAACAACCGAGCGAAACCTGATAACGTTCAGATGCAACAATGTTCTTTCGGATATAGAAGAGCAATGGACAGAAAAACACTTTCAGACTATTCACAGTGTCACTAAACACAATTACTCTTCTTTTTCCTTCTCCTTCTATTTTTTCTTCACAGGTTTTAAGAGCTGATCGTTTGTCCTGGTTTTAGTTTGCATTAATTTCCAAGCATTTTTGGTCCGAATTTTTTTTATTGCATCTCTTTTGTTTAGGGATACGTATTTATTTCCCAATCTGTTCTCTCAATGGCAGTTTTTTCTACAACATTTTGAAAACAGCACTTCCTTTATTCTTCAGACGTTTAATTTTCACCAGACATATACACCTGTGCATTGGAAGTAGTTTCCCATTACAAATTTCCTACTACATTTTATCTCACCGACATATGCTACGTGTCCTCATTATCTCCTCCAGCTTCAATTTGTCACACTAATTACAGACCCCATTATTTAATAAGGAAAGCTTCTGAAGATCTTCATTATGCAACTTTCACGATCCTCTTACTTTCCCTCAAGATGTTCACCTAAACTATTTTGTTTTCAAAACCCCCAATCTGTCACAAATAGATAACATTATGCATTATTTACGAAAGCGAATCTGCATAATCATTTTCCGAGAGAACGGTAAGTGCAATATACCGTAGCGCATGTTGAACCAGTTAGAAACAATCCGCAACAAAGTTTCAAAGTTTCCTTATTAATTATAACAACAAGAATTCCAGGCAGCGGGTAGATGCTGCTGCTGCTGCTGTATGTTCCAAACTACTTCGAGTCATTGATTCTATACTAGAGGAACTCATAGATTCAGACCTGCATCTAAAATTAATTTCAGTTTCGTAATAAACTTATTTCATGCATATTGCAACACACATGGATATAAAAATTACAATTAATTCGTCGTGGAAATATAACGCGCACTACAGAATAAACTGTTACCCAAATAAGAACGTTACAGTAATATCGTTATCAGATTGGAAATGTTCCTATTCGGAAATTTGCAAAGTTTGATTGTGGAATGAAACATTTACATATATACCCTCGTTTCTCGACGGAAACTTCGTGCCCGCAGTAGAGCTCCAAGTTGCTGCAGAAAATGAAGTATAGAGCTGAAGTTACGGCATGCTTCTTATCGCTTACCTTTCAGAAGGCTTAAACCGTGAACGTATCGTCGAGTAATGAAACTGTGTTTGTCACACTGTGCTGCTGCACAGCGGGGGGCCAATAAGTTAAAATTATACTAACAGGCATGTGTATGCCTGACAATAGCTTTCGGTTTTACACTACACATTTCCCAGGAAGCTACACATTTTAGAAAGATCCAGAGCGTATTTTAAAGAGAAATGAAAATTAAATGGTTATTAGTGAAAAGAAGCAAATCAACATAAATCCTGCTCAAAATTGCAGCGAATTATGGTTTATATTCTTTTAGCGAAACAGAGTTACAAAAAATGACACTTGTGGCGCATTCGCTCAGTTTCGTTTACTTTTACCTAAAATCGTAAGACTTAAAGACATAACTTGTATTGAAGGCGAAATGTATTTTATTTCTCGCTCTGATTTTGATTAAAATATTCTTCGCGCCGATAAATACGAAAAGAGTTACGACCAAACGTCACTGGAGAAGATGTTTGTATTATTTTTCTTAAAATTTAAAAAGGTATCAACAAAAATGTAATATATATATATACATATATTAAAATATTAACTTTATAACAAATAATCCAGAAATTTTCAAGCTACTAAATACTGAGGGAAATGTGGGATAAAAATTGCAAGATTAATATGCGCATTACTCATAATTTTATTTCAATCGCACCAAAACGGTGCTTTCTTTTTAAAAACGATACTTAAATATCCACCCTCCATTCTACGCTGTAACTGCATGCCACTAAATGAGGCGTAACAAAAATACTGTTGAACTGAAGACATCTACTGGCGGTTATCGGTATAACAATTACGGGCCTGTTTCTGGGTTTGTATTTTTAAACATTTTGAAGACTGGCGGCCATGTAAATTATACAAACAAACCAGTTGCTGCCTCAGAGAGAGCACAGTCATTGTCCGTTAGAAGGAAAAATCGGTAAAGGTCATATCGGTAAATAATCGGTATGCTTTGTGAGAACTATACCAAAACACACACCGTAGCAAAATGCAACAAATCTCAATGTTCCAGCAGCTTAAAAGCCTAATGACAACTTTCCTTACTTTATAAGCATAAGTAGGTTTATTGTCCAGTCCTGCCTCTGTGCAAGTCCCCTTGGGATGCAGATTGAAGAAATGACATATTTTCACAAAACATAATAATATAATTTCACTAGAGGCAAATCTGACATTGTAACGTTTAAATATTTGTACCTGCCGTTAAGAACATGAGAATATGTACGAGGCTTATTCAGAAAGTAAGTATCGTTTCGCTGTAAAGAAATCGATTAAGGTTTCGTATAAAAGTTTATTGTTATCAGATTCTACATTATTCAAACTACTTTTCCACCTATTTGTCGCCATTATTGAGGCATTTATCGTAGCGGGGCACACGTTTTTGTATACACTCCTCATAGAATGCGGCTGCCACTAACCCAAATGACTACTGACAATGTCATGGGGTAGAGTCCTTGAAATCTGAGGAAAGTGCAGGGACAGATCAGAAATTTTGAAACGTCTGTCGTCACGCACTCATTCGTTGACCTTACGCACCAAATCATCACTCACCAAACATGGACGCCCACTTCGCGCCTCATCGTGCACGTTCTCTCGTCCTTCATTGAACATCCGAGCCCATTTCCTAACCATGCCATCAGTCATCGCATTGTCACCATACACTTGACAGATCTGGTGATGAATCTCACTTGGTAGCACATTCCTAGCGTTCAAAAAACGAATTACAGACCTTTTTTCACAGTCGGCGGCCCCTTAAATTTTCTTAAACATGTTTAATGCACAGGAACAAACATAAACCTAACAAGAATTTCACGAAATGGCGTCTGTGGCTTCTGAATTGATAGAGAAAGTCACTGAACATGCGCAAAGTGACAGTCTCGAGGATGCGCGAGGGATATGCGCAGACGATACTTACTTTCTGAATAACCTACGTATTTCATAAATAAGAAAGACGCATTCAAATATGAAAATAGTGCCTGTACTACAGTCTGTAGCAGATCTTCGAAAAATATGCAAATAAAGTCAAGTTATTTTGGGTAGAGTGTAAAGCACTGACGTGATAAATCTATTGTTATTTGGAGAGAAGTAGAAATTGTAAATTTTCTTTTACTTTGTATTTTCTGTCCATCTCTTATTACTTTTTTCTTAAAATATTATCTTCGAAGTAGTGTTCTCAGATGCCCTCAAACAGTGCTCTGCCCTTAGTTTCAAACTCCAAGTTCTACAGTCATTATAAAACAGGAAACTATAATTTTTCAAAATTGAATTTCTGTATGTTTGTATATAAGCAGAGAAGACAAAATATTTTGAAGTGAATGCTACCAAAATATCCATGAATTTAATTTCATCGTGATGTTGAGGTAAGAGTAATTTTAATTTGTTAAAGTTTTCTTAGAATTAAGTGAAGATAAAAATAACTAAATTTAACATGCTTCGTCCAGATATTGAATAAGAATATGAACCCGAAGGCTAAACGCTTGTCAAATGGGAATTCCAGTGATATGCTTCCTATTTCACTTATACTCCACCCATATAGAAGCTTAGCTTCATAAGTAGGCCTATCCTCTTTTCAATTTGTTCTCTAAGAAGTGTGTTTGAGTAACCTTTTGGCGCCGGAATTATTTTATTTTTTATTTTAGTACATTCTGTATATAAAATGCGAATAATACAGGAACCAAATATGTTAGATTTATGAAACAAACTGCATTTTGAAGAGGAAAAAACGGAGAGTTTATACCGTGTTTAAAATATTCAGTACCCATATTTGTTGAATAAATATATAAAATGTAACGTTTAGAGGTTAGCGGTGCGGGACGACCACTAAAGTCGTCATTAGGCGTCATAAGGGTAAGTATTCTTCACGGAAAGATTATAAATTCGTCTCCCATATCCCAATGTCCTGTTAAAATTTAGGAACTCCTTAATATCAAATCAAAGTGAAGTCTAAAACAAGAAAAAATACTGTGGGATGACATATAAAATAGTTCTGTAATTTTATTTTTTTTTCTCTGAAATGGCAGTCTTTGTTACAGGGCACAGAAACACTTTGTTACAGCGCATAGAAGCATTTTGTTACAGCGCACAGAAACACTTTGTTACAGCGCATAGAAACATTTTGTTTCAGGGCACAGAAACACTTTGTTATTGCGCACAGAAACACTTTGTTATAGGGCACAGAAACACTTTGTTACAGGACACAGAAACACTTTGTTACAGCATACAGAAACACTTTGTTACAGCGCACAGAAGCACTCTGTTACAGCACACAGAAACACTTTGTGACAGCGCACAGAAATACTTTGTTACAGGGCACAGAAACTCTTTGTTACAGCGCACAAAACACTTTGTTACAAGGCACAGAATCACTTTGTTACAGCGCACAGAAACACTTTGTTATAGCGCACAGAATCACTTTGTTACAGCGCACAGTAACACTTTGTTACAGCGCTCAGAAACACTTTGTTACAAGGCACAGAATCACTTTGTTACAGCGCACAGAAACACTTTATTACAGCGCACAGAAACACTTTGCTACAAGGCACAGAACCACTTTGTTACAGCGCACAGAAACACTTTGTTACAGAGCACAGTAACACTTTGTTACAGCGCACAGAAACACTTTGTTACAGCGCATAATAACACTTTGTTACAGCGCACAGAAACACTTTGTTACAGCGCACAGAAATACTTTGTTACAGGGCACAGAAACACCTTGTTACAGCGCACAGAAACACTTTGTTACAGCGCACAAAACACTTTGTTACAGCACACAGAAACATTTTGTTACACGGCGGAAAAGAAGCAAGAAGAGAAAGCACATACATCGTGAAGACTGTGTATTGATCAGGAGAACCGTGGAGAGGATGTTCGTCCCTGGGGACTGGATAATGCCTGCACCCTGGGCCAAGATTTCAGTGACAGTAAAACATCACCCGCTGTCCAATCCAGCCTGTTGGAAAATTGTTTATTTAGGGACGTAGAGTTTCCCGTTAATAGAATTGTTCCTCAAATAACTTGAAGTCAGCTTCCACGATTAATAAAATCACAAACGTAATAAAGAAGTCTTAAGAATCTGCAGGATATTGTGTAGCTTCCCATGAGTAATTAAACGTATTCAAATACACAATTCAAAATTATAAAACTCTGTTAAAAGATTCAAAATTACAAGTTATGTAAACAAAGTACAACACGACGAACTTACCAGTAGAAGGAAACATTTATGTTACGAGAAATATTGCAAATAATAATAAGATTTGTATACAGGTTTAGTGTTTTTAATTTCTGGAGTAAAAATTGTCTTTATTACGGTGACGACATTAGAATAAACGACATGTATTACAACAAATAGAATAACAATACAACGATTAATACAGGAAAAATGGGAACTTACTCGGACTCTGTAACACAGAACAGGACAACTATTTGGATCCTAGTAAGCATAAGAATAATAATTTACTTTAAATAATTCGGCTTAAATAAATTGCAAACTTTAGATATTAATATGAATTATCAATACAAACACATTACTATGGCAAGGTTAATATTCGCAAGATGTTGATGAAAGTTACACGAACGACACTAATTATGGTTCCTTATAAACGCGAAACGTACCTCAAGCTTATGAAGAAAACGGTAATACCTGGGTTATGTTGATATTATTGTATAAAATTTTATTCAGCATAGGACGTTTCCACTCCATTATCAGAAACCACTAAGAGGCCACAAGGAAAAGGAGACCCGACTGACTGTTAACTACGATATCGAATAACATACGATCATTGAATGAAAAAATTAAACTGCAGATCCGAAATCTTACAAAGGAGAAACGACTGTGAAGTCTGAAAGTTTACAGACTATAACACCACAATTACAACAAATAAAATAATTTAAAATTCAGTAAATTTAAGTATATTATGGAAATTGTTCCAATTCTATGAATTTTTTTATAGAAAATGTGGTACGAAGTATTTCTGATCGCACAGTAAGGACCCTTCACAGTCGAATACGTTTGAAGCCAGCAGATGATACTACATCTCCCAAAATGTAAAAGAAATAAAAATCTTCGAACATAACTTCGTGTTTCTAATTCATCCTTCATCCCCAAACCGCTTCTTCGTACATTCCTTTTTACGATTCTAAGATTTTCCCCTCAATACCATGGCCACTGCAAGAGAAGTCCGATTTAAACCTCTATAAACGTTTAGCAGTTTTCATGCGTCATCTTCCATTTCGAAACCTTTATCCTCCAAGATACAGGACGCTCATAAATACAACACTCGATTACGTGCGAACAATAGGATGCTGCTAACCTCAGGCTCAACGACGTGTTACTATGTCATCAGAAATTTTATACTGCAATATGGCCATATGTTAGGACTAACTGACGTGTTTCTGTTCATCGTGGAGGTTTCCTTACGGAGATCTGCACTTGATTGCGTTGAAGTCTGATAATTTCTATTTACTTTGCTCACCTGCGATTGTTTAAACATACTTAGGGGCAGGCTATAATACGAGTATTTCACCAAAGAAAAAATTAACTACCAGACAAAAAAAAATATTATGCGCAAAAAATTTAAAATATAGGAATCTTAAAAAGAAAATTTTAAAATCAAAATCTAGAATAAACTGGCTATATTTTGGGACAAGAGAAATGCACACAAAATTTTAGTTATAAGAGCTGGTAAGAGACTGATTTGGTGATCAAAATGTGTGTAGGAGGATAATAGGGACAGAACAGAGTACAGGACCAGCAGCCGGTGACCATGAAGATCGCTCCCGTGTGCTCTGCCAACTCTACTCTCTCTTTCGCTTATTCTTACTGTCCTCTCGGAACCCTGAACATCTTTCTTAAATCCTCTCCGTGTTCAGATACAACTGCACCCAATTTCCACTTTTATGTTCTATAACCCATTATTCTTTTATTATAATAGAGCTGCTGGCAATTTCGCGCGAAAATTTGGTAAGTTTCTATCAGGCTGTAAGCCGTCACAATCAAAGGACCATTGGTTATAATATAGATTTGACAGGGAGGAATAGCTATGAGACCCGGTTCAGCGGTCGATGTTACTTATGTCATGGATTTATCGACGGATTTCCCCCCCCCCCCCCCCCCCACAAATATTTTTTATTTTTTTTATTTTTTTTTCCAAAAAAAAATTTGATCCCAACAAAATTCAACTACCCCCCAATTTCTTCATCCTGCCACAAAACGAGAAAATTT
>Ga0123355_10011136_pt1 | contig 13850 bp, 10 predicted proteins | sample TergutEmb28metaG_3_FD_89872 | JGI IMG/M metagenome (GOLD analysis project Ga0123355, IMG submission 89872) | Embiratermes neotenicus P1 segment gut microbial communities from Petit-Saut dam, French Guiana - Emb289 P1 | ecosystem: Host-associated > Arthropoda: Insects > Digestive system > Gut ... | reverse complement strand
GGTTTTGTACATGGTCGTTAAGCATGTAATAGGTCGGTAGTTTCTAACTTCCTTGCTGTCTCCTGATTTTGGTATCAAATAAGTTATTCCTGTGGTCAGCCAGTCAGGTGCCTTCTCCGGTTTCTCTATTATTGCATTGAAGTTTTTGGTAATATGCCTGTTACTAGCTGGGAAAGCTTTAATTCAGTAATTTTTTATTTGATCACTTCCAGGAGATTTCCAATTGTGAGCTTTAGACAAATATGAAGTAATTTCCGTAATCTGTATAGGCATCCAACCCTTGTAACTAACTTTCCTTTTCTGTTCCCTTCTTATCCATTCTGCTCTTTCATTATGCTGTGCTTATTCTCCCCATAGTGACTTCCAGTAAGACTCTTATTATTATTATTATTATTATTATTATTATTATTATTGATGGTAGTCTAGTAACAGAAATCAGGATCCGCCCTGTGTCACGTTGTGTGTCATATAGAATACTCACTAAGGCATTCAGCGTTCTAAATGTTAATGTTTCATTCACATTTGGACGAAACATATTTCGGCCGAGCATTACAGCTTTCTTGTCACTCGGAGTATTTACGCGTTTCTTCATGCACCTTTCGTTGGCACACAGCGATCTGAGTGTGAAAAAAGGAAGTAAGTTAACCCTTTAAGGAAGAAACTTATCTATGTTATATAAGGACTCAGTCCGCACCGCGAAGAAAACACTCTTCGCCTAAGTTATAAAAACAAATCTGTTAATTATGTATAAGGCAAAAGTTACTGTTTTTTCTGAGATCCACACAATACACACAAACTGCAATGTAATCACACGCAGAAATTTTGAATGGTACCTGGTGGTACGTAAAGTAACCAGTAGGCTTTAAAGGATTTTGAACGAGAGCTGGTAATAAAGAGTGGTCAGGTTCGCAGGAATGCCAGCAGAGTGGACTGAATACTCTGTGGTTGAGTCTGAAACAAACTGTCGGACATTGCACTGAATGACAATGTGGTAATTGGAAGCGTGCCTGCGAATGACGACAGATGGACTTTCAGAGGGTCGCTGGTGTCGACCTGGGGCGCCTTAGAATTGGGGCCGAAATTCGATAAACTCCGAGGCACTCTTAATAGATCTGATGGTTAACTCTGGAACAGAGGGGCCACAGCGCAGTGCCAGTGTACTGAGAGAAATGCAACGAACAAATGTGAGTGGAGGAGTACGTGAACAGAGATAAAATATACAGAAAACTACAGGAAAAATAAATATGAATAAGTAAGTATAAAACATAGCGAAGGTAAATGACAGATCCGATATGAAAAATATTTGAAGAGAAACTCTGTGCTGCGAATATGTGTTGCTTCATATTGCAGAATACACAGCCATTGGCTGGAGAACCTCACATTTCTGGAAACGGTTCACTCAACAGGCCTCCAATACGCGATCTTCACATGTAAAGTTCAGTAGATATATCTTGAGCTAAGAGCATTCTGACGAATTTTGTCCCTGTGTTTGAGCAGCTGGCAGTTCTGAACGTGAGGCCGCCCACCAGAACCATTGTCTGCTGACACTGATTCAGTTACGTGATATACTGCAAAGACACAGAATGGGCGTGTGCTTTGTTACTTCGAACTCCAGAATAAGAAAGAGTTTTGGGCACATCAAACAAGGAGTCGAAGTTTACTGAAAAGAATGTTCTGCGCCCTGTGTGAAGACGTGAGGACAAAATGCAGTTTAGTTTCTTCATAACGTCTAGTGCAAATTTCGTCAGCTGTTCGCAGTAGCTGGTCAAAATCTCAAGCTTCAAAATTCATAAGAGAACACCTGTGCCTAAGGCTCCCATTCTTTCAAACCTCAAAACCGGGGCAATTAATTACATCTATATGCCGAGAGAAAAAGAGACAATTTTAAATCGTCGTGCAATGAAAAATATCTGAGCAGTTTATTAATATTTAAGCTTCGAACCAAAGAATTCAAATAAAAAATTATGACACATAAGTAAATATTATTGTTATCATCACCATTATTATTATTATTATCATCATCATCATCCCCATCATTCAAACTCAGCGCCTCAGTTCACTTTTTGATTTGGCTGGACATGCACGATTACCAGTGGCTTTAGTCACAATATTTGTCGAAAGAGGATGCTGACCACCATCGTCATGAAAGCCGTCCGTTTTACAGTATGCTGAACAAACTTCAACTGTGTCGGCTTGAAGACCGCCTTTGTCTGGTACAAATGTCACATTTACCCTCCAAGTTGTCTGTTTTCATGAATTATCCGAATTAATATTCTAAGCACATCTCTTGTTATACCACTGTGTGCCACAGTTCCCTCTTGTCTCATTGCTCTGTTCTTAATACTCAAATACACGAAGCAACGGACACACATGCTAAAGGCCTGATTACTCTTCATTCTTTCGTACATTACCGGGTCTCGTTTTGTAGCAACATTCGTTGCGGCGCTTTGTCGTCTGCCCTTCAGCCATCAGAATAAGAGGTCGAAATTCATACCGCTACAGAACAACAGGCAGACTTCTAAAACGTTCTTATTTCTCACAGATAAAGCAAGAAATATCTCAGTGGATTGTAAAGGTGGCTAGAATGGTATGGGGGAAGGCGGGATGGGAGACAGGTCTTTGTGCACTGAGAATGAATGAGACAACAGTGTCAGTGAGGATGGCGTTAGAACTTCAGGTTTTTGCGACCACAGCATTAGTTCAGCTGCGAAATAAGGCCGATTTTAATGCAATAAACCTCAGCTTCTCTATCAGGTTTAAAGCGGACTCTTGGGTGTTTGCTGTAGCATAAATATGGCGATAATACCCATTGCAAATTGCTTGTGAGTTAAGATATGGCAACAGCATCAAAGCACAAATAAATATGTGAAGATGCTAATTTGTTTTAAATGAGCCGTGTCATTTACTACTTGTAATTTGATAATTTGAGCAGAAAGTTTGGAAATATTGTAAAATACTTTTATTAGTTTCAAATTTTGTATCGAATAGGACATATTTCAGCAGGCAGGAAACTTTAGTTTGTGTAGTGACTCATGATTAGTTCGCACGTCTCGGTAAATCTACGTTTCTGGTATTTGCCCTGTGCAGCCTGTTATGTGTATGTCACTATCGTTTCTCTCCAGGAAGTGTTTTATTCCTCTCTCGTTAGTTTTTGCTGCAGATCTGAAGTGCGAGACCATGGCTCACGCAGTCTACCCGCCCCTCACCACGGTGGTAGAGGATCTGTTCCAGACCATTCCGTGTGCGATTGGCGGCTCAAGAACTGCCACTTAAAAAACTTTTTCCTCCCTGGACATCAGTTTTACCCTGTCAGTAGCACCTCACGAATGTTCCACGCCCATTCATCCGTGTTATCACTGACGCCATGTAACCGTAGCTAATGACTCCGTCGATAAACAACGAAATTAAACAACTTGCTGATCTGTACTGTACCTGATTTAAACAGTACCTCAGTTTGAGGTCTCTTGTAGCAGAATCGGCAGTCTCTTTATATTGTATGAAACAAGGCACGTTAGAACCTGCTCATCACTTCACTGCTTGTGTCACTTGCTTCAGCTGTGAAACGCTGATCCTTCACAGCAGTTTGGGATTGCAGCACCGTGTAGAAGCATGGAGACTATCAGGAGCTTGTATCGTACTGTCACTTGTTGCTGTGGAGATCACATCTGCTATCAGATGAGCCAGCAGGTGTTCGGAACATCAACTAACAGCAGACTTTTCGATATTTTGAGTTTACTTAATTGCAACATCACCATGTCATAGCGTATGTTTAGAAATCAATTACGGGCCTGTCATCTGAAAGCAACCATGCTCAAAATTTGCGCAAGTTGGGCTTATTAAGGTAAATGCTCCGATATGAACAAAATAACCTAGTTCAAGGAAAGAATTTATGCATGTTAATAGCATTTAACGTATTTGCACTAAGTATAAATGTGAGTACTTGCAAAAGAATATGAGATTCTGGCATACACCCAACTTGTGGGGAGGGGGAACAAATGGGCGAAAGAGGGGAAAGTGTCTCCCCTCCAGTATAATTTCTACCTAAGCACAGTTTTCTTTTGGCTATTGATTTGAAGAGGGCAAATAAATAGGGGTGAGAGTGGAGGAAAGGGGTGTATATACATTAAGGAATGGTTCAAACCAATCCCCCCCCCCTTTGTGAATTGACTGCCTCCTAAATTAAAGTTCCTAATGTCCATGGTCGTCTTCGCCTCCTCCCCATTGTTATTAGTCACATTACGCCTGTGAATTCAGGCAAGAAGTACTTGTTTAAATGTGCTGTGACAGCCGAACTTGCCCTATTCCAGGACCAAGTTTGGCTTCCAGAAAGCGGCAAACTGGTAGATAAAACTCTTATAAATAAAGCCACACCATAGTGAACCGACGACATAAATATAAACAATTAAATTATAAAAATGCGAAATTTCACTTGTGTTTGAGCAATTTCCCTTTGCCCTTCCGGGCGGAAGCTATTCTACCGACTCTTTGTTTCTCTTTCAATGCTACCTTCCTTCACATCCAGACAGCTGAATCGACTGTTTCATCTATATTAAATACTCACGCATTCGAAAAGTTGTGCTCTCTCTGATCTCACTCTATGTGGAAAAATCGCATAATTTTTGGCTTTGTGAATAACGCGACTTGGGCTGCATTGATTGTTGTGGGGTGTTAAAGTGACTATTAGATTCGTCATGTCCGTCCGTCCATCCGTCTGTCTGTTCGTTCCCATGCAACAACTCTGCTGCCACTGGACGGATTTTCGTATTATTTTATACTTGGGACATTTATTAATATCGATAGAGAAATTTAACACTTATTTAAAATCGGACATAAATATCGAGTATTTTGAATGGAGACACAATTATATTGTGTTATTTTTTAAAGTGTTATATTAACCAATAAACACAACACTTCAGACATAATGTAAAGGTAAAATGACCCCGTTACAGGCCCGGTGTGGCCCAGAGGGTGGGTAGAGGTGTAACACTTCTCTTCCATGACCGCGGCACTAGAAGGGGGTGAGTGGTCAGCAGCACGCCCCGGCCGCCCTTAACCCCCGGGAAAGACCCGGTACCCATTATACAAGAGGCTGGGTGGGCTCCAGGGCCGGTCTGGACGGGCGGAAAATCTCGTCCCCGCCAGGATTCGATCCCGGACCGTCCAGCTCGTAGTCAGTCGCTATACCGACTGAGCTACCGAGCCCATTCAGATATGTGTTGGTCTTCATTCAGCACTGCTGCATGTTTCTGCTGTCTATGTCAGCCATCATCAGGTAGGCAATGGTTCATAAAAGGAATAAAAAAGGGACATGCCTCTCCTATCAAACAATGGTTGTAAAATTGTTACGAAATATTGAAAAATGTTTCGAAAAACGGAATAATAACACCAAAGATTCTATTAGAAATTTCTTGAGTATAATCCAAAATATTGGATTAAACATAAAACTGTGATGTAAAATAGAATAAAATAAGACAAGGTAAAAGATGGCAAAATGAGTAGTTGAAAAAACGTAGCAGTCTATGTACGCCAATGCAGTATCAAACGCAGTGTATGGATTTGTGTAAATTATCATGTCTTGGCTTATAAAGTGTTGAACAGAAATTCATTGATTGTCTTTGGGTTTTCTTGAACCTGTTGTGTTCTTAAGTAGGGAGGGAATGACCTTCGGGATGCGATTCGTTGTACAGAAACCAGTTACTATTGTCCAATAGGCAAGACTGGTTCATTGGTGTAATTACAAACACCGTAATCGGATGCTTGTAAAACAGGGAGGCAGTTTTTGGTATTTCGTGCTTAGCACATGTTCCACTGCAGATGCCTACATGGCTGATGTAAACAGTCGAAACATGTGGCAGTGCTGAATAAAGAACAATATATACTAGATCTGTATGGTCGTGTATATCGGTTAATGTACCACTTTAATGATGAGAATTACACAAAGGGCTATGTCGCCTAAGGTTTTGTGTTGTTGAAAGCAACCTGTTTATCTCTGTAATACAAAAGGGAATTTTTTCTTTTTTCTTTTTTCTTTCCATATCAACACATTTAAAATTTGCCCCTCGTATTGCTGCAGAAGTTATTCAAGCAAAATGGCTACCCAAAACTTTTATTAGTGTGCGTAAAGATTCGAATAGCAGCACAGTGGTACGTTTTACCTACTTTGGATATCATGGCTGTTCGTGTAAGTCAGGACCAGCCGTACTTCTTACTTTGAGGAAAGGATGTTGCAGATCAAGTGCTTCTGCAGATTCGAGGAGAAGCTTTTAAGTTCTACGCACCACACCCCACACAACATTGTCTACACATTAATGATATTTCCCTCAAGTCCCTTCTCAAGTTTGGAAGGAATACGCGCTGAAACAAAGCTTTACTTTGCACATCCAATGTTGCAAGGTTTAACCAATACTTTGATGTGCTTCCTGGGACTCCTTATTAATTAGACGCTGAAATAAGGCTTGTTATTTTCTCTGTATGGACAGAAGGTGCTTACTTGTAACAGTGTCTCTTGATCATATATGTATTATATCCGCTCTTTTTCGTTGTGCACATGGTAAGTTTTGTGGGCGTTAAAAGCAACTGAAATTTGGTAAAGACTGACAGAATAATGGAAGTGCATTCTCTAAATTTCACTGAAAACTTACTATAGTGATTGTTTCAAAATTAGGCGTAACTTGGCTAAAAACACGGGGGGGGGGGCAAATAGACCAGATGTATTAGGAACTTTAATTTACGAGGGAGTCAAGTTAGAAAGAGGGGGATTTGTTTGAACTGGTCCTTAATATACATACACCACTTTCCCCCACTCTGACCACAATTCCTTTTATTTGCCCCTCTTGAACTCAGCAGCAAAAAAATTCGTAGGTAAAAAAAAATATTGGGGTGGGGAACTTTGCCCCTCCTTGCCCCAAAAAGTTACTCCTGTGATTTGAAATGTTTATTAAATAACATTTTGCTAGACTGAACAACATAATAGGAGAAACAAAAAGTGGCATTCTTACCTTCCAAATTTAAAAGCTATAATTTTGGGGCAATTTCGATAGCTTTGACGAACTTGCCCCCAGAAAAGTGAGATAAAGGTAACTAAGTACCGCCTTTAAGAGCGGCCAAAAACCGTCAGAACAAACACACTATTAGAACGTGTTTACTTCCCTCTTTTCAGTGGACTTCGATGTCATACTATATCGTTTTGCCAGCAGTTATCTCTAATATTTCTTTCACGCAAAATATTAGAACAAATGCACTAAAAATACAAATGTGCGACATAAATGTGAATATCAAAGACGGCACACTTCCCACTATACGCAATAAGCAGGCACGTTATTTCAAATGCCTCTCATCTACAAAAGAAACACGCATATCAGTTTAGCGAAACTGCGCCCCTGACGAACTTGTCGGCCCTGCCGAAGAATCGTTTTTATCCCCGAAATTCCCTTAACGACAGTAAACAAACCAAGAAACACAATCTGGCAAGAGATGAATACATTTTGTGTCATTGAATTAAAGCAATCATTCCGGTGTCAAACAAAACTATGTCTTTAAATTTTCTGAAAATCAGCTAAATGTACACGTTTCGACTTATGATGCTGTTATTGCCAGGCTGTGTGTAGGAATTACAAAGTACAATTTACGCCTGTGTTCACTGATTATACAAGTAGGGATTTTAGTCTTCAATAATCAGTAATTACACTTGTAAAATTTTACCTTTTAATTTCTACATACAGCCTTGATCATAAGCCGAAACGTGTTCATATAGCTGATTTTCAGGCTCCAAAATACACAGTTTTGTTTGGCTGAAGAGTAGTTGGTTTTGTTGTTACTGTAACGCAACGGAACGAATCGCTTCGAAGTTTGTTCAAGTTTCTGATAGTTTAAACAAATCTGTGACGGATGGTGCATGTATCGTTTTGTGTGTTCTTAAATTGTTGTTGGACTAGTGTAAATTATTGAAGATTAATGTTAGAACGCTTTAAAGACGCAAAATCCACATCAGACACAGAAATGTGTTCCGCGAAAGGACTATAGAAGTACCTAATGTTAAACGTGTTGGTATATTGACTAATAAATGAACCTAAAATTTGAAATGGCCTTAAATTAATACAGATATATTGAAGAAACAAATTGCAGAAATGACTTCTGAATACTCTTTATTTGTGCTTGTTCGGCCAGTGATAGTAAAAGTGTATCATTGTGCGAGTGTGTGTGTATGTGTGTGTGTGCGTGTGTGTGTGTCTGTTTGTATGGGTCTCTCTGGGGTAGAGTTTTTGAGGAAATGAGAGGTACTTCATATAAGTGTAGATGAAGGAATGACAATGAACTACATGCTAAAGGAACAGAATTTAAAAAAATGTTAACTGAATTCAAATGGATCAGGCTGGGTTTCAGAAGCGGCTTTTGTCTGCACGGCAATGTACGTCAGATTTACTAAAACTACAGAAATTACTGCACTAGTTGGGTGAACATTATGTTCTGAGGAAATATATTCTTCTATGAATTCAGCTACTTATGAGTCAGCAGGTTACCTTAAAATTTCCTATTCTGTATTTTGCCAGAAACCGCTTAAGTAAATGAAGCGCTGTAAAATTAGTTTTGTACATGGTTACAGTTGTTGCATATTAAGCATGCCAGTGCCATTCACGATATACATGGTAGAGTACAATATATGGAAACCCAATTAAGCAAGGAAATTTATGCCGGCGAAAGCTGAAATTGTAATTCAGAATCTAAAGCGCATTTGCTTCTTCCAGATGCCCAACACGTCGTTCCCCATTGCCGATCACCCTGTTTGCAGTCTTTGGGAGCAAAATATAAAGACATGTACCGTGCCTGACGGATTACAGTGTGTTCTGGGAGCAATGGTATAATTATCCCCCCGTAATCACGAGAGTTGCCAGTGGGTTCTGTTCGAATCCTGATTGATATAGCCCACAACCTTAGATTCTCCTAAGGAAAAGTTCTGCTTATACGCACGTCTTCTAAATGGTTAATTCCATACAGATTTTCAGACTGAGAGTTAATGTGTATTTTTTCACGCGTCCTATATGTTCATATCCTTGGATGAGATTGCCTTGGCACACTAACTTCTGATTAAGAGTGTAGTTTCTCATTACATTTATTTTCCTGCGAATTTATCATTATGTACTTCTCTCCATGCAGTTCTCCTTACAGTTACACGCTTTTACACTTCTTCGTTACAATGTTTCTACCTAGAGCAAAATTAATTTATTCTTATACAATACATTTGACAACTTTTAATTTTTACTTCCGTATTAGTTGCACAGTTTATTACGATGACCTTCCGTTCCTTTGTCGTGTATCCTCTGGATCAGTGTTTCTCAAACGCCGGACCGGGGCCCGGTACCGGGACCTGGCATCAATTATACCGGGTCGCGAGAAGTTCTCCTGGAATTCGTCATTTTTTTCCTAGGCATTTGTCATGAATAAATATTTTATAGTGGAAATATTCTGAGGAGAATAATATTCGTGAATGTGTCGAAAAGCTCAGACCCAGAACGCCTAAATAACATTTGTGTAGCAAATGTCAGTGACCAAGCCGCGTATTTTTAAACGTGGAATTATTCATGAATGACCGGGAATTTTCGGACATCGAAATCTTTCAATATTCGGGAAAGGGAATACCGCTGTTTATGACAGGTCATAAAAATTACCTGCAAACCGATTACAATAACGGGCGGCGTATCCTCTGTTGTCAAAACTGAAAGAAATAACATGTGTTGCAAATGTCAGTGACCTATCAGCAAGGAAGTATAAAGAAAAATTTTCCACTGAAATTGAAAATCAAGACAGTCTGTATCCGGTTCTCAAATCTAGTAACACTGCATACTGTTTTTTTTCGCAATTTCGTATTGCAGTGTGTAAGTGCTTGTTTCGAAACCGGAGTGCCGTGATTTTTTAAACTTAATAGGCCTACAGATTTAAATTTTAATATGAATAAGAGACAAGGGACTTTGTTTAGTTTTGGTGTTAAGAAATCTCGTATTGAAGGTGTTTGTGGCGCAACAATTAATGATTCTTCCACCTCAGGCCTACAGAGCATTCTCCAAGATGTACAAAAGAAGGGGAAAACTACCAGCACATAAAAAAAGTCTGCATTCACTCGTAAGTACATGGACAGCTACTTAAAATTTGGTTTCATACAATGCGCTGACGCTGACCAATTGCCACGACCTCAATGTGTCATTTGTGCTACTGTTCTGGGAAATGAAGCTATGAAGCCATCGCGACTTATCCGACATTTCAACACAAAACATTCCGATCTAGTCAACAAACCCACTGAATTATTTATGCGTAAAAGAGATACACTTAAAATAGAAAAGAAAATTATATCCCAAGCTTCAACCACTGACACTTCACTTCTGACGGAATCCTATTTAATATCATTACAGATAGCCAAATGTAAAATACCGTATTCCATTGGCGAAGAACTCATGAAGTCTTCTTTGATTGCTGCTTGTAATGAAGTATTAGGCCAATCTGTGGCAATTAAAATTAAAGACATCCCATTGTCGAATGATACAGCTGAAAGGCGGATATCTGATATGGCAGAAGATACAGAAACGCAATATATTAAAAAATTGAAAACTCGAAATTATTTGTATTACAACTGGACGAATCTGATCATCAGAATCTTCTTTTCCATTCGGAAGTACGTTGGCTGTCCCGCGGTGAAGTTCTCACGAGGTTATATGAACTCCGAAAGGAAGGTGAGCTGTTTCTAATTGATAAGAAAAGTGACCTGTTCAATTATTTCCAGGATAAGAAATAGGTTCCAGGCTGCCATATCTCAGCGACATATTTTCGTACATAAAAGAGTTGAAATTAAAACTTAAAGGTCCAGATAAAAAAATATTTAATGCTTGGTGCAAAATTGAAACTTAAAAAAAAAAAAAAAATCAAACTCTGGTTTAATATGATTGCAGAAGGAAACATTGAAATGTTTCAGTCTTTCTCAGGTTACATCATGGAAGCAGATGATTTCTATTCACAGAGTTCAGTTTTAGATATCATTGCAGCTCACTTGAAGATGTTGTTGCCGTTTGAAAAGTATTATCCCGAACGTGAGGATCCTCAGAGGCAAAATATGTGGATTGTGAACCCTTATGTTGAACACAAAGAGACAGCCCTTTCCCATGAAGAAACCCTTCAACTTATTGAATTATCATCGGGCAAAGGACTGGTAAGTACTTTTAATTCTACGAGTAATTCGGAATTCTGGATAAGAATGAAAAATGAATACCAAATTCTCATGAAATAGCAATGAGATTTCTTCTTTGTTTTTCCACAACATATCTTTGTGAAACAGAATTCCCTGCAATGACTGTGCTTAAAACGAAACAGAGGAACCGCCTACAACTTTCTGTCTCCTTTTGGCTATCATTTCAAGCCATCCCGGAATTAATAAGCTAACAGACAGAAAACAACCAAAATCTCACTAGCCTAAATAAAACCTTCAAAAACTCAGTTGTAATGAAAGAAATTAAGTTTAACTTTTTCAGTAACTTATAATTGCTGTGTTAAATTGCTGCGTTTTTAAATTAAAAATGTTACTTAGTGTCGAAACTAGTGTTTAGAATTGAGAGATTCGTAAACTTTTATTTATTAAATTGCATGCTTTTCATATTATATAAATATTTGGCGTGTGTGTGTGTGATAAGGGTTTCGCCGACAAGTTGACATTCTTCTGCTGCTTTCCCTGATCAGTTGACTTCTATGGAGAGTTACAATGCATAAATATTTTTCTCACTACCGTTTTTTTCAAACCAATATCATTAAAATAAATTTAATAATAAAATAATTTTTGTTACTGAATAATACTATAAATTTTTGGTGATCAGAATGGAATATGTCAATGAAACCAGCATAAATTAATTTAATGACGTTGGCCTGAGGAAACTACAATATGCTACACGATTTCATTAGTCCAGTGATTGATAACTAATTTAAATGTAATTTTATATTTGTCACCATGCCACACCGTATACATAAGTGTACTAATACTCTTTATGATTATGTCATAATTAATTATTAATACTTATGTTAGTTTAATGTATGCATTTAAAAACAATTGGAAAGGTATTTCCGAGTAAATTTTTTGGGAACGGGTCCTCGTCTCATGGAAAAAGAATTTACCGGGCCGCGGTCTCACACAGGTTGAGAAATACTGCTCTAGATGTCCTTGTATGAGCGATCAAACAGTTTCTAAGATCTTCATGCAATTCCGTATCTTACAAAATTCGTTACAAAAATTTGTCCACCAAGCGTGGATGTCCGTAAAACCGTCTTAGCAACTGTAGTATTTTATTTAAAGACAAATGAGTTTCCCCCGCATTTTCCACATCTTTTAATTGATTCGGGTAAAATCCGATGCAGGATGTCTGCACATTACGTGATCTCGCAGTTCAGAGTCTTCTGAAATTCTTTACAGTGGAAGCCATACTTTACTTAGAGAATCAATGAAGCTGTGAGCGTATGTTTAGCACTTCTTTCCCGACTTGGATACAACACAGTTGATGTCCCTTAAGAATTAATGAGTGACTGAGAACGTAGCGATAACCGGTGCGGTGAAGAACATTCCATACTTACTCCATGGAGCAGAGTCCTATTTGAGAAGCTAAACGGTTCCCAGTTAGTCAAGAAATTCTCCGCACTTTATGGAATCCGAAGGTTCATTGCTGCATTCACAAGTAACCGCCACCTGTCCCTATCCTGAGCCAGCTCAATCCAGTCCATACCCCACATTCCACTTTCTGAAGATCTATCTGAATATTATCCCGCCATCTACGCCTGGCTCTTCCAAGTTGCTCTTTCCCTCAGATTTCCCCACCAAAACCCTGTATACGCCTCTCCCCTCCCCCACACGTGCTATATGCCCATTCCAACTCATTCTTCTCGATTTGATCACATGAAAAATAAAGGGTGAGCAGTGCAGATAATTAAGCTCCACATCACGCCACTTCCTCCACTCCCCTGTCACCTCATCCCTCTTAGGCCCAAATATTCTCCTCAACACCCTATTCTCAAACACTCTCATCCCACGTTCTTCCCTCAATATGAGCGACCAAGTTTCACACCCATACACGCACAATTATAGTTATGTATATCTTAATATTTGTATATATGGATAGCAAACTGAAAGACAGAAGATTCTGCACCGATTGATAGCAAGCATTCCCTGACTGCAATCTGCAGTGCAGAACGTACTTGACGCAAAAGTAAGTAAAACGCTGAACTTTCTGTATTTTTTGTTGATTTGGGTACATTTCGGTGTAAGCGACCTGTCCATAATGCTTCAGGGTTTGTGGGTGTCGCGAACATTGTCACAAGGAAGGACGAAACGTTTCTCATTGGCGTTACTACGTTACACTAACACCTGTACCCTAAAGGTTTGATATTTTTTTTTAGTAAGGAATGCCTTGTTACATTGTTATTCTACTCGTACTTGACACTTCATGCACGCTCGAAGTGGCTTAATTACAATTTATGAAAGTTCCTTCAATTCAGAAATTTGTTTTACTACAGCTTGGTGAAGTTTGTGTATTACTGTATATATATATATATACACTAATTAATGTAATGGCTGTGTAATTGCTTGTTAGGTGTGTTCGCAAAATTGCAAAAAGCGACTATTAGCTTTGTCTGTCTGATTCTGATGTGCGTCATCCCCGTTGTGTTTCTTATAACAGTAAGGGTTACGTATGGAATACGCTCATTCAAACACAACAATATTTTAACCTCTATTATTAATATAATTAGGTATCAAACAACTACATGTTTCGGCCCTACATGTGGGCCATCATCAGGTTGTAACCTTAGACCAGGGAAGCTATGCCGTG
>Ga0123355_10011135_pt1 | contig 13850 bp, 10 predicted proteins | sample TergutEmb28metaG_3_FD_89872 | JGI IMG/M metagenome (GOLD analysis project Ga0123355, IMG submission 89872) | Embiratermes neotenicus P1 segment gut microbial communities from Petit-Saut dam, French Guiana - Emb289 P1 | ecosystem: Host-associated > Arthropoda: Insects > Digestive system > Gut ... | reverse complement strand
GTCGTCAGCTCCTGAAGATGGGCACAAGGTGGCCTGAAACATGTTGAGCAACTTATAAAGAGCAACTTATAAGGAGAAATAAATATAATACTAAGTGACATCTAGTTGGTTTCTTATTCCACATTTGTGTTAGCTCTCGACCATCCTCCCTAAGCAGCTAATGTGGGTTCTGAGCTTTTCATTATGACAGTTGTTTCTGTCAAATAACATAATCAGTAAAGCCCCAAGTTGATGTGTCTCATTCAGCACCAGTTTCCTCCTATTTCTTGGACCTTCCTAATGGCATATACCAGAGCAAAGCTAAAAGGCAATAATGATAAATCACCTTGCTTCAGACTGCTCAAAAGGTGAAATGCATCTGACAATGTTTACCTGCATGAATTTGTATATGTTTAGTTTATTCAGATTTCAATTCATATAATAAGTTCCATGGGACACCAAATTCAACAAAAAGGTTTTACACTGCCCCTTTGTGCCCATATATTGTCCACATGCACACAGAGTATCATGTCAGCAGTGGTGAAACATGGTCTAGCAAGGATATCACACAGAAACTCAACTGAATGACCAGGCTGCACTTACAAAATGTATTCTGTTTCTTTTCATGCACCTGCTCATGCAAAAGCACACCTGGACCTTGGTCAAGTAGTGAGTGTACCTGCTTCCATGGCCTGACACATAAAAAACTGAGAACTGCTGTGGCTTAAAAGTCACACAGTATATTCCAAGCAAAACACTAGAGCATTCATTGTGTGGAAAAATGAGAACTTTTTTATTAAACTTGCAATTTATAACTCCAAGACAGCAACATTTTTACACTTGGAGCATTGCTAGGAAATTAGATGTCGCACAAAATATAGCAACTGACACTGAAACATCAATTGTGGTGTTGCTGACACTAATCTCTGCTACATCTGTGTGTGACATCTCACTGATCCACCATTTCATTAGCCTTCAAATAAACTCATAGCGTGCTTCCAAAATCATTTAGGATACAGTTACAGCAGCTTTTACAACTTGCATCATGCCAAAAAAATGCAACATCTTCCAAATGTTTAATACATTACAGATAAACTACAAGATGTACAAAGATATAATTTCGCATCTTTACATAATTCAAAGGTTTTACAAGTTTACCAAGTTAAAGGAATTCCAGAGAGGTCAGTTTTGGAACTACACTAGTGTGGGATGGCCCAGTAACCTTCACAGTCATCATTCTCAGCACCTCAAATTTCAAAACCTCACCACCAACTTATATATACTTGTGCATGAACACAGCTTCAACAAGTGTTTGATACTCACAGCTTAAACTCATGGTGCAACCTGCTGCTAGAGCACTGGTTCACAGTGACAGTGGGTTCCGGCAGAGAGTCAGGGTTCACTGGCACCTGCACGCCACGCTCCCACTCCTGCTTCCATTGATCTGTTATTACCCAGTACTCATCTGGTGACAGTGGCTCCGAGTCAGGCAGCTTCATGGCACTGATCAGGTCTTTTCTAAACAACTGAATAGCAAACCAGCAGCATTAGGATAGCCACAGACAGTCTGAACATTTGAACAGCACTTGGAATACACCAAAACCAAACTAACTCCCAAGTATTAAAACCTGAACGTTCAATACAGGTACCACAAGTCAAATCCTAACTAGTTCAGTGTTGGCACTTTAGTAAAGTTCAACCCTTGCGACCCAACTGAATGATACAATTCAAAGAAAGATAACTGTGCTACTGGAACACCTTCAACGCCAGAAGTTCTTGCCTGTCTCTTTGGTACTGACCTGCAACTCATGGGCAGGCCACATAACTGCAGCACAAAGAGCACAGTATTAGAGTTCAAAATGCCAGGTCATGTAGCATCACAAACTAAGCCAAAAGCTGTCCCTCTATTTAAGTACCATGCCATTAAGATGTATGGGGAAGTGGATGTAATACTTCACATATTCTCAACCTTGGCACTAGACACAGTTGAGAGGTAAGCTTCACAACCGGGTCATTTCACCCCTGAGAAAAAAACCTTAGTACTCATTCAAAACATGGCTGAGTGTGCCCCAGAGCTGATCTGCACAGTGTAAACAAAAGAAAAACATTCTCTATCTACCAAACATCAGGCCAATTCCTCAGTTGTGTATGCTAAAATTCTGGCAGATGAAAACTTCAATAAAGCATTTAAAAGTACAGTCCTCTGGCATAAAATGCCTTACAGCAATGATTGCACCTTAATAGTGACTGCCATGAGAACCTCAAATCTCCAGCCACTTAATGTTTACAGCAGAATGCAGGCTGTATACAGAGATTACACCTATGAAGGCTGAATCTGTGAGGAGATCCAAGCTTCCCAACGATCTGCAGCCAGAAATCAAATACAGGAAAACACCAAGTAACTTTGATTAACCTCACTATGCACTGAAAGTAAATAGCTGATTTAGTGCACAGGAAGAGTCACCACAATGGACGTCATATCACTTGACTCACAAAATTAAATACCTGCCTCTCAGCCTGTGCAACGTCACTGGCATCAAATGAAACACAAGGTGACAAGAGATAAGTCGGATGTGTAGCATGAAACCGCATCAGCAAAGAGTGATGTCATCCTTCAACAATGATGCTTCGAAATATTTTTAAATATCACCATTAACTAGAAATATCAGTGTGACCTCCAAGGTACACAAGGCACCACAATGACAGATTTTCTTCACAGGACAAAAACTATATGGAATTTTGTTGAAGAGTGTCTCGTATCAGCTTCTACCATGTCGTGTGCACACCTATCAGGTGATGGCTGCTACAAACAGCTTTTACTTAAGTACTTGCTCATCTCCTTGTAATAACACCACACACCAAGTAAATCCTGCCTCCCTGGATCCTTAACAGTGGTGCATTGAGGTGCAAAGCTGATCACATGACCAAGCAAAAGAACTCTCCCATGATGGCAATGAGAAAGTGGGTCATGATGTTGGGAAGTAATATGACTTACTTGCAGTGACTGCAATGCAGTCATTTTATGGCAACATGACTAGTTTAATTGAAATATACTCATAACAAACAAGGTGAATAAAGTGACACTGCTTCTGACTCACATTTGTGAAGAACATGGTTCAAATTTAGGGCAGAAGAAGTGGCTATCCTGTCTGAGGTATCTTAGTCCCTCCAGGACAATGCTGGAATAACACCTCCAAGTTAGGGATACAGCTCCTCTCACATCCTCAGAGATTATTTACTACACCTGATGCTATACAGTCCAAGCAATTGACAGGATAATTAAATAAACTCTACGTCAATAATACTCTTGCAATTTCAAACGGCCTCTGCACTGATCCCAGAAATGGTCATGGCAGGATACTTCCTCACCAAAATTGTGTTTTCATGTTTCCCATCTAACCTAGAAGTACAGCCCATCGTACCACTGGTAGTTTGACTATGCCATTAAAAACTTATAATAACATAACTTCTACAACTCCTTCTTTAGTTCTTGCCAAAATACTTTCCATCAAGGTTCTTTTTCAAAATATTTGCAGGCTGTGTTATTCCTCCAGAGAAAGACACAGTTTTGAATGTTGTCACATATATTTGAGAACATTCAAAACTGTGGTTTAAGTAAGAATGCCTGGTCAACATTTTAATGATTTAAATATTTTTATACACACACCATGTAGAGACCTCAACTGTTATTATAGAAGTGTTGATTTTGTGTAGAAATTGTGATTTTAGAACAAGTAAGTGCTTGTGTCACTTTGATGTGTTACAATAAATTCAAGAACTCCCTGAAAATGGCGTAGAAAAATGCCGAAATGTGCCAGAGTTATACTTAAAAAGTGATCAGCTTACAAACAGTGTGCATTAACTGTTGGTAAATAAAACGTGACACAGTGTATATGTCCAGAAAGAACGAAAACATCCATCCACGCCAATTAAACACAACATTAACAATATGAACACCTGAGAAGCAAGATAAAGGACAGTATCACATAATAAACATCAGCATGTGCTCACTCAGAACACAAGAGACTCAACCCCAATGGCTTTCCCCTTTTTGGTAAGTTCATACATTCTGCTCAGAATACTGTATTCACAGTTTCTTGTGATACATTTTAAATCCTGTATTAATTGACTACAACTGCTGTACTTCCATCAGAAACCTGGAATTGTGTACATTTATTCAAAGGGTAATGGCAAATTTTTCCCTGAAGTAAAGAAGCTGAGGCATAAAGCTTACCAATCACGTTAAGTGACAAGATTATAAATGTGTGCAGCCAGTAACTCCATTACTCCCACAGGATATCACTGCACATACAAGGACAACTTCATCCTTTTTACCTTCACCACGCTAATGAAAGGCATTAACACACATTCTGAGCAACCCTACTGGCTGCCAGACGCAAGATTATAAATATGTGAAGGGAAACACTGTGAGCACACTTATAACAAAATCTGTAAAAACAGTCAAGCATTCTACAGACCAGAAACAAACAGGTCATGATAAGTCAAACTGCCTACATGAATGCTTTAAACTCACCTCTGCTGGAGCTTCAGTTGCACTCCGGTTGTAAATGCTTGAGATCTTGAGGTCATTAAGAGGACGTGGGGTCCATACAGCACCTGCTGCAGCAGCATCCATGGCAGTCGTTTCTTCCTCTTCCGCCGTCGGCGGACGACACTTGCGCCGCTTAGCAGGGACTGGGAAATTAATAAATATTCATTTGTGCCCAAACTGTATACCACAGTAACAGCAGAATCTATTTCAAAACTACTTACTAGGTCCATCATCTGTTTTATTTGGTTGGCGTTTGCCTCGTTGTGACATTCTGGTCTGGTAAAACTAAGTATACATGGACATCTGCTGCAGCATTACAACCTAAAACGGAATATAAACTTCAATAAACATACTTATCAAATGTTCAGTAATAATATTTTACCAAAATTATTATACAATTCCATACTTCCAAACACAATGCAACAGATTTATTATTATGTCAAGTACTGAAGTGCTAGGTAACAGAAACTTGTACTTAAACTGTAATACTTACTACATAACTGAAAATGTATTTAGGTAAGGTGCAAAGATAATTTGTACCTATAGAACTGCACCATAATAATGAGTTCCACCATTGAAACACTACTAATGTTTAGTAACATACTACACATTTCTCTGTATTAGTGTAATCACCAAATGCTAATGTATGGGCTGTTAACTGGTTATGTTCTAATGATGCTATACACCTGACATCAGGTTTCTGATCTCCACATTTATTCACACGTTAGAGCATTAAAACAAAAATGTCACTTTCAGATACAATCTAAACTGCGAGATCACCGTTTCCACAACACGCATAATCACCACTTTACACTCAATATGCCATAAACTTGTTACACTAATTTCAGAGCAGACTGTCTTCAATGGATGGTGACTCCCAAGACATGGATGTAAACATTGGCCATACTTTCCAAATTCGAATGTATAACTTGATAATATTGCGAAATATAACAACAATATACCACCAAGAATATAGCAAACATACATTATTTCAAGAAAATGTAATGCAAAACGATAATTTAAGTCACTTTTCAATATCGCAAATCGTGCCCACGGCTCAACGTTAGGCCTAACAACATTGACAACACAGATAGCAGCACCTGCAGCAATGTTTCATTAATCTTTGCTTGCATAGATGAACGATTGAGAGACACGATTATTGATCTATACTGTTAATTTTGATGTTTCATCTACTTATTGAACAAAATTTTTGACCGAGCTAAAGGCACATATCACCACTACCACGCAATTCTGTCAAGTTAAATACTAATTGAAGGTAGGATTCATGTCTCTGTCATCAGCCTAACCAACATGTCCTCATCAGAAATTCTGCTTCTTGTAACGAGCTACAGACTCACCGTAACAAGACCATCCGAGCTATATAGAAATCTAGAAGTATTGTAGATGAATATCACCTACACCAACAAGTCTCCAAAGCCACGAACACGATAAAATACCGACATAAAACTGGACACCATCATTTGGCGCCATCATGCCTGAAAAAATAACTGTAGAAGTTGAGGTCACGTGATCAAAGACCGCGAGATCTCACGAGTTCCGAGATAGTTTGGGATGCTGTGCGCAGATAGTTGAAGTCAGGTGCAACGACGTTCAATTGTAATTATTTTAGAACCAGCATGTGTGTTGTATGTGAAGTTTAACTGCTAAGGAGAACGTTATTCTTCTAGTTTGGTTTTTATATTCAACGATATGGAACAGGTTTGTGAACGTATTACCTATCATATTATATGTTGGTTATATTTTCCTAACCTTCCTAATATGCACAATACAAGAACGAGATTTTCACGTTGGTGTATGTGCATGTGATGGAATTGTGGGTTATGGCAACGTTTTATCTGGTATGTGGTGACGAAAGTTGCGGAGGAACGAACCATGTCGCCACTGCCCAAGCACTAGGGGCGGAGACTGGGTGAAGCGCAAGTTGACGTCTGTAACTTAAACCATCCCTGTTTACGAAGCGCATACCTGAAATATGAAAACGGGAGCTTGTACATATTAGTGGGGAATGGTTGTACGCTAACGGGTCTGGCGTTATGGCTTACAACCTCGACGTATTCATGCTAAGAAATTACGGTGCGTACTGTAGAAGGCTTCCATATGGCAGTTTGTCCTGTGGGAGTAAAAATGTAGGTACGTTTGGGGATTTAATGCAGGGAGCCTGTGAGTGCATTGCATGATGACCTGTGCAGTTGTGTAGGGGATCACTTCAACTGAAGGCCTTGCGAAAAGAGGGGAGGTGGGTAATGCCACTTCTTTGATTTGGGAAAGTCGGCTGTTATATAGGATCACTGGCACAGTGGTTACAGAGGATGAGATTGGACAATCAGAGCCTGGGATCAGGAAGAAGATAGGGGGCTTGGATGGGGTAGTGGGAATTGTAAACATTAAAAATAGCAATAACTTTTGAGCATGAGGAATGAAAGCATTACTGTGGAGGGGAAGGAGGCCCTGGCAAGGGCAGTGAAAGAAAGTTGAAGTTGACTTTGCTGGGAAAAACAGCTACAAAGGAAGCCGCTCAACACCAAGAACATAATGGTCGCAAAAATGGCTTATGTGTTATATGCATTCTGGTGTTGTCACAGACATTGCTGAAGAATTTATCTAGTAATGGTGAGCTATGTTTTTGATACCCTTGAAATACATGCATTTTTTCTAGTTGTGCTTGTTTTCTTTCATGTATGTATTCTCGTCCATTAAGACAGAAACAGCTAATATTTGAAATATTATTGGTATATTTTGCCAAACACAAATGAAGAGTGTAAAGTCCGGTTTTAAAGCATATAATACGGTATTTTAAATTAACGTCTTCAGAGTCAGAATAATGTTATTGTATCTCAAGGTAGACCCTCTCACCCATGATGAAGACTGCCTGACACATGATACATATGTGCTGTTGTTTGGCCTGATTTTTATGTAGGAATGGCATATTAAATACTGTGATCACTTACCAACAGAATATTGTACTGCAGTATGCAGAATGGGGAATATGAATGAATTTTAATATTGAAACATGGTGTATTTCAAAGTAGCCACCATCAGCATGTAAACACAAATTCTACTGATACATGATACCTGAACCTTGACAAGTATTTGTTTTGTAGCTTTAATGTACTCTGATGTAAATATTTTGCTTAGTTCTTGAATGATACATTTGAGAATGGTGTGGGAGTTGTGGCCCATTATATATGACATTAATTGTAGGTTTTAAATGTAAATGTTGCTAATTATAATGTCAAGTCTGTATTGCTTTAAATATATTTTGGCAAGTAGCACAGTGGTTAAGGTGCTGTGCTACAAATCGGAAGGTCGCTGGTTCGATTCCAGATGGTGTCATTGGAATTTTTCATTGACATAATCTTTCCGATCGCACTATGGCCCTGGGGTCGACTCAGCCTCTAACAGAAATGAGTACCAGGAGTATTTCCTGGGGGTGAAAAGCGGCCGGTGCGTAAGGCTGACAACCTTACCACCATTCTGGGCCATTGTCACGTAATCTGGGAACCTTAACTTCTTGGAACCCTCTGGGCACCTCGGGCCTGTAATGGGACTGATTTACCTTTTATTTTTTTTATTATTTTATACAGTCTGTCAAATATTGTGTTTGTAGATGTATCATCCTTGTTTTTTTACTGTTAAACAAAACTTGAAATAAACCAAAATGGGCTGGTATCTTCCATGTCTTTTGCAGTATATTATTCCCAAATTATTTCCATTCAGTGGTATACAGTGTGAGCTACTGGCAGTGTCATTAAATAAACTATTTTTATGTTCGTTATTAAATCCCATCACACGGTACAGGGGAGGGTACAGCTGTGTGCTGTATCATTTTTACACCTTGTTTCCATGGAACAGGAAACTGCATAGGCCTGGATTCAGTATGATTGCTGTGGAGCAGAGAAAAATCATTGCCCCTTTAAGGATTTGAAGTGTTATTTTCTCAGTTGTCCAATGTGTAGCCTTGTTACTATAATTGTTGAGCTGTGACAGCGCCTCCTTCTACATGCTCACACATTAGATTATTCTGACTTGATATTTCTGTTGACAGGATATAAAGACAAAGATTGACCTGGCCTGCCACACTGCCGAAGAGTTCACGAAGTTGTACTATGAGAGTGTTGACAAAAGGCGCCATGTGAGTACTGCTGTTTACAGAGAATGACCATGTGATCGCACTAAACATCTAGTTAAAATGTTTGCTTGTTGCAGCTGATGTCTAGGTACTATTTGGACACAGGAGTCCTGGTGTGGAATGGAAATGGAACTGTAGGCAAAGACCTGATACAGAAGTTTTTTGAAGGACTTCCTCCGACAGAGCACACACTCACTTCTTTGGACTCCCAGCCTGTTCTTGGTAAGTACCTGCTTTGTATTGTGGTACCACAGAGACTTGAATTATGCTGAGAACTTGCTGTTCTGCAGCCCTTAAAGACAAATGCTGATTGTCTCCCAACAATCGATAAAATACGCCTTCTTGTGATTACACAATCTGCAGTCCTTCAGTCCCCACTGTAGCAGTACTCTAATATCAGTAATAATATGGCCCTTTATTCATTTTTAATTTCTTATACAGTTAGAAAGTGTTGTAGTAAGTGCAAAGAGGGAATGTGTTAAAATTAAAGGTTATGATAGAAATTCATTTTGAGTCTCCTTGATGTATCATGATTGTGTGTGTGTAATTTTTCACTGGGCACGAACTCTTGAGTGGGGTCTGCTACAGACATGGCTTAATGCTTATCTTGATTCTGTCAGGACACCAGTCATGACTGAGGATAGCAAGGGTTTATGTTATGATGCTGTCAGCACTTCATACTATATAGTAACTTAAAAGTGGGCATGTGACCCCTGCCATGAGGCTGGGCAACAAACACCCAATGATAGGTGTGGTATCTCAACAATGAAGATCTCACCTACACTGCTTCAGAAGCATGAGAACTTGCCATAAGCTGTCTGAATTTGCAGATTAATTTCAGGTATAAGGAAACCATAGGCAGAGCAAAGAAGTAACAGGGAGCTAGTGTTTTGTATATCATCTCCACACTTTTCAGTAAAGCACCAGTCACTACTTTGTTACTGAAGTCTAAGAGGGCTATGCTGTGCATGTTACTTTTGTCAAGAGATTTCTATTGGAATATGATGCCATGTATTCTGGTACGGAAGCACCATCATTTTGGAGTGACGAACGGTCCCCCGAAGACAGCATCATGCCCCAGGGAACTAAAAATTTTGTAGTAAAGGCAGTGAGAACCTTGTATCTGACACACACATGCTTCTGTAACACCAGCAAATGCACTCGTTTTATTTATGCCTACAATCTTTCACATGACTGCTTCACGTTTTGACGCTCTCGCCTCAGAGCTACGTAAAAGATTGTGCGCAAAAATTATGAACGATTGCATTTGTTGGCATTTTGAGTTATTTTCTTCACCAAATCCACAGGATAAACAATGTAAAAGACATAATTTTGTTTGTATTGTCAGCCATTTACAAACTCAGCTTTCTCATGGAAATTGGTGTGAGATTTTTGCAACCCCATATTAATTTTCAGCCAGCAGGTGAAAGTGGAATTCTTTGAGTTGACTTGCTTCACCACTTCCACAAGGCGTAGGATCAGGCAGTCCCGGGTGAGGATTACATCTTTGAACACCCATGGGTAAAATTAACATCTGGCAAATAATGGAGTCTGTGGAAAATGTAGTTAGGGTCTCCAGAGCTGTGCTTATACTCAGCAGAGCCTATCGCCATTCACTGAACAAAAGTGAAAGGTACAGTAACATAAAAACAGTGGAAATATGATAACATATTGGGTAACACGTAAAAAAGGAGCTGTGCTGAGTTTTGGTGACCTACGATCATGATGGTGATACCTTAATGATTCATTTTTTATATTGTCAGTAGGTCAGAATTTATAGTGTTAAAAGGCAGGATGTATAACGAATAATGAGTTGGAAGGTGTGTCGCAGTAGTGGCATGTTTTACATGTAGCTAGTTGGACTGAAGAAAACCATATGAAATATCACTCTGAATAGTCGGTGCCCTGTTCAAAATGCAAACTAGGCCCCTGTCAGGTGATGTACTGAGATAAGTGTGTCGGTGTGATGATGATGAGGAAAGAAAGGTGTGGTTGGAGTGGAATGAGGGTGATATGAAAATACAGTTCCACACAAGACAGTGTACAGGCAAATCTGTATGCCACAATCTGTTGTTACAGAGGGTCAGTGCATATAAAGCTGTCTCACTGATTTTATTTCAGATGTGGCTGTAGGCAATCAATTGACATTCCTGATTCTTGTTTGTGGATTCGTGAAATTCCAAGAGAAGATTTCGAGGCCATTCCAGCAGAACTTTATGATCACAGCTCAGGGAGACAAGTGGAAAATAGCAAGCGACTGTTTCCGCCTGCAGGAGCCAGTTGGGTATGTAGCATTTAACTTCAAGTTCAAAATGATAGCTTCCACTACACCATTAGCATAGAATCATGTTGATATTAGTGCTCACTTTAATGTTTGTCTTAACAGTGGAATTGTTATTGTCTCTTCATTACTGAAAATATGAAGATGGCAGTTGTTTGTATGTACATACTATAAGAAGAAACTCCTGAAGTGCTAACTAAGTAGGTTCACATTGTTAATGGTTAATAATAATTTTATATTTCCAAATCAGTATACGTACTGGGGGGGAAGATACTGTTAGATCATTGAAGACAAGTGAATGCCAGTAAATACAAAACCAGGGTCATAATTTTGGTTCTAGTGGAATTGTATTTTCATAATAATGCTGCGGGTGCATCTCTCTGTCTCAGGCGTAGCCAGGTAGGGTGATGGCTGCAAGACAGGGATAATAGCCCATGTGCCCAATCGGCCAGTTCAGTGAATCCTCCATCCTGTCTTGCAAACATACTGGCACCACACAGTTGTGTTCTGTTTGTATATGAAATGCATTGTGTATAATATTCAGTTTTGCTTTCAGGTCGTGACTGGAATGCTGCATACATTTATTGACAAAATGTTATATACAAAGCTATTAATAAATTTGACATATGAAAACTCAATGACAATATTTTTTGGCATGCAACTTGAATATAAATGCTACCATGTACAAAAATAGACATCAGACAAGAGACATTTTATTGATTAAAAAAGGTACAATAGTAAAAATTAACACATGAAAGTATGAAATTTTGTGCAAGTACAGCCATTTATTTAGAACTTCTGAGTTTTATGGCAGTAAAACTGTGGATAAAAAGTGTAACCACATACAAAGACAGTAGCTGCAGAATGAGAGGTGTGCAAGCAGCTTCAGAGTTGAGCTGAGCGTAACACATTCTGTGACCATCATGTTAATTTAGTATGATGTGTTGCAGTCAGCATTCCTTGCTGTACAGTAAGGGGCAGTCAACATTTTGTGATTAGCCATGGACTTCTTGTTGCCAAAGTGCACAGAGAAGGGAAATGTATAGTATCAGCCACACATCTACCTTATCAGATGTTGAATCACTGTATCCCACATGGCTTGAAAAAGTTGAAGGTGAATTGAAAAAAATGTTAAAATATGTCTGATACTTGCCATGTGTTACTTAATACTTTCTCTCAGTTCTTAAGTCTGACACTGGCAGTTAGCACTCTGCTGCAAGTAAGCTGTATGAAACAACAGAGTGTATGTCATACCAATTTGAATAACTTATGTGGTAAAGCTGTACACAAACATGAGAACTACCACTTGCAACCCATCATATGGGCATTCAAGTGCTACCAATAGCAAAAATTCATGTTCTGGTCTCCTGGTTTAGGACATGTACCCTGGTAGGTGAGTACCAACATTTCAGAACATCCTACATTCATCTTCAGGATTGTACATTTCTCGGAAATGTTTGCATTCACCAGGTAGTACTACGAATACACTGGGGTATTTTAAATCTTTTCCAAATACAACAAAATGAAATGTCAGGATGATCTGGATCCTCCATGAAGTACGCAGTTATGTATTTGATCTCTTTACATTTTATTTTGTTTGTGATTTTGGTTATGGCCATCCCAGGAATGTAAACTGCACTTTCAAGTGTCTTACATCCTCTTGGTTGAGGTTATAGTTGCTATGAAACAGATATGTTATTGGTGTAATATAAACAAATAGATAAAGCAGCTGATAACCACTGGTGGCATGTAGAATTTAAAGGATATTTGTGATTTAGCTGCTTCATTACAAAGAACTGTGGAATACCCACCATTCAGTAACATCAAGTAGTTGGAACTCTGTCAGTACAAAGAACATGGAACTGTAAGTTGAACTGCAAGCCTGAATGGTGCTTCCAAGTACAGGTAGTGTTTGGTTTGCAACGGTTTGGTTTGTGGAAATTCACAGTAACAGCGATTTTGAAACCAGACCAAAAGTACAAAAAGCTATAAAAATTTCCAAGATGCACAACTATAAGTATGGGATTCATGTATAGAAACAGCACAGCAAATCAGAGATGACAGCTCTCCCCATTACCATATAAGTCATTAGGAATCAGGTTGATTACACTACTAAAATAAGAGCTGCCATGTCTAGTAAGAGAAGTGCAGTGAACCGAAGTGAATGTGAAAATGTTGCTAAAATGTCATGTATAGCTGTCATGTTCGAAAAGATGGTCAGGCATTTCCTAATCTGCGTAGATGTATGAAATCGCCTCCATCGGCTGTGAGTACCATAAAAAATACACATAAAATAAAACAATCTATGCAACATGCTACAACAGTGTGACACAAGTGAGTTACAGCAGATGTAAACTTTTATAAACAATGGAGAAATGATTGTCATATGGGTGGATGATTTATATAATAAAAAACTTCCAGTTGACTCAAGCTGTTATTACCCCACAGTCAAAAAAGATCAATGCAGGGGCCTTAGAGTGGCGCTGACAATACCTTCAATAGGGGCTTTGAACATATCGAAGTAAACATACAAACTCATAGGGTATAACCAATACTGCTACCTGCTGCTAGCTTGGTGGCTAGCGGCAGGTAGCAAGAACGGTCTGACAAATACCTGACACTGTATGTGCAGTTTTCAGCTCCTGATGGTGGATGGAAAAACCGTCTGAAAAATGTAGAGCGTCTTACAGAAATAAAGAAATTGTGAAACGTCGCATCTTGTTGGTTGTACTCTGCGAATATATTAGCGATGCACAGACATAACTCTCCGTGGCTTTTAGTCCGCGAGCGAACCATACCGACAGAGCGGCCGCCGCCGGTAGGCGAAGTTGGTGCCAACTTTTGCGGATAGAGGGGTGTCACGTGGTTAGCGCAACGAGTCCCCACGG
>Ga0123355_10011134_pt1 | contig 13851 bp, 11 predicted proteins | sample TergutEmb28metaG_3_FD_89872 | JGI IMG/M metagenome (GOLD analysis project Ga0123355, IMG submission 89872) | Embiratermes neotenicus P1 segment gut microbial communities from Petit-Saut dam, French Guiana - Emb289 P1 | ecosystem: Host-associated > Arthropoda: Insects > Digestive system > Gut ... | reverse complement strand
TCAGAGGGGCTAAAAACTGTAAAAGGTGTAAAACGTCGCTTTGAATATAAAGGAACATACAATGGAGCAGAAATAATTGACGATTATGCACATCATCCTACAGAAATTTATAACTGCCTGGAAGCAGTTGGAAAACGAAATAGAATATTTTGCCTATTTCATCCACACACTTATTCGCGTACAAAAAATCACCTGGATGATTTTGGTAAATGTTTTAAAGGTGCAGATAAAATCCTTGTATTACCAATATTCCCCGCTCGAGAAATATTTGACCCAACAATTTCCTCTGAAATGCTAGTGGAAAAAATAGAGCAAAATGGTGATGATGTACTTTTTGTGAGTAATTTCCAAGAGGCGGAAAATTATTTAAGGTCTGAACTTACTACTGGTGATTTGCTGATAACATTAGGTGCTGGAGAGGCATATAAAGTTGCTGAAAAATTAGTAAAAAACAACGCGTGAAATTTGTCGAAATATAAATTAATTTGCTGCTTGACAAAAGTCAAAAATAAAAGTTATCCACAATTTTAAGAATGGCGTAATTTAGGGCTTTTCCAAAAAAAGTCCCAAATTACGCCATTCTATTTTTTAAAAATCATGAGTTATCCACAGGCAATTGTGGATAACTTTTTTGTCGAAACAGGTGAAAAACCCTACAACCCGCATAAACACTGTGTTTTTGCGAAAAAAGTTATCCACAGGGTTATCCACAGATTTTCAAAAAATCTGTGGATAAATAATTCTACCCTTCTTGTCCAAAATGAGTTATGATATATGAACTAACTTTTTAGAAAATATTATTGTTCAAAATTGGGACGGGGAATAACTATGGGTAAAATTAGAATGAAGATTGAAGTCGCCACTATGGAATTGCCATTTTTGTTTATTGATAGGTATATGACAAACTGTTTGCCTGTTTATCCACTGGTCTACATATACAGCTACCGCCATGCACTGGTTGGAAGAGCTGTTACAAGCCAGGAAATTGAGGATACTTTTCAGCTTACAGAACGTGATGTACTTAAAGTATGGAAACATTGGGAAAAACAAGGACTTATATCCATAGACTATTCAAACGATGATATGGATATTACTTTTTTGCCTGTTACCACCATGCCCGCGCAACCAGTTGGAATTGTACAAGAACCTCCATATGAAGAAGTAAATGCAAAAGAAGTGAAACAACAACGCACAAGCACACCCACGCAAAATAAAAAAGTATTGGATAACCAAATTCCGCTCTATAATCCTCCACAAGAAGTAATCCCTTCACCTCCTCAACTTGCTCCTGTTTCTTCCAATTCTCCTAATTCTTCTAATTCTTTAAATTCCTCCAACTCTTCTTTTAGTGTTTCAAATACTATTAATCCCATAACTCCACCTGTTAATACCAAACCAGAAACAATAATGGAAATTCGCAGGCAAACAATGCCAACACAACCAGTGTATGGGATGCAAGAATTGGCGGAATATAGAACCCAAAGCCGTGAGATTGCGCATTTATTTGCACATGCAGAGCAGGCAATGGGCAAATTACTTTCACCCACGGATATGAGCAAAATTTTTAGTTTCCATGATTGGTTAGGATTACCACTTGATGTAGTTGAATATCTTCTTACCTATTGTGCAGATAATGATAAGCGTAATCTAAAATATATCGAAACATGTGCAATCGACTGGGCAGAGCGTAATATAGAAGATTTGGTTATGGCAATAGAATATGTGCAATCATTTGACGATTACAACTCTGTTTTACGCCGTTTGGGATTAAAAAATATGACAGCCTCCAGCAGAAAATATTTTGACAAATGGTCACAACAATGGCAAATGCCTACAGAGTTAATATTAAATGCCTGTGAAAGGGCTTTAGAAAATGACGTTCCAAAATTATCCTATGTGGATGGAATCTTAAAAAAATGGCATGAAAAAGGAATTAACACAGCCGAAGGCGTAAGACGAGATGATGAAGCATTTGAAAACGCCAAACAGCTAAGAATAGATTCAAATACACAATACGACCCAAACAAAAAATCATTTGCAAATTTCCAGCAACGTGACAACGATTTAAGCCACATAGAGCAACAAGCCTGGGATAAGCAAATGCAAAGAATAAAGGATGCTAAAGATGGTCCAACATGGCAAGAATTGCTTGCGGAATCAAGACGACCCCAATTACTAAAAGAAGGTTGATAAAATGAGTCATAAATCTGCATTTCGACAAGTATTGCGTGAATATGATATTGCAAAAAATCGTGCCGATTTTCTTTTGCAAGAGCGAAAAAACCAATTGTACAAAGATATTCCTCGTATTGCAGAGATTGACAAAAAACTTAACAAACTTGGTTCAAGTTTACCAAGGCTGGCACTTGCTGGCGACACTAATGGGATAAATAAAACACGCGCCACAATAAATCAACTCAAGGAAGACAGGCTTAATCAATTAAAAAACCATGGAATTTCACACAGTTATTTATCTTCTGTTTACACATGCCAAAAATGCCAAGATACGGGATATATTCAAGATACCCGTTGTCCTTGTTTTCAACAAAAGTTAATAAATGAATACTATTCCTTATCAAACCTCAAGGATATACTAAAAAAAGAAAATTTTAACACTTTTGACCTCAATATTTTTAGCAATCAAATTGATGAAAAAAGAGGAGTCTCACCAGCAACATATACCCAAGATGCTATAGTAACATCTTCCATTGCTTTTGTTAATTCCTTTGATAAAAAATTTGAAAACCTTTATCTCTTTGGCAATTCAGGACTTGGAAAAACTTTCATATGCCACTGTATTGCCAAAGAATTGTTAGACAAAGGCAAGACTGTATTATATTTAACAGCATTAAGGCTCTTTAAAGTGCTTGAAGATTATCGCTTTAATCGTGATTCTTTAAGTGAACCTGATGAAATGATTGAAGCAATTGATTCTGTGGAGCTATTGGTAATTGACGACCTGGGTTCTGAAATATCCACCAGGGTTACAGAAGCTGGTTTATTCGACATAATCAACCATCGTCTTATCACACAAAAATCCACCATAATTTCCACAAACCTATCAATCAACCAATTAAAGGCACAGTACACAGAGCGTCTTTCTTCGCGGATAAGCGGCAACTACGAAATAATCGAATTTTGGGGCAACGATTTGCGTAATGTGAATAAAAACTCTTAAATATAACGTATATTGTTTTAAAGATTAAGACCTTGAGGGTTTCACCCTCAAACACCCACAAGGGGACGAGTCCCCTTGACCCCTTTCCTGAAAAACGCATTCGCGTTTTTCGGTTTTTTGTTAAAGTTTTTGTCAAACTTTTTTCAAAAAGTTTGCAGGGTGTGGGACAGAGTCCCACGGTCTTTTATCTTTAGGTCTTATGTTAAGCCAAAAACGGAAGGAGTAAAATAATGCAAGAAAAGTTAATGATACTCAAAATGCTAGAAGATGGAAAAATTTCAGCAGAGCAAGCAGACAAGTTATTAAATTCGGTTGGTACAGGAGAAGGGATGTCCCCTCCGCCCCCCACCATGCCTCCACCAACCCCTACAACTACATCATCATATGGCTCGACTGCACCGTCTGCATATAGTGGGCACGGCAACAACCGCCCGCCGTCTGGTTATAGTGCGCCAAGTGGAAGTCATAGCTCCGCGCCGCGTACATCTTCAACGTTTGATGATTTAAGTAAGAAATTTGAGTCGTTAAAGCGCGACATGACCCCAACAATCCAAAAGGCTACAGAAGCCGTGGCGGGTGCAATTGCAGGTGCTGCCGAAATGGTTTCAGGTGCGTTTGCCCCACCAGAACCACCTAGCCGCACAAGTACTCACCAGCCAGTTCGCACGACATCACGCGCCACAACGCCAACCAGTTCGGCAGGTGTTAAAACGATGAACGTCGAAATGTATGTAGAGTCTGGATTTAGCGAACTGAGTTTATCTGGGTTAAATGGCGAAATTCGCATAAAAGGTTACAATGGTGACAAAATCACTGCAACCATTTCGCACCGTGCAAAAGTAACAAATGCACCCATTGAATTAATGAAACTTGGCGGTAAATATTTCCTAAAGTATGAATCTGATGATTTTCATGTTGTTTCAATTGATGCATATGTGCCTGAGCGTGCATTTGGAGTAATAAAAATTGATGGGATTAATTGCCAAATAGATTGTTGCTCTTTAGCCGCCAATGAAATGTTGGTTATGAATGCAAACGGAAGTATAAAATTGGCAGGTATTGCCGCTGGAAATATCAAAGCAGAAGGTTCTAACGGTTTGTTTAGCATTACTAATGTTGTTGCAGAAACCGCAATAATTGAAAATATGACAGGTGCTTTGGATGCTGGAGAGATGGACGTAGCCAACCTAAAACTTACAAATTACAATGGACCACTTTCACTTATAATGTTAAGGTTTGAACAACATGCAGATTATTTGTGGAGTATTGAAACTGGTAACGCTAAACTTGGCATGAATCTACCAACCTTACCAAATCTGGGATACCATATAAAGGCACATGCCGCCATGGGAAGCATTCGCCTGGGGCTTACGGGCTTGCAATACCTGATTAATGAACCTTCATTAGTAGAGGCACGCACGGTACACTTTGATGGCATGTCAAAAAAAGTTTTAATGAATGTTGAAACTTCTAACGCGTCTTTAGTAATAAACTAATAAACTGATAAATATGTAAAAGACACCATGGTAAACCATGGTGTCTTTTATTTACATGTATTTAAATAATTTGTCGTGAATCCAGTATATCATCAATGAATACGGTATTATCAATGATTTGATAAATGATGAGATACCTTTTGTGCGAAACCATATAACGATATTTTCCGATTTTTAGATAAGGTCTGTTAAAAACAGGATTGCGATAGGGCATACGTTCAAGCGAATGCATATCTTTAACAAGATTATCCAAGAGATTTTCAGCCGCAGATTCACTTACCCTTGCCAAAAATTTAATATGGTCATACATTCTATCATTAACGGTAGGGGCTATGATGACTGTGTATTTATTGTCTTCACTATCCATTTTTAACTGCCCCTTGTCTTATCGCAAGTTGCATATTTTCTTTAAATTGGTCAATGGAATACCCTTCTGTCCCCATGAAGCGTGCCATTTCAGCAGACATAAGGCGTTCCGCTGTTACCAAGTTTTCTTCACGGCGACCATAAGTTTCTATATCCATAAGAACCATATCGCCCTCGCCATTGAGGGTAAGAAATACAGGGACTTTGTTTGTGCGACATATTTCCGCCACATTGTTATAGTTTTTTAGCAATTCGCTTGATGGTTTAATTATCGGGTGCATATTATCAGCTCCCTTCATTTCAAAAGATGAAAAAATCCTTTATCCTTAAAAACTCATAATTTTTTTATACATATTAATATAGTCATCTGCAACTTTTTGCCAAGAAAAATCACAACTAAGTGCGTTACGCACAAGCACTTCCCAATTAGGAGTGCCATATACTTCCAATGCTTGTCTAACAGCCCACATTAAACCACTAGCAACAAAATCTTCAAACGCAAAACCATTACCAACACCTGTTGAGGGGTTAAAATGCGTGACAGTATCAGCAAGCCCACCTGTTTTTCTGACAATGGGAATTGTGCCATAACGCATTGCATACATTTGCCCCAACCCACAAGGTTCATAAACAGACGGCATAATAAACACATCAGAACCGGCATAAATACGTTGCGCCAACGTGTCACTAAATGTTATATTTGCACTAACTTGATTCGGATACCTCCACGCATAATGCCTAAGCATGTGTTCATATCGCCCTTCACCAGTGCCTAACACAACAAATTGCGCGCCTGTACTCATAAGTTCATCCATTATAATATTTATAATGTCTAAGCCCTTTTGGTCTGCAAGGCGCGTAATCATACTAAACATTGGCATATCTCCAACAGGTAATCCCAAATCAGATTGCAAACGGTGCTTGTTTTCGCGTTTTTTATCCAAGGAATCAATGTCAAAATTTACAAAAATCCTCTGGTCTGTAGCAGGGTCGTGCGCTGTTGTATCAATTCCATTTGTAATACCAAACAAACGTCCGCCTGACATTCCACGCCCGCGCAAAATTCCATCCATTCCATAACCATATGGAGGCGTTTGAATTTCCGCCGCATACGTTTCACTCACGGTACTAACTGCATCGGAATGTACAACTCCCGCCTTTAGGTAACTTACGTTACCAAAAAATTCTAAATCTCCATTGGCAAAATATCCATCATTTAAACCAATTGCCCAAAGAATGTCACGCCCAAAACATCCCTGATAATGCAGATTGTGTATAGTAAATAGACTTTTCATATTACTATAAAAAGTGAATCCTTTATAGATATCACGCAGATATGTCGCGCCCAAACCTGTATGCCAATCGTTAAAATGGATTACATCAGGCTTAAAATCAATATGTGTTAGCATTTCAATAGTAGCTTTTGAGAAAAAGGCAAATCGCTCGAAATCGTCGCCATATCCATAATAGGTATCACGACCAAAATAATAATCATTTTCAATAAAATATACAGAATCGCCATTGTCATAAGCATCCAATGCCAAAACTTTGGCGTGTTGCGTCCGCCAAGATAAATGCACTGTAAAATCTGCAACTAAACGTACATCATTTAAAAGAGGCGCAGGAATACTTCTATATCTAGGCAAAACCACACGAACATCAACATCTCTATCACGTAGCACTTTGGGCAAAGAACCCGTAACATCACCTAGTCCACCTGTTTTTGAATAAGGGCTTACCTCAGTGGCAACCATTAAAACTTTCAGCAAAATTTTCACCCTCCTAAGGGACTTTAATCCATACAAATTATATCCTCACGCACAGTATTTGTAAAGTTTCCAATGCACAGTTAATTTTGAGTATTTCTAAATCTGTGTGGTTGTAGGGGACGCGCCCCCGCGCGTACCGAAAAATGGCAGGTTGGGCGGGACGCGCAGGGGCGCGTCCCCTACATGACCACAGAAATGAGAAAGACCCTTAATTTTTAATGCTTGTATAAAAATTTTTGAGTATGAAATACTACTCTAATAGGAGTGATTACATGAACAATGATATAATGAAATACGAAATTGCAGAAGAACTTGGTTTGTTGGACAAAGTTAATGCAACAGGCTGGAAAAGCCTAACTTCCAAGGAAAGCGGGCGTATTGGCGGAATCCTAGCAAGACGAAAAAAGGCAGAAAAGGAAAAATTTATAGAAAATGAGACTGAGACACAAATGGAGAAAGAATAGAAAAAGAATAGAAAGAGAATAGAAACAGAGGAGAATATCTAATGTACACTGGATTTGCACGTATGTATGACGCATTTATGCAAGATTTGCCCTACGATAGTTGGGCATCTTACATAAATAAAACGCTAAAAGGAAAAAAATGCTTATTAGATTTAGCATGTGGTACAGGCAATATGACTCTACGCCTTGCCAAAATGGGTTATGATATGATAGGTGTAGACATTTCAGAAGATATGTTGGCAGAGGCGCAACAAAAGGCATTTGAATCAGAATTGCACAAAAAAATCTTATTTCTTGCGCAAGACATGCGATATTTGGATTTATATGGCACAGTAGACGCGGTTGTGTGTGTTTGTGACGGAATAAACTATATTTTAACATTAACAGACCTTGCGCAAGTTTTTAAGCGTGTACGACTTTTTTTAAATCCTAACGGTGTGTTCATTTTTGATATAAACACGGAATATAAATTTAATGAATTGTTGGCAACATATTCCTTTGAAGCAAAGTCTGAAAATAATGAGTCTTATATTTGGCAAAATAATTTTAACCCAAAAACAAAAATCAACGAATATAAAGTACTCTTTTACCCCCAATGCTGGGAAGAGCCATTTATTGAAATTCATCATCAAAAAGCCTACTCTATTTCAGAAATAACTGATTTGTTAAAAGAAACAGGATTTTCACAAATACAAATTACAGACAATTATACCAATAAAATCATAGATGAGAAAAGTGACAAAAATATCAAAACTATAAAAATTGAAAGAGCAACATTTATCGCCCAAATATAACATAGGGCGCGTATCCTATGAATAAAAAACGGCGTTTTTCATTTAATGTTGGCAATGTTTCGTAGGGGACGCACCCCTGTGCGTCCCGCAAAATGGCGGAATGCATATTAATATGGGCGGGACGCGAAGGGGCGCGTCCCCTACGGAATAAACAAATTTCCTGTCAACAAAAATTGTTACAATTTGAAACATGCCAAACCACCAAAAAAAGGAGGATTAATATATGAAAAAAACTATAATTCTTCTAATGACAATAATCCTAATCACATCAACAATAACCTACGCAAACACAACAGATTTAGTTTCGGATTTAATTCCAGACTTAATACCAATTGATGCTGTCCTAATCTTAGACGTTAGCTTATCTATGCGAACGGCAGACCCTAACAGAATCTCACGCATGGCAATGAACATGTTCATAGATATGCTAGAAGACCATCACAGAGTTGGAATAGTAGCATATGCAGGGCGCGTGGAGCGTAGCCTACCTCTTATTCCAGTTTATGAAAACCGCGAAAATCTCCACGAGTTTATAAACTCGTTAGAATACGCCTCTTGGACAGACCACGGCTTGGGGCTTATGGAGGCGGTGCAAATTCTGTATTATGGCACAGAACCTGGTAGGCAAACAATAATAATATTTTTTACAGACGGCAATCTAAATGTAAACACAAATACTGAACGTTCAAATGAAATTGCACAATCAGACGTAGACCTTGCAATTAGCATAGCACAACAACAATACTATCCAATATTTTCAATTGGCTTAAATTTTGATGGTTCATTAGATTTACCATACATACAAAGAATTTCAGACGAAACAGGTGGGCTTACTTTTATAACAGAGAATGCAACACAATTGCCTGATATCATGTTTACTATTTTTAATGAAATGCTGGCATTACCCCCACCATTACCAGCCCCTAGCCCAATAGAAATTGAAATTAAAACAGAATCGGAAGTAGAACCAGAAATTATACCAACCATAGATATTATAGATACAGAACTTTCACAAAACGAAACAGAAATTACAGAAATGCGTACAACAGAGCAAGATTCAAATAACAACATTATCTGGTTAATTGGGGGTGCGATTGTTTTGGTTGTTGTTTTATTATACATATGGCTAAGATTTAAGAAGCCAAGAAGAGTCTTCACTGGTAGGTTAGTCCTGGAAGTGATAGATAATGTCAACAACCAAACAACTGAACCCCAATACCGTAATCTAATAGAATATGGGAAAAGTGCAACTCTCCAGAAATTACTAGGTGGCAAAAGCACCCTACTGGAAACAGTAGAGCTTATACCCTCGCCTGATGCACCATCACATATGCCTCAATTGCTTGTAAAATCTAAAAATCCCCAACTTACATTCACCAAAGATTTTTTAGAATTTGATGCAACAAAGGGTATTAGCATAGGGCTGGGCGCGGAAATGACAATTGTTTATGAAGATAAAAAAATTCTTTTGCGATATATTAATTAGACGAATATATATAGGGGACGCACCCCTGCGCGTCCCGCAAAATGGTGGGGCGCATCCCGTTTATTTTTGATTTTATTTGATTTAAGTCATAAATCAAGATAATGATATTGATTACGTCCTTGATTCTTTGCCACAAGTAAAGCCTCCTCAGCTCTCTTAAAAAAGTCGGCAGCAACCCAACCAGCGGTGCTTTTGTTGCCTGTTACAAGCCCAATAGAAACAGTAACAATGCTTGTTACTAGGCTGTTTTCGTGTGGAATTTCAAGGCTCTCCACCTCTTCAAGCATACGCTCTGCAACTAGGCGCGCGCCATCCACGCGGGTGTGTGGCAAAATAGCCATAAATTCCTCACCACCAAAACGCGCAACAAAATCTTGACCACGAAAGAGGCAAGACTTTAACGCCTCTGCCACATTTTTCAAACAATCATGCCCCGCTTCATATCCATAAAATTCATTGTATTTTGCCAAGAAGTCTATATCTATAAGCATTACGCTAAGAACATCATCAACCCTGGACATACTAAGTAAAACCCGTTCAAGATTTTCATGCAAATACCGCCTGTTAAAAATACCAGTTAGCATATCAAAATGGACTCGGTTTTTAGAAAGTTCAGACTCTCCATTAGCATAATCTTCTGCACTTGGGAAGGTGTAATAATGTTGCAGTTGTGTAAGCAATTTGCCATATTCATCTGCTAACTTGGCATACTGAAAAATGCTAATTTCTGGATGTTCTTTCTCAATAAGCATCATTGCTTCATCATAAATATGTCGTTCCCTAGCAAACAAATCCATATCATTCGGCTCCTCTTTGATTTACTATATATGCAATATTATTTTCCCAGAAAAAATCTGCCCCCATTATACTTGCTACATGCCTAAATGGAATAAACATATGCCCATCTTGGTATACTGGTGAACCTGTACCGCTATCCAATGGAACATCAACTGCAAAATTTAATTCTTCAGCAGATATTGCTAAATTAGCTGTAATTATATTCATGGGCAACATTTGTTGATAAATTGGGTGTATTATTGGTTGCGTTGTAAAATGAATGACCTCACCATTTTGTGTAAGTGTGGATGTGTTAAAATCAAACATTAATATATCATAGTTTGGGTTATCTCTAACCCATTCTGGAAGGGCTGGAGCTGTGTTTATAGGGCTTACAAGGTATATTGCCCCCGTTGTTTGGTCTGTATGAATAGTTAGCCCCGTTACAAGAGCAACATACCTAATCGGAACAAAAACACTACCTTGTTCAAATACAGCAGTTCCACCCGCAGAGACATTACCAACATACAGTGGAACATTCATAGCAAACGTTAAAAGATTACCTTCTGCCGTAACAAGAGCGGCTGTTTGAGTTGCTTCTACCCACTGGATATCACGAGCATTGGTAAGCCTTGCAAGCACGCGCAAAGGTATCATTGTAGCAAAAAGTTCTGGATGAATAAAAGGTGTAGCATCTTCTTGTATTATTTCATCATTGATTGTATAAAAATCGCTGTAAAGCTGGAAACGTGCTAATATTGTAGTATCAATTTCAAATTCTCTGGGTTCTGTTACTATTGGAGTTGGGGTAGCCTCTGGAATATATGGCATGTTAATATTATCATCCCCAGGAATATTTCCATTTGAAGATGACGAAGAAGAAGATGAAGATGAAGGGCGCAAAACTAAAAATAATACAAATGCCAAAACTAAGATAGGTAAAACAATTAAACCATATTGAAGTTTTTTTTGTTTTTTTCCAGCCGCGTCAAAACCTTTTTTTTCGGCACGTTTAAAAGCACCTGATTTGTCCTGTGTATATGACATGTCATTTATTGGTACTGTATCCCCCTGTGGATATATAAACTTAGATTCTGCCGTCATATACATTATAGATTCAAGCTCTGCACGCATTTGCAAGGGAGAACTATATCTCTCTTGAGGGTTAAAGGCACAGGCTTTTAGCACAATTTCTACAATACGACCATCAGCCCCAGTTGGTGGCGGAATTGGTTCACCACTCACCCTTCTAACAAGAGCATCTTCTTTATCGGAATAACTGATTTTATTCGGATAATTTGGCAAAAATGGTGTGCGATTCCCATTAAGTAGCCGATACATAACAATACCCAGCGAATATATATCAACACAAGAACCATAATCGTTTCCTTTATAAATTTCAGGTGCCATGTAAGTGTAAGTACCTTTTTTAGACATTCCACTGATGGTTTTTTCAACAGTTCTTGCAATTCCAAAATCACCTAATTTATAATCTCCATTTTCAGAAACAAAAATATTCTCTGGTTTAATATCACGATGAATAATATTGTGTTTTTGGCATAACTCTAAAGCCAAACATATATCTATGCCCAGCTTAATTACATCTTTGCGCTTTAATGTGTTTTTTTGAACAAAATCATTAAGTGGGGTAAGTAATTCCATCCTAATAAAAATATCCCAGCCAATTTCCCCCTCATGTGGAATAACCACATGGTCTTCATAACTAACTACGTGGCTTGTTCCTTTGAGTTTACTCATTAAAACAAACTCACTTACTATACTTTTTACCATACTGCCAAAGTATTCTGCAATGCTGTCTTCATCCATGCCGTCTGCTTGTACAGATTTTATTTCGCTTTTATTTTGTGGCACAGTTATAACTTTTAATGCGGCTTTGTAGGTTTCTCCAAAATCAACACGCTCAATTTCAAATACTTTTCCAAAACTGCCCTCACCCAGAGTACCTACAATGTTCCACGTACCAAAAAATGGTTCATATTTTTTATAATAATCAATATCCATAGAATCTTCTCACTTTAGATAATAATAGACTTAGCCTATCACAAGAATTAGATATTTTCAAGAAAATTAAATTATGCGGTATACGTGTTTTTTATTTTCACATAACATGTGTACCCGCAATTTTTTTTCGTAGGGGACGCGCCCCTGCGCGTCCCGAAAACCCGTATTTTGCTATTATTGTGTGATACATGCATATTATTATTGGTACTGGACATGTGTTTTGTAAATGCGGGACGCGCAGGGGCGCGTCCCCTACGAAAATATGGGTTGTTGATAATCTTAATGCTGTGATATACTTTTGCCAAATACATTCATGAATGGGGTTAGATGTATATGACAAAAGGAGTAAAAGAAGCAAAAGGAACAAAAACATCAAAAAAATTTTTGTTCAGAATTTCATTAGTTTTTTTGTTTGCTATATTCATGCAAACAGTAGTTTTTGCGGACTCTACATATGAGTATGAGCCGCTTCCCCCTGTATTTTCGCACCCAGCAGGGAATTATGATTCAAACTTTACACTAACCATTACAGCAGAGCAAGGTACTACCATTAGATTCACCTTAGACGGTAGCACCCCCACAGCCTCATCACCAGTTTTTCCAGGCACAATTGAAATTAACTCTCCAGCACCCACAGAGGCAAATAATCCTTTATCAATGGGGGCATTTGTTGGTGGTGGTTGGGGGCATATCTCAAATTGGGCACCAGGTGAGCATTATTATAGGCATTGGTGGTGGCATGACTATTTCCCACGCACTCCACGGCTGTATTACAATGCTATGGTTGTGCGTGCAAGGGCTTTTAATGAAGCGGGTGTTGGTTCTGCAACAGTTACCCAAACATTTTTTATTCCACGTGGTGGACGTGGGCATTTTAACACTCGTGTAGTGTCCATTTCCATAGACCCTTCATACTTTTTAGACCCTGTAATAGGCATGTACACCAATTGGCAAGACAGGGATAATCGTCATATGGCATATGCAGAAGTATTTTACCCAGACGGTACATTAATGTTTTCACAGGCGGCAGAAATGCGCGTATCTGGTAACTGGTCAAGGAGACACCCTAAAAAATCTTTGAGGCTTAATTTTGGGCGTGGTGACGGAACAGTAACAAACATGCCTGATTTAATCCCAGATACCCGCCAAAGTTTTTACTCTCCATCAGGGATTATTGCAGACTTTCATCATCTTTCTATGAGGTTATCCGACTGGGATAGAACTACAATCCGCGACACCCTTGCCACAAGAATGAGTGAACCTTTACGCATAGATACCCAAAATGCCACTTATGGAGCTGTATTTATTAATGGTGAGTTTTGGGGCATGTATGAATTCCGTGAGCATAGAAGTGATAGGGCTTTGGCGGCAAGATACCCAGGTGTTCACCGTAATTCTATAGTAGTGTTAGACTGGTCTCCTGGTTCTGTAACCAACTATCAAGTTATGACTCCAGACTGTCCGTTATTTCCTTGGGTGGGCGCGGATGGAACAATTCC
>Ga0123355_10011133_pt1 | contig 13851 bp, 11 predicted proteins | sample TergutEmb28metaG_3_FD_89872 | JGI IMG/M metagenome (GOLD analysis project Ga0123355, IMG submission 89872) | Embiratermes neotenicus P1 segment gut microbial communities from Petit-Saut dam, French Guiana - Emb289 P1 | ecosystem: Host-associated > Arthropoda: Insects > Digestive system > Gut ... | reverse complement strand
CTCAGGCACGCCGTCTGGGCGGCCGACCAGTTCGGCCGGTTGCCGCGCAGAGCCTGCTTGAGGGCGGACTGGGCGCTGCCGACCAGCGTGTACTCCTGGGCGGTCAGCGTGCCGTACGGAGCCGCCCACGCCGACGGCGCGCAACAACCGATCGCGATCAGACATGCCCCAACGGTGAGCAGCCCGGCCCGTGCACCTCTCATCGCAGGAGAGCCTATCGCGGCTGCAGCAGTCTGTCGCTAGAGTCCGGCCGGATGCCGCCGCTGGTCTCGAGCGAAGCGATGATCACCTGCTCGGAGGCGATGCCGCCGACACCGGTGCCGCTGACCGTCCTGCCGACGGGCACGCCGGTTACCTGCGACACCCTCGCGGGCACCATCCAGGCGTTCCAGCCGATGGACAACATCCCATCCTTCGGCATGTGCGGGACCACGTCGAATCCCGCGGTCGCGGCCGCGACGGCGGCAGCGGGGGGCGTCCTGACGCCGGCTCCGTGCGTCCCCGCGACGACGAGTCCGTGGACCCCGGGCGCGTCCAAGGTGACGATCGACGGCGAGCCCGCGCTGCACTCGGAGTGCACGTGCAACTGCCAGTGGACCGGGGTGATCAGCATCGTCAGCACGGGGAACGACGGCACCGTCACGGTCACCTGACCGCTGGGACGTAGTCAGTTATAAGTTGCATCGTCGGGACCCGAGGGTTATCTTCCTCAGATCGTGAAGCAGGGGGGAGCCGAGCCCCGGGGGGGCCTCGCAGAGCCGCAGCGCCGGGCGGAGTCGGCAAGCGCCGGGCGTGGTCCGACGGGCCCTGACGGATCGTTGACGCGCTTTGCCGGCGCGCTCGGCAACCGCGGCTTCGCCCGCACGATCGCGCGGATGGAACTCGGCGAGGGCATCCTCCCGAGCGGGGTAGTGCACTCGGACGTTCAGGCCGCGATCGCGGCAGCCAGCGGGCGTGGACGTCCGCTCGACGGCGCTTTCGCGAGGCAGGCGGGCGACCGGCTGGGCGACTCCTTCAGCGACGTGCGCGTGCACACCGACCAGCACGCCGCGGAACTGTCACGGGCAGTCTCCGCGCGCGCGTTCACCGTCGGCCGCGACATCTTCTTCGGTGCGGGCGAGTACAGCCCGTCGAGTCCCCAGGGCCGGGCGCTGCTGACCCACGAGCTGACACACGTGGTCCAGCAGCGCGGCGCACCGGCCAGCGGACCGCTGGCGGTCTCGCAGCCGGGGGATGCCATGGAACGCGAGGCCGACGCGGCTGCCCGCGAAGTTGGCTGAGCGACGGGAATTTTCGTAGCTGAATAGTCGTCTTATCTGAGTGGTGACCGCGCCGACAGTTCCGCTCGAGCCGTTCCGTCTCCTCGGCGTGCGGCTGCAGCGAGCCGTCGAGGCCGCGATCGCGTCCGGGAGCGATCCGAACGACTCGCTGCGCGGGCTCTACATCTCGGACGAGCAGGCGCTGGGATTGGCGACCGAGGGTGTCGATCCGGGCGCGGAGGAGCCGCTCGAGGAGCCGGCTCGCCGGCTCACCCAGGCGGCGGACAGGCTGGGCCTCGACGCGCTGGAGTCATCGGTGCTGGCGCTGTGCGCGGCGCCGGAACTGCACCCTCGGTTCGGACGGCTGTACGCCTATCTGCAGGATGACGTCACTCGCCGCTTCGCCAGCCCCCGGCTGACGGTCCAGCTGCTGGCGGGCGACGGCACACGTCCGGCTGATGTGCTCGGCTGCTTTGACCCGGCCAGACCGCTGATCGGACGCGGAGCGATCCAGCTGATCGCCGGCGACCCGTCGGTGTCGCTCGCCGATCGACCGGTGAAGGTGGCCGACCGGTTGGCAGCCTTCCTGCTCGGGGCCGGTGACATGGCCGAGGCGACCGGTGTGCACGTCCGCCGGCTGGCCCCCGCGCCGCTGCATGGGCGCGGCGAAACCGTGGAGCAGGTGCGGCGACTGCTGGTCTCGGGCACGCAGTTGCCGATCGTCGTCGCCGGCCCCGACGCCGCTCGGGTACTGGCGTCCGCGGCCGAGGCGCCGCTGGTGCTACTCGGCGTGCGGGAGTTGGAACGGCCGGACGCGCTGGCGGACGCACGGCTCGCGGCGGCGCTCACGCAGGGGCTTCTGTGCCTCGACGGCCTCGAGGAGCTGACGCCGTCGGAGCGCGCCGCGCTTGTCCGCGCCGTCGACGAGAGCCCTGAGCGGCTCGTGCTCGTAGCTTCCCGCGCGCGCGATGCGCTGGCGCTCAGCGATCGGGCATCGCTGTCGGTCGAGGTGCCGCTTCCGGCCTTTGCCGAGCGCGATCAGGCCTGGACTGAGCTGAGCGGGGCGACCGAAACCCGGGAGGTCGCGGCAAAGTTCCGGCTGTCGGTCGAGCAGATCCACGCCGGCGCCGAGGTGAGTCTGATCGCGGCTCGAGCCCGTGGCGAGCCGGTCCCCGGGCCGGCGGACCTGGACCTCGGTGCCCGCCAGGCGTCTTCATCGCGTCTCGGCGAGCTGGCGGTGCACCTCCCCGGGGCATACGCGTGGTCGGATCTGGTTCTTCCCGATCGCCAGCTGGATCTCCTGAGTTCGATCTCGGCGTACCTGCGCCACCGTGATCAGGTCCTCTCGGAGTGGGGCTACGAGGAGACCGTCTCGCGCACCCAGGGGCTGAAGGTGCTGTTCGCGGGGGAATCCGGGACCGGCAAGACGATGGCGGCGCAGGTGCTCGGCGCGCAACTCGGGCTCGACCTGTTCAAGGTCGACCTCGCGACGATCGTCTCCAAATACATCGGTGAGACCGAGAAGAACCTCGAGCGGATCTTCTCGGCTGCCGACGGATCGAACGCGATCCTGTTCTTCGACGAGGCGGACGCGCTGTTCGGGAAGCGCTCGGAGGTCTCCGACTCCCACGACCGCTACGCGAACATCGAGGTCGCCTACCTGCTGCAGCGGATGGAGGCCTACCCGGGCGCGGTGATCCTCGCGACCAACTTCCGCCGTAACATCGATGATGCCTTCGTCCGCCGGCTCGATTTCGTGATCGACTTCCCCTTCCCGGAGGCGGAGGACCGACGCCGGATCTGGGCGCTGGTGCTGCCGGCTGGTGCGCCGGTGGCGGACGACGTCGATCTCGACTTCCTCGCCGACCGGTTCAAGCTCTCCGGTGGCGCGATTCGCAACTGCTCGCTGGCGGCCGCGTTCCGCGCCGCCGACGAGGACCGAGCGATCGAGATGCGCCATCTGGTTCGCGCGGTGGCGCAGGAGTACGGCAAGCAGGGCCGGCTCACGCTCGAAGCCGACTTCGAGCGGTTCCATCCGATGGTGCGGAGCGATGGTCATTAGGCCGCGCATGTGGTTGCTGGCGGCGCTGGTGGCGTGCGTCGCCACCAGCGCCGACGCGGCGCCGGCGCTGGCCGACGCCACGGTCCAGGTGACCGGCCCGTCGATGACGACCGGCTGCACGCTCCCGGACGCAATCAGCTTCGCGGACAACCCGAGCGTCAGCGTGAGCGGCTGCAGCCAGCCCGGGATCGTCGGCAGCGCCGGCACGATCACGATCAACGTCCCGGCCGGCAACTACGTCCTGTCCGCCTCGACGGCGCCGCTCGTCTTCTCCAGCCCCGCGACCGTCGTGGTGAACGGCAGTGGCTCCGGAACCACTGGGACGGTGATCGGCGGGGCCGGGACCGTCGAGCCGATCCACGTCGAGAGTGGGGAGGTGACGATCTCGGGCGTCCGGGTGGACGACGGCTACAGCGGGGTCACTGAAGCGGCCGCGAACCCGGTGGGCGAGGTGCTCGACGGCAACCCCGGCGGCGGGATCGACAACGCCGGCAGCCTGACGCTGAACGGCGATGTAGTGACCGGCAACACCACGGGCGCCGGTGGCGAGGCGCGTTGCTTCACCGGTTCCGTGTTCCGGCCCTGCCCTGAGGGTCAGGCGGGCGGAACCGGCGGCGATGGCGGCGGCATCTACAACATCGGGTCGCTGACAATCACGGACTCAACGATCTCGGACAATCGCACCGGCGCCGGGGGCTTCGGCCAACCCGGGCTTGCCGCCTCCGGCACGACTGCCGCCGAGGCCGGAGGAGTCGGCGGTGGCGGGGGGGCGGGCGGCGGAATCTTCAGCTCCGTCGCCGCATCGCTGCAGATCACGGACTCGACAGTCACCGGCAACACCACCGGCCCCGGCGGCGCGGGCGCCGCCGGGGGCGCAGGCGCCACCGGCGTTGCCGGTGGCTTCGGTGGGTCGGGCGGCGCGGGCGGCGCGGGTGGTTCGGGCGCCGGCGTCTACGGCGCGGGGCCGACCAGCATCAGCGCGAGCACGATCAATTCCGACGCCACGGGTGCCGGTGCCGCCGGCGGCGCCGGCGGCACCGGACCGTCAGGTACGGCTCTACACGGCGGCGCTGGTTCTGGCGGCAGCGGCGGCGGTCTGGCCGGGTTCGCGTCGCTGACGCTCCAGGACTCGACGATCGCGGACAACCACACCGGTGCCGGCGGGGCGAACGGAACCGGCGGCGAGGGCGGCGGCGTCGCCGCCCTCGCTTCGGTCAGCCAGCCGCTGTACCAGGACACGATCGCCGGCAACGCCACGGGCGGCGGCGGTGATGGGGGCGGGATCGCCGGGGGCTCGGTCGTGGTCGGCAATTCAATCGTCGCCTCGAACTCGCCCAGCAACTGCGCCGGTGGTGTCTCGGGAACAACCGCGGTCGGCTCGAGCACCGACATCGTCTTCGGAGACGGCACCTGCAGCGGTTTCACACTCGCCAACCCGGAACTCGGCTCGTTGGCCGACAACGGCGGCCCGACCGAGACGATGGCGCTGGGGGCGGGCAGCGCCGCGCTCGACTTCGACCCGACCAACTCGTGCCCGCTGACAGTCGACCAGCGCGGGATCGCCCGTCCGCAGCCGGGCGACAGCGGTTGCGATGCGGGCGCCTACGAGCACGCGCTGCCGGTGATCTCGTCCGTCGGCGCGAGCGCACCGGCGCCGACCACCGCGACCGTGACGGCGCAGATCAACCCCGAGCTGAGCGGCGCCGACACGTCGGTCGTCGTCGACTACGGCATCACCTCCGCATACGGCTCGAGCGCGCCGGCGCAGACGATCGCGCGTGGCAGCGCGCCGGTCGCGTTCAGCGCGTCGCTGTCGGGGCTGCAGCCGGACACGACCTACCACTACCGGCTGGTCGCGACCAACGGCGACCCGATTGCCACCGACGGCACGGCGGGTCAGACGGTCAGCGGCGATGCCACGTTCACGACGCCAACGGTGCCGCCTCCGCCGCCGGGGACCCCTGCGCTCGCCGCGTCGGTCGGGGCCGTGCGGGCGGACGGGTCCAAGGCGAAGCTGACGATCTCGTGCTCCGGTGGCGGTGCCGGCGCTGTCTGCTCGGGGCCGATCACGCTGACCTCGCACGAGACCGTTCAGGGCAGGAGGATCCTGGCTGTGGCCGCCTCGGCAAAGCCGGGCGGGTCGAAGAAGGGCTCGAAGAAGAAGAAGGTCTCGAAGCTGATGACTGTCGCGACCTCGAGCTATTCGCTGCCGAGCGGTCAGTCGAAGACCATCTCCGTGTCGCTGAACCGCAGCGGGCGGGCGCTGCTCAGCGAGTTCTACAAGCTGCCTGCCACCGTCAACGTCGGTGGCAGTGCCACTGCCACGGCTCACATCGGGTTCTCCTATCCGCGGATCAAAGCGCTGATTCTCTACACCGCCAGGTTCAACGGTCACGGGGTCGACACCGTCGGCGACATCACGATCAGCGGTATCCCCAAGGGCTCGGCGGTGAAGTTCGCCTGTCAGAAGGGCAGCTGCTCGCCCCGGTCGCAGTCGTTCAAGCTCAAGAAGGGCTCGCGCCTGTCGCTCGGCGCGACCGCCGTGGTGCTCAAGCCGGAGGCGGCGGTCGCGTTCGAGGTCACCCACACCGGGCAGGTGGGGCACGTCCTCGAGGTCACAGACGTCGGCCCAGGGGCCCCGCAGCAGTCGGTTCTGTGCCTCCCGCCCGGCGCCAGGAAACCCACCAGGTGCGCCTGAGCTGCGGGCGCGGGGACGAACGCAGATGCCGAGTCGCGCGCGCCCCGGGCTGCTCACGGCGCTGACGTGCGCCGCCGTCGTCGGTGCCGGCGCGACGCCGGCACTGGCCGACTCCACGGTTCAGGTGAGCGGCCCGTCGGGGAACGGCTGCACGCTGCAGGACGCGATTCAGTTCGCGAACAGTCCGAGCGCCGGGATGGCCGTCTGCAACCAGCCGGCGGTCACCGGAAACGCCGGGACGATCACGATCAACGTCCCGGCTGGGGACTATGTCCTGTCCTCGACTTTGACGATGTCAAGCGCAGCCACGGTGGTGGTCAACGGCGCGGGCTCCGGAACCACCGGGACGATGATCGACGGCGACAACAGCGTCGAGCCGATCGACGTCACGAGCGGGCAGGTGACGATCTCAGGAGTCCGGGTGGAGAACGGCTACAGCGGGATGAGTCCGTTGGCGCTCACTGACGGCGGCCAGGAGCCCCAGGGCAATCCGGGCGGCGGCATCGACAACGCCGGCAGCCTGACGCTGAGCGGCGATGTCGTGACCGGCAACAGCACCGGCGCGGGTGAGGAGCCGCGTTGCCCCATTGGTTCCGGCTTCGGGCCTTGCGGTGACGACGGCGCGCCGGGCGGAGCCGGCGGTTACGGCGGGGGGATCTTCAACACCGGTTCGCTGACGATCACGAACTCGACGATCTCCAACAACCACACCGGGGGTGGGGGCTTTGCCGATCCCGGAATCAGCGCAACCAGCACGAATGCCGCCGGCGGCGGCGGCGACGGCGGCGTGGCGGGCAACGGGGGCGGTGTCTACAGCACCACGACAGGGTCACTGCAGGTCACGGGCTCGACGATCACCGGCAACACGACCGGCACCGGCGGCGCAGGCGGGCCTGGGGGCACGACGGGCTCCACCAACTTCGGTGGCCACGGCGGCCCCGGTGGCGTCGGTGGCTTTGGAGGGGACGGCGCCGGCATCTATGCCGCGGGCCCCACCAGCATCACCGCGAGCACGATCGCAGCCAACAGAACCGGCACCGGCGGCGCTGGTGGTGGCGGCGGCACCGGGCCGTCAGGTTTGGGGCTGAACGAGGGTGGTAGTCGCGGTGGCAACGGCGGCGGTCTGCTCTCGTACACGTCGTCGCTGACCTTGCAGGATTCGACGATCGAGGGCAACGACACAGGTCCCGGCGGGGCGGCTGGAACCGGGGGCGCCGGCACTCCGTCCGCGAGCATCGCCGGGCAGGGCGCCGGCGTCGCCGTGATCCAGCCGGTCACGCAGCCCCTGCTCCAGGACACGATCGCCGACAACACCGACGCCGGCGGCGTCCTGGGGGCTGGAATCGTCGCCGCCTCGGTCGAGCTGGCCAACTCGATCGTCGCCTCCAACTCACCCACCAACTGTGTGGAGCCGGGGGTGGTCGGAACCACCGTCAGCGGGTCGAGCACCGACATCGTCTTCGGGGACTCGACGTGTACCGGGTTCACACTCGCCAACCCGCTGCTGGGACCGTTGACCGACAACGGCGGCCCGACACAGACGATGGCGCTCGGGCCGGGCAGCGCGGCGTTGAATTTCGACCCGGTGAACTCGTGTACGGTGACTGCCGATCAGCGCGGGATCACCCGTCCGCAGCCCGGTGACAGCGGTTGCGATGCGGGCGCGTACGAGCACGCGCTGCCGGTCGTCTCGGCGGTCGGCGCGACCGCGCCGACGCCGACCATCGCGACCGTGACGGCGCAGATCAACCCCGAGCTGAGCGGCGCCGACACGTCGGTCGTCGTCGAGTACGGCATCACCTCCGCATACGGCTCGAGCGCGTCGGCGCAGACGATCGCGCGTGGCAGCGCGCCGGTCGCGTTCAGCGCATCGCTGTCGGGGCTGCAGCCGAGCACGACCTACCACTACCGGGTCGTCGCGACCAACGGCGACCCGGTCGCCACCGACGGCACGCCCGGTCAGACGGTCAGCGCCGACGCGACGTTCACGACGCCGGCGGTCGCGTCGTCGCCGCCGCCGCCACCGGCGCCGCCGGCGCCGCCGGCGCCGCCCGCGCTGGCCGCGTCGGTCGGTGCCGTGTCCGCGTCCGGGCCCAACGCGAAGTTGACGATCTCGTGCTCCGGTGGCGCTGCCGGCGCCGTCTGCTCAGGTCCGATCACGCTGAGCTCGTACGAGACCCTCGAGGGCAGGACGATCCTGGCTGTGGCGGCGTCGGCAAAGCCGGGGGCAAACGGGTCGAGCAAAGCCTCGAAGACGAAGAAGGTCTCGAAGCGGATGACCGTCGCGAGCTCGAGCTACGCGCTGCCGAGCGGTCAATCCACGACCATCTCCGTGTCCCTGAACAGCACCGGGCGGGCGCTGCTCGCGCAGTTCTACAAGCTGCCGGTCACCGTCACCGTCGGCGGCAGCACTCCCGCCACTGCTCACATCGGGTTTTCCTATCCGAGGATCAGGGCGCTGATCCTCTACACCGCCAGGTTCAACGGGCACGGGCTCGACACGGTTGGCGCCGTCACCATCAGCGGCATCCCCAAGGGCGCGGCGGTGAAGTTCGCCTGTCAGAAGGGCAGCTGCTCGCCCCGGTCGGAGACGTTCAAGGTCAAGAAGGGCTCGCGCCTGTCGCTCGGCGCGACCGCCGTCGTCCTCAAGCCAGACGCGACGGTCGCGTTCGAGGTCACCCACGCCGGGCAGGTCGGCCACGTCCTGGAGGTCATCGACGGTGGCGATGGGGCCCCGCAGCAGTCGGTTCTCTGCCTCCCGCCTGGCGCGAAGAGGCCCGTCAAATGCGCCTGAGCCGCCGTCGCGGGCTACTTGCTCAGCGGCGGATTGAAGCGGTTCCAGTCAGCGGCCATCTGATCGGTCATGAACTGCCCCTTCTCGGCCGTGTCTGGATGAGCCGCCCATCGCGACAGCATGCGGAGGACCGCTCGGTTCCCGGCGGACTGCTGCAGCCGCAGAGCCCCCGCTTGCGCCGTACCCCGGGCGCTCGCCTGCGGGGCGACAGGCGCCGCTTCGGGCTTGCGCTGAGGCTCGTCGCGGACGTCTCGATCCATCCGCTGAGATGCTACTCAACTCGACGCTGAGCTACTAGAGTCGCCCGACGCAATGGTCCGGACCGTCGATGTCCCTCTGAATACGGCAATCGCCGACCTCGATGAGTCACTGCGAACACTGCTGCGCCGCGAGCTCGGCCGGCACGGCTTCGAGGGCGTCGATGTCGCCTTCGACGCACCCTCCAAGGAGTGGTCCGGGAGGTTGACGGTGCCGACCGTCAACCTGTTTCTGTACGACCTGCGCCAGTCCACGGAGGGGTCGACCAGCGTCGCGACCGAACAGCGCGGCAACGGTAACGCGATCATGGTGGCGCCGCCGTTTCGGCTCGACCTCACATACGCGGTGACCGCTTGGGCGAAGGCGGTTCAGGACGAGCACCGCCTGCTCTCGCAGGTGCTCGCGATCCTGTTCTCGTATGGTCAGTTGCCGGCAGACGTGCTGAGTCCCGCGACACGCGGCGCGGACACGCGGATCGGCCGCCCGCGAGAGGGGAAGGCCGACTTCTGGACCGCGGTCGACGGCGACTACAAGGCATCGATCGACTACGTGGTTTCGATCCTCGTCGAGTCCGGTACGACGATCACGCGCGGGCCGGAGGTCCGGACTCGTACCGTCAGGCTGGGCCAGTCCGACGGTCCGCCCTCGACGATCGACGAGTTCCACGGGTTCGGTGGCACGATCCGGGATGAGGACGGCGCCCCGGTCGGGAACGCCTGGGTGGTGCTGCCCGAGTTGGGGCAATGGACGGCCAGTGAGATGAATGGCCGCTTCCGCTTCGCACGAGTGGAGCCGGGAACGCACACTCTGCAGGTGCGAACGATCGGCGGCGGCTCACGCGAAACGACCGTGTCGGTCCCGGGCAAGGGCGTCGACGTGGTCATCGAGTCTGCCCAACGGGCCTCATCCAAGTGAGCTGATTTCGCCCTAGCGGGCGTCCAAACGGGCAATTGCAGTGTGCCCGAACCGCCGTATTCGCAGAGGGATGCGGGATTTACCATTTCGTGTTGCTGTACGAAGCGGGCACACGGCCGCAGCCGACGCTCCGCTGGTAGGCGACGGCTGGTCGCCCCGGCGGTGGGGGGTCCACCGGCCGCCATCGTTAACCACCCCTTGAGGAGTTCGATGCCGACTTATCTGAGTCCGGGCGTATATGTCGAAGAGGTGCCAAGCGGCAACAAGCCGATCGAGGGCGTGGCGACGGCGGTAGCGGCGTTCGTCGGCCTGGCGCCCGGCGGCCCGATCGACGTCCCCGTGCAGATCTCAAACTGGAGCCAGTTCGCCAGGACGTTCGCGGACGAGGCCAACCCGGATAACGGCCCGTTCATGGAGGGCTCGTATCTGGCCCACGCTGTCTACGGGTACTTCGGCAACGGCGGAAACCTGTGCTACGTCGTCCGCGTCGGCGCCAACGGCTCGGGCTCGTCCAGCGCTGTCGCGGCGCTGCCCGCCGGGACCGATCCTGGCATCGAGGCGCTGCGGGCGGTGGCGCTCGAGTCGGCCAAAGGCCGTGTCGAGGTCGAGGTCGTGCAGGCGGAGCAAAAGCAGGAGGGCGATGGGGCCGAGCCGGATCCGACCTACAACCTGATCATCACCACCTCGGGGGGGGACCGCGAGGAGTTCCCCGGTGTCACCCTGAAGCGGGGCCGCAACCAGCTCGCAACAAAGGTGAACGCCCAGTCCAAGTTGATCCGGATCAGCGACACCGGCGCCGCGCTCCCGGAGGTCAGGCTGCAACCCGGGAAGTACGCCCTGGAGGTGCACACCGCGCCTCCGGCCGAGGCGTCGCCCGCCCATTTCGAAGGCGACGTTGCGCGTCGCAAGGGCATCGGGGCGCTGGCCGCAATCGACGAGATCACCATGGTTGTCGTCCCCGATGCGGTCCACTTCGCCGGAAACGGCGACGACACCGCGTTCCGCGACCTGCAGGGGAAGATGATCGCCCACTGCGAGAACCTCGGCGGCCGGATGGCGATCCTCGACCCGCCGCCAAACCTGATCCCGTCCGACGTGCACGACTGGCGAATGAATCAGGCCGCGTACGACTCCAAGCAGGCTGCCTTCTACTACCCCTGGATCGAGGTGATGGATCCGATCACTCGGCGTCCGATCCAGGTTCCACCGTCGGGGCACGTCGCCGGCGTGTGGGCACGAACCGACGAGACACGCGGCGTCCACAAGGCGCCCGCGAACGAGGTGGTCGTCGGCGCGACCAGCCTCGCCTTCCAGGTGACGCAGGCCGAGCAGGGCAGTCTCAACCAGAACGGGATCAACTGCATCCGCGCGTTCCCGGGTCGGGGAATTCGGATCTGGGGTGCCCGGACACTGTCCAGCGATCCGGAGTGGCGCTACGTCAACGTCCGGCGGCTGTTCAACTTCGTCTCCGAATCAATCAGCCTGGGCACGCAGTGGAGCGTGTTCGAGCCGAACGATCAGTTCCTCTGGACGACGCTCTCGATCAGCGTCCAGACGTTCCTGCGCAACGTCTGGAGGACGGGGGCGCTGTTCGGAGCCACCCCGGACCAGGCGTTCTACGTCAAGTGCGACACGGAGACGAACCCGCCCGAATCGGTCGACGCGGGCATGGTCGTCTGTGAGGTGGGGATCGCGCCCGTCAAACCCGCCGAGTTCGTCATCTTCCGGCTCAGCCAGTTCACCGGCGGCGCCGGTGAGGCCGGCGAAGCCGAGGAAGAGGGCGAGGGCGGCGAAGGCGGCGAAGGCGGCCAGGGCGCCGAGTAAACCTGAGACAACACGACTGAGGAGAACGATCGATGTCCACTTCAAGCCCGAGCGTCGTCAGCACCAACAACATGATCAGGATGACGTCGGCGAACGGCAAGCTCAACGAATCGATGCTGCTGTTCAGCACGTTCGAAGCACCGACATTGTCGTTGGACCACACGACGATGAACACCTGGGACGCAAACGGAAATCTCGTGGCCAACAACGGCGGTGCGGTCAACCCGCTGCATGGCAAATTTACACTCAAGCGCGTGCTGGACACGAACGGCGCGCTGTTCCAGTGGTTCAGCGACACCAACGCAAACGGTGTCGCGCAGGAGCAGGACAACATCACCATCACGATCATGGGCGGGGACGGTCAGACGACACTGGCGACGTGGACGTTCAACAACACCACCCCGATCAGCTACTCGCAGGGCGGCATGGACGCCAACAGCAACGCGATCATGACCGAATCGGTGGAGTTCTACAGCACGGATATCCAGTACACGCCGGGTGGTTGATGGCGCTGGTCGTCCATGACCACGGGGTTCACCCATTCAGACTGAAATTGCATTTCGGCTGCCGATCGGCATTGTCGACGAGCACGGCGAGCACCACCGGGACGGAACCATGCGACTCGCGACCGCGCGTGACGAGATCGAACCGTTGCGCAGCGCGGAGGTTCGAGCCAACGCTGCGTATCTGACGGTGCTGCTGCTGGCGCGCACCGTGACCCGGATCGGTCCGATCACAACGGTCACACCTGATCTGGTGGAGCAACTGTACGCCGCCGACTTCGACCATCTCCAGCGTCTCTATGAGCGGATCAACTCCGACGGAGAGTCCGTCGGCGTCGTCAGCTGCCCGTCGTGTGATCACCGTTTCGAGATCGATCTGACCGAGGTCGAAGACGAGCGATTGGGGAGATGAGTGGGCCGCCACCGCGACCTTGATGGCGGCCCTCCTGAGACATCGGCTGATCGGCGCGTGCAGGGACTCACCGGGGTTTCAGGGGCGCCGGAACCGGTCCAACGGTTGCTCGTCGTCGCCACCCAACGGCTGTCCCGGCAATCGGGAATGGGCGGTGAGACCGGCGCCCTCCGGCATGTTTCAGGCCGGCTCGGGGCACACGTGTTGCAGGCTCGACAGCCCAAGCGGGTCGCGGCCGCCACGCGATTCACCGCTCCGCGCCCACGCGCGTTCGGATCCCCGGAGGCGTACCTGACCGCGACGCCGCCGATCGCCGAGGTGGCCTCGCCGATCGCCGAGGTGGCGTCGCCGATCGCGGAAGCGGAACTGCCTCAAGCCTTTGCGCCGTCGCCGATCCCCGAAGCGCAACCGATTCAAGCCTTTACGCCGCTCCCGATCTCCGATCCGGCTGTCCCACCCTCCGGCCTGGTGACTGCGGAGCCGAGCGCGCCTGCTCCGGTGACGGCGCCGCCTGCTCCGGTGACGGCGTCGCCTGCTCCGGTGACGGCGCCGCCCGCTCCGGTGACGACGCCACCCGCCCCAGTGAGCGCCTCCGGCGCTGTCAAGCCTGCCCCGTCTTCCTCATCCGGCTCGTCGGTCGCAGCCCAAGTCCCGTCCACTGCTGCACCTCGAAGCAACGCACCCGCGCCCCCGGCTCGACCCGACCGGCCGCTGACCGTCGAGGAGATCAAGGAAAAGTTTGGTCTCAGCGACGCCGGCTACGAGTGGGTGTTCGGGGATCCACAGAAGGCGCTGTCGATGCCAGGGGTCTCTCGCGGCGGTAGTGGACCGCCGCGTCGCCTGACCGCGGAGGAGCTCAAGGCTCAACGCATCGCCAATCTCAAGGCCCGCGGCGGATCTGAGCTGGGCCGGGGCTCGCGAATCCTCGAAGGTCCGGCCGCGTCGCGTCAGCCGGCATCGGCTCGGCCTGAGCCAACACGGCCTGACTCAACGTGGCCACGGGCGGAAGCCGAATCGGCGACAGCTGCGGCGCCGGGGACGGACCGGGACGCGGGGGAGCCGGCGACGCCGCCGACGGACGAGGTGGCCAGCGGGCAGGATCCGCAGGTCGAGACTGGCGGCGGCG
>Ga0123355_10011132_pt1 | contig 13851 bp, 8 predicted proteins | sample TergutEmb28metaG_3_FD_89872 | JGI IMG/M metagenome (GOLD analysis project Ga0123355, IMG submission 89872) | Embiratermes neotenicus P1 segment gut microbial communities from Petit-Saut dam, French Guiana - Emb289 P1 | ecosystem: Host-associated > Arthropoda: Insects > Digestive system > Gut ... | reverse complement strand
TTGAGACATTGTCAATAATCAACATCCATAATTGACAATAAACCATCTATATTGTTGCATCTTGTTGGTTTTCTTTCCTCACGCTTTACTCACGATGCACGGTCACAGGAACATAAAGCATGTGAAGAATACTTTCTCTAATCCAGTCCAGAAAAATATTTTTACCTACTATCACTGAGGAGTTTACTTTCCTTCACGTAACTCCTGTAATGGAGTTCCTCTACCATAATGCAACGATTTACCGCACTCAAAAAAGATAAATGAATAAACGTCGAGCTCTTGGCATCGGTATCAAAGTCAACCGAACAAAGTTCACTCATCAAAAATTCTTGAATTCCTCACTTTTCAACGTCTTAAGTAGAAATATTCTGAGCACTTCGTGAAACGTTTTAATATATGTCATTCTATTAGAGTAAAAATATTTCACACCGTACAGAAAAACACGTGGAATTATTCTCTAAATTTTTACATGAATCGTTTTCGAAAACAGATGCAGCTTGAACAATTATACAATAGAAAAATAACAAATGGCGTATTTCCCGAAAGAATCTTAATATTTTAAGAGGAATCTCAAATTCTATTTCTAATGTTCTTCCAGGACATGCTAATTTTGATACATTCACAAATTATATTACACATAAGCCTATAGATACACCACGATATTGGTTAAGATTTTCGATTTCGATTATGTTTATATAATTCGTTTTAACTAGGCCTACGCTCCGTTCCTTTCACGACAATTCGTTTAGCAAGTGGCCGGTGACACATCTATGCCATTGTCATATTTTTATTATCAGCATTCTCCACCGGATAAATTAACATCCTCAAAGCAAACAAGTATAATTTAGGCCATGAGAATTCCTACTGTTTTTGCTCTTCGACTTGCTAGACGGCAAATTAATAGCACACTCAAAGTGCAGCATGAGCATAATATCATCTATTGTCTGCACACTGAGAAATGTAAACGCGTCTACATTCATTCCTGAGGGAGGATGAAAAATACGACACGCTTTGTACGAAACAAGCCTAAGTCATTTTAAATTATAAGCGTCATCAGACCACTACGACAAAGCTACGCTGATGTAGGAAAAGGTTAGTTAGGATACGGCACTTAACCGAATATAGGTTAAATTTAAATTGTGAACGGGGTTTTCTCTTTCAGCTTCCATGAACCCAAACACAGCGCCAACAGCTAGTTACTCGCAAATAAACAGACGTCTAGGTACAGTAGTTGGCACTCGTTCTCTGTAGTCGAGAGGTTCTGAATTCAAATTTTGGCCGAGCTATCCTGGCCTCTTGAGTTTCTTCGATATCTCCTGACCAATGCCAGAACAGTGTCCCTAAATTAAGACACTATCTCAGCTCTAAACTTCTTCCAGTTAATCGTTCCATCAAACGGCGCTACACAAACTTAACTGCCCTTGGCGTCGTTATATGAACTATAAACGTACTCCCAACCGTCATTAGATCTCACTTCCGTTAATGTTACGAATATTTGGCCTGAAGTCACCGTTCATAATTACTTTAGACTTTAAATGCCAATGACACTGATACATCAGTTACGTGTATGTATGTGTGAGTGCTAGTTTCTATGAGGGTTCCACCGCGAAAGCATAAAATGTACCTAAGAGCGAAATGAGACGTTATTTGACTTCCATTACTTTCATAACGTACTAGCCACGTTCCCGGTCTTCGTCCGGGCTTGCTTACTTACTTACTTACTCCATGCAGCAGAGTCCTTCTTGAGAAACCAACCGGTTTTCAGCTAGTCAAGAAATTCCCCGCATTTTATGGAATCCTAAGTTTCATTACCGCATTCACAAGTACCTGCCACCTGTCCCTATCCTGAGCCAGATTGATCCAGTTCATACCCACACCCTGAAGATCCATCTTACTATTATCCTCCCATCTATGCCTGGGTCTCACAAGTGGTCTCTTTCCCTCAGGATTTCCCACCAAAACCCTGTATATGCCACTACTCTCCCCCATACGCGCTACATGCCCCGCCCATCTCATTCTTCTAGATTTCATCACCGAACAACGTCTGGTAAGGAGTAAAGATCATTAAGCTCCTCATTATGCAGTTTTCTCCACTCCCCTGTTACCTTGTCCTTCTTAGGTCCGAATACTCCCCTCAACACCCTATTCTCAGACACCCTCAGCCTACGTTCCTCCCGTAATGTGAGCGACCAAGTTTCATACCCATACAAAACAACAGGCAAAATTATAATTCTGTATATCTAAATCTTTAAATGTTTGAATAGAAAACTGGAAGACAAAAGATTCTGCACCGAATGATAGCAAGCATTCCCTGACTTCAATTTTCGTCCGGGCTAGCATCGAAAAACATTTAGCGTGCAAACTACAAAGTGTAACCTAGCTATAACTATTTTAAAATGTAAATAAACTACTGTCGGTTATTATTGCCAAGCGCTACTCCACGGCCGAGCTATTACTATCGATTACTGTCAATTATTATCGATTGTCAATTACTGTCGATTATGGCGACGCACTAATTTCTGGCCTCATCCTCGGTCCTTTCTGTATTCTTACAGCAAACCAAGTTAATCCTCTTTATCGGAGGGCCGCCATCTGATTGTTGTGTGTTGCACTCGATGCTCAACTGTTCCTCCTACAACCCCGTAAGCGTGGCGCCTGCGGTATTGTGCGTAGAGAGATACGCCCCGATGCCATGGAAAGATTTTGTTAACTTATATATCGCACGTCACATCCAACTTTCAACCCAAACCTACTAGCGAAATTTCACACTCAGCGCCTTAATGAAATAAAGACACAGCCATCTACTGCAACAAACACATGCATTATTAGATTGCCCATCGCGTAGTGGATCTCAAACTGTTTGCGAAGGCGACTAAAACGCAGTAAATTAGAAAAGACTCCACCTACACTAGGGGGCACGACATGACAGCGAGTGTGCGACGGCTTGTCTCGGCTAGACAGATAGAACTATTAAGTTACGGTACTGCGGCTTCTTCCGCTCGAACGTCACAGTACGGAGTTTGACACCCCGTGCTCAACGGTGAGATTTTGTGACGTCGAAACTTCATCCTCTCGCTTGAAGAACTTAACTTCTGGAAATTAAGCCCTAGCAAAATCGGACGCTTGAATTTATAGTACTCCATTTTAGGCCAGTAAAACAAAACAAGCAAGGAACTTCTTTTCAAAAAAAGAACTGCATTAAGTTCAGAACGCCGCGAGATAATGGAAAGCACCAGAACCGAGCAACGATACTCAATGGTTTCACTCAACCAACTGACATTCCTTGCTACCCACCTTGTTTCACTCAACAGCTGGCCTAAATGACTAAATTCCTTGTTTTAACGCAACTTCAAATGTTGGCTTCAATGACATTATGATGCCTTTTTCGGTACACGATACCACAGTTATTATAACTTCCAAATTAAAATTTACATGTCTAACCCAGAATGTTAACAAGAACCGAACAAAGAATCTGTCCTTATAGGCTCTATGAAGTGTCTGCCGATATTCTGGGATTCCGGAACAGTAATTAACGATTTATGCGCTCATTACGAAACAAACGGTGCATTTTCAAATTGAACTTCGACTATGTAATGCGTGTGTCAGGCATGTGAATTTACAGTACAAGAATATAACTGAATATAACCATCCTTACAATGTGAATGTGTACCGTAACCTAATATGCATGCCCCAACAGCTGCTGCTGTCATTCTTATTGCAATTTTCCTCGCTGTTTCAGAAACGTCATATGGGAAGCAGGTAACTTCACATACAGTTTTATACAATGAGGGACTCGGTCTATCTTTGGACGAAAGTGGTATGCGTCTAGTAAGACAGGGAACACTAAATACATCATGTTCCCGTTCAGTCAACAGAATGCATACCTAAATTAAAACACACATACGCCGGTAGTTAAGAAGTTCTTTAAAAAAATGTGTCAAAATTTGGCAATTACCGCAAGAAGTCAAAGTCACATTCAGGGTAAGCGCATATTAAATTCAAGGAATTCTTGACACCATTCACTTCATATTGTTGTGTCTTCCCTTCTCTTACCTAACACCGTAAGGATATGTAAAACCAAACTTATATGGGAGCGAAACTTGATCTCTTAACCTAAGGAAATTAAAACTGAAGGAGTTTCAAACAGTGCTGGTGACAATAATACGTTACGTTCATGAAGTCCCAAGCCTCACCACCATTTTCACAAAAGCCTACAAATGAAATCTACCCTAAGACAAATCCAGGCTCCAGTTCCATCCTCTAATTCTCCAAGATCCATTAGCATTGGTTCCCAGCCTGGTTCGAAAGGTATTTAAACATCGTCTAGTAATGCTTGCTTCAGAAAATAATGTATGAACTACAGTTCACCAGCAATGTATCCGTGAAGTGCGACCGTGATGATAGTAGTGGCTACAACAATGTGTTACAGGCGGAGTTTAATTCCCTTCCGGATAAATTATGTAAATTACAAAGCATAATAGACTTCACTGTTCTTACACAACTAAAGGGATATCCATGAATTCCCGAGCTAACATATGTTACAGAATTCTCTTACACCTCCTGCAATTAGCCTTGTTAATTTCAGTTTGCAAGATTCAATATAAAATACTGCCACAGTTACTAATCTTCATTCTACAAGCTAATTATAAATGCCCGTACAATGACAGTTGCTAAAGATGGGAGCACAGCGGGAAAGGTTCAACATAATACTGACGCACTAAAATACTATAATTAAAATATTTTCAGTTGTTAAACGCTTATCGTATCTAGTATTTTGAAGTGAACAGCTAACACGTAGTGACAACCATTAAGAACCATGCAGAATGAGTTTCGTGAGAGAAAAGAATTTATTACCATGTTAATACCTTTACCGTCTGAACCCGTTTCAAATAAAACAGTCCGGCTTTCACTGTAGTTGAGTGTTGCGTCTTGAACCCCGCACTTCTCCAGTTACATTATAACTACTGATCACGCCTCAATGAAGGAAATAAACGCATTGCTCTTGGCAGAGACATTCCCATTCTTTCCTTTGTTTAACGATGCCGAACCTTAGTGGAGCCGGTTTTTGTCGGTAGATTAAAAATCACACTGCACCTATTCTTCGTAATTCCTGATTCAACATTAGGTTAGCAAAACAGTTTACAATGCATAACAAACTTTAACCGTATACAAGGCAATAAAATACAATATAAATCACAGTTCGTGCTTTTCCTTTAATTTTGTTAGTTCTGTATTGTTCAGTAACCGCCCGTTTCCTTATAATGAGACGTTTCACAAAACATTTAACGAAGTCATATCGACTAATGTGGTAATGTGACGACGAAATACGAATATCGGGACGATGGCAAATTCGGACGTATGACGAACACGATCTTTCAAAAATAAACCAAACTGTTTCTTTTACATTTATTTCTAAAGTAAAGGATTACAAAGACGACATAACTAATTATAAAATATTTTTCACATCAATCTATACGTTACTGAAATATTCGCACAACGTAATTCCTAATTTCCACTAAGTTTGTGTTACATTTAAGAATTCGTTTTGTTTTGCTTGCTTTCACACAATCGCTTTAAAGACAGATCTATGGCACTTACTTGACTTGTTGTAGGCCTATCATTTTAAATGCAATCTATTATTATTAAGCTATTATTTATAGGATTTCTCTAATCATTAGCTGATACTTCCATCTCTCGCATACGCGACGGTAATTAAAAGTTCCATAAAAGTTACAAAATCCGAGAACAGTACTCTGTTAAACTACCAAAATTTAAAATTCCTGATCCAGATTTATGAAAAAAGATCCTCAATGAACAGAGCCGCCTCAAGACTACGAACACAGAACTGCAGATGTAGCGTGGGATGTTCTAGAATGACGAACATGTTTCAAAACGGCACAGAAAAACAGTCCGCAACAAACACTGTAATTATATTCTTTTCAAGGGCCCAGTCAGCAACGCAATCCTTCAGACGCCTCCAGGCAGCCCCTCCACACGTACTGTACATACATGCACGTTCGTAATTGAGGGCGCATTAGAGTAGACGTCACTTTCTTAATGGATTCGCTTGGTGTACTGCGTGAATAATTAATTATGCATAACTAAGTGGTATCATAATTCGATATGATTAAAACATGAAGCTCCATTGTTCATCAGAAGCCTTCCATATCGCACACGGACAAACTAACAAACGCATCGCGAATTTTGATCATGACACTTGCCTTCAGTACACACGGGCCTACACAAAAACATCCTGTCATGCTATTTTAGATAGCCATTACCATGAATCGGTAAAGCTTCATTAAATTGCCACAGCATCGTGATTAGCACTGTTCCTTTTCCTTTTGGGCACTTCCAGGTTAGAACTCGGCTCGGACAGTCAACCCAGACAAATGTGATCGTACATTAATACAGACGTCTATGGCCACATTATACGTAATTTCCAATTCGTAATTCACAAATCCCCACCATTCGACGCTGCGTAACAAGAAACGTTACAGAAACACTACTAAATAAACCATCGATTAATGTTATAGAAAGACGTGTAATTTGCACTAAAAATGACTACAGAATTTCAAACAGCATAAGACATATTACGTCAAGTAAGTTACGTATAGAAATAATGTATGGACCCGTGACAAAGATACGGACATGACGATGTGCAGATTGCAATAAAGTTACCGACGATTCAGAAGAGCCTCATGCTTTCATCTTCAGGGTCCTAGTAATGTAATGCACGTAATTATCTAAGTTTCAGAGAAGCCTATGTCTCAATCTTCAGACTCCAAGTATCAGTAGATTGGTCTTCTTCAGTGTACACTGGTATGTAGTTACCGCCGTTTTGGAGGAGTCTGCGGCCTCCATCTTAAGTTTTGCCTTCTGAGAACCTAGGGATGTAGGCAGCACGTTCCATCGAAACGTCTGCAACTACGACAACATACACAACGTCATTCTCCATCTGACAGTCTCCAATTTCAGACAGGCTAGGGACACAACACATTTATTCTTAGCAACTCTGCAATTCAGAACCTGTCACGAGTTGCAGCACATCTTTCTCAGATATCTGGTTTGGAATTCGTTACCCGCTCGAAGACTCTTTTTGAAATCTCTTTACAGTAATGGAGCTGAATTTTTACATACATTTTTCTCATATAGTACATTCTGTAGCTCTGCATGGCCGTTGGAATCAAATTTACTTTACTGCTCCTTAAAATGTAATGACTGTTCCTCAGTATAATAGACCCTATAATGCACACATAAAATCCTCTTGTCCTTGCGGTATTTTTCCTTTCGTCGTCTCTTTGATCGTACTGTTAGATCATTCAAGGTATAAGCTACATTAGCTCTTCATTGCCTTTGATTTTATTATTTAAAAATGCGCATTTCGCTTTTCATAGCCACCATAATCAGTGTAATCAGTTTTAAAACGCACATTTTTCAAAATGTGCTATTGTCAACTAGAACGCCATACGGAAGAAGAATTATGAACTTGTTTCGAAAACTAAAATCGTGCTGCACCTCATCCAACAGTACTTCACTCCCCTATCCCACCCTCACTTCTTAGAAAGCGCATCTCTGCAGCTTCTAGGCGAGTCATGTCTCTCTGCGTGGTTACCCATGTTTCGCTGCCATAGAGCAGTGATGGTCTAGCTACAACTTTATAAAACTTCATTTGTGTTTCTGTACGGGTTTTCTTTAAGTGTTTTCTAATAGTGCCGCATATTCCTTGGAATCTCGCCCGATTGTTTCCAACTTGTCGTGGTGGTGATGGGGGGCTTGAGAGCCTCAATGACCTTATGGGCTATGCCGGTGGGAACTTTATGTTCCTGGTAGGGCCTCCCAAGCCGGACGGGCCGTAAGAGAGAGGCCAGACTAAGAGAGAGAAACTGGTCCTCCAAGAATGGGGGGTTTGCGGGTGGGTTGGTAACCATCCCAAGGAAAACAAAGTACTCAAAAGCAAAGACGCACAGAAAAAAGAATTATGGAAAAATAACAGAAATATCTGCGTCACTCGCATTTCTAACCCTGCCAATGGAGCAAAGATAACTTTTGAAACATATAATTAAATAATGGATGTATTACTGCATAATTTAATTGAGTGTTCGTGAGTATAAAACATATTCAAAAAAAATATATGCTGACAATGGGATTTTTTTGAACATACAATTTATATTCACAGATCTCACCCCAACCTCCAAAATGTTAGTTTTAACAATATTATCAATATTTATCAGCTTCTTAATAAGCATTAGGATTCAACATATTCTCATGACACATTCTTATGAAATGATAAAACAAGAGTCGCTTACATCATTTCCTCGAGATTTTATCAATTCAACTTCTTCGGGACTGAAACTTGCCATGGATATAGATTGCACTCTGTGTGGTGGTGTTAAACCACGCAGCATACCGGAACATGAGGTACAGACAAACGAACCTATAGTCATATTAATATGTGGTGGGCCCCTCTGGTGACAATCAAAGCACTGTTTATTTGACGGTAACGACACTAATTCCCGTAATATCTTTAGGTGTTTGTCACCTTGCTTCTTTCTTTGTTTCCGAAGAATATTGCCATCACGCGTCAACGCGCTCGGCTACCTCCGGGTGCGGCAAACAACCACCCTTTCGCAACATCCATCCGTGGAAGCAGAGCTAGTAAGCCACACGCCTCGGAAAATTGATGAGTTTTATTTCATTTTTAACTTCAAATTAAGCGAATGTGTTAGTGTTTTTGGTTAATATGTACGCGGCGTGAGTGATTGTAACGAATGGAAGACAGAGACGCCACGATTGCACAAATATGGGGAAGGTTAAACGACCCGAATTATGATGGCAATTGTACGTCACGTGACTTCCAGTTCGGGACTCAGAAAATTTCAGGCTACTTGATTTTTGTTGAACAGAGGGTACCAAGATACAGTCCACAGTCCCTTTCTTCTGCAAAACTTCCAGTTCATTCTTCATAACCGTAGTTCAAAAAGAAAGACAAGTAAATGAAAACTGTTGAACTATATTCAAAGTAATGAAGCGATATCAAACATCAGAATAGAAAATATGTCCCAAGCACATAATGACTGAACTAAATGAACTCAAGAGTCCAAGTCGCAATGAACGAAATTTTCTAGGCCTCTTCTGTATCCTGCTATTTTTCTTTCGCACAGACTATCTGCCGCAGTCGAAGCATCTGTGTTTGTTTGGAGAGCAGAATTCCTGCAGCCAGTTTCTGCAGCTCACACATTCGATCCTATCATCTTCCTTACTTGTTTGCAGATTATTTTCACAACACTCACAGCATTTCATTCCAGAATCTTCATCTATCTCTTGATTACAAATATCTGTTTCTATTGACAACTTTCTCTGCATTTTCTGACCTTCTAGACCTCAAGTATTGGGGCTGCTGACACTTTCGATTTATCTGCTCTTTGCATCTTTCGCTTTTCCTCGATATTACTGCCTTCTTCGGTGATTAAAAAAAGGGAGTTGCTATTTTTTCAATTGAATGTTTTCTCGGTATTTCGGTACTGGACTGATCTTCAAACGTCTGGAGGAAGTAGTTTCTTCAGGGGAAGTGTCAGAAGGAAGTATAGGACCCACAGTACTTAATGAAGGTCATGCTGAGATAGGTAGCACACTTTGCGAGTTGCTTCCTAAAGTAGAGGGTACACAAACCACAGCCATTATTCGGAGGTGTTGTTTTCATGGAAGTTATATTTTCGCTGATATCCGAAATGGAGAACACATATTTAGGCACTCTGTTGCGTTTGAAACGACAAATGCCCGTTGATTCAAAGGCACTTACACTAACACCAACGGAAGCAACTTTACTCCAAGCAAACCCCAAGAGGCGCCACGCGATATCGAGTGATTTTACGAGCTGAGGTTTTGCTTTTGAAATAACGCTTTAAAAGCCCAAAAAAGCACGCATCCAAAGACTGTAAGGTATAAGTACAATGACTCGGTAGACAAATGACTGTAACTTTATTTTCAAGAGCAGTCTGTAACAATGATACGGAGCTCTGCAGCCATCTAAAAATAGAGTGACCTTCCCTGAAGCTTCGTGTTTCAGAAAATGTTCTGTGAACCACATGACGAATAAGTCAATTTCCGGTTCATGTAGGTTTACACATCTGACCCTGGGGGTAAGCCATCACCGAACTCCTGTTTCTTGGTGATGTCCTCGAATATTAGAACAGGGGGAAGAAATCGACCTGCAGAATTACATCACGCAAGCTACCATTGCAATATTTTCAATCTTTTCTCCCGATGTTAAAACATGAACATTTTTAGACACCTTGTCAGTTATTACAGAGTAAGGTTTACTATTTATTTGTATGCCACTTCCATCAATGTTTTAAATGTTCCCAGATGTCAGAGAGGTTATTTTCGGTCGCCATTTTCCCCAGCATGTTAATAAATGTCCCAACAATATTCCGGTTCATGCTTTGATACGTAACTACAGACAGGTTTTCAGCATTCATACCCTGCGGTTTCAGTTTCATCACTGAAATTATTTGAAATTCACATTTATCTAGCTAGTCTGTATGCAGTGGCACGAACAGTCTGTGTATGGCAAAATCTGCTGCTCAGAGTGTCTGCATATGCGCAACGATGTTTGTGAATTTAACGTCATTCTTAGAAACAACGATTCAGTCTAGTTGGAAAACGGAGCAATAGAACATACAATTTTTAGTATTCTGAAATGTGTAGGCACAATTTTTTCAAACTGATTTCGAATTATTTAAGTGCGGCATCTATCCTCTCATTTTTTGCGGCGTCTTCAGGAACAGACGCCGCATACACCACCCACTTGCCTAAAGGAATGAAGGACATGGTGGCTACGTGGTGTAAAGGTAAGGTTAACAATGCTGTAAACCTGTAATGTAGCGTGATTACATAGTTACTTCATTGGATCTAATTAAAACATATTTCGTAGGCATTAGAAGAAAGTTCGAGCTTAAAATTAATAAACTCTGCTCATAAAATCAGTCATCATTCTCGTATAACAGCGCCGATATTCACTAAGTTCACTCACAACACCTCTCTAGACTCACTGCCCACACACATGTGCTGTGATCTTCAGAGGACTGCCAGAACCCACCAAAGTAAGAAAATGCAGCGTCTCTCCCGCCGCTGCAACTCTCCCGCATTTAATATATTTACCACAACCTTCTGTCTTTTGCCTAGTCAAGGCGGCGATCAGCAGGTCAACGAAGCAATCGTGTCGTCACGGTCGCGTGACATTAGGGTCTAGGGTGAAGACCTACTCATACAGAAATAGCGAAGGGTTCTAATTCACACTTAGCGATAGGCGTGCCCCTTTTAAGATGTATTTGAATATAATTCATCTTCAAATCCAGTCGATCAACGCAACAGAACACAAGACACCTACTAGTCCTTTCAATAACATATTCCTTAAAAAAAATCCGCACCGTAATTTTAGTACATGAACAGTGACTTCTCCATGTCAGAAAGGAGCTGGATGGCTGTCATTGGTTACTGCGATCAAAACTGCTTCATTATAACACTTGCAAAAATTACTCCATGGAGATGTTGATTTGTGAATAAATTCTTACAAATTCGTGTATACAAAATATTTAACATTATTTGCCCTGTTCATTTGAAATGTTTAAGAGCATATTCCTACCTAATTAGACATTAAATGCTGAAATATCGTCGTTAAACACGTAGCCCGCACTTCGTATTTGTTACTTTTCGTTATATTCTGGCAGTGAGACTTGAACACAGATCCAGCTTCCCCACGTCTCTCATCCGGATTCACCACCCCCCACCCCACCCCCGCAGTTGGACGTCTGGCTGATGCGGCGCCCTTCTTCGTTTTTTTACTGTCGTTTCTTTTCACCAATCTCTCTAGTAATGACTCATTTCACTCGTCTCGGGATCACTAAACAGTCTAAGGGGCAATCTGCTACAGTGTTAACTACACGTTCTTATCGCCATCATAAAAAAGTTGATTCTACTTTTAGTTGTAAAATCGGCAAAATATGATGGATCTAGATTAAAAGGCCTGCTTCCTTTTATCAGTGCCATGATATAAAAATACAAACCCAAAATTCCACCTTTCTATTAATACACAATAAGCATTTTCGTAGAAAATTAAAGAGAGAAATTTCCCCCACACAAAATCTGATCCTCATAGTCACCAGATCGAAGATTGTGTATTTCGAATAACATTACCTTTCTGGGGTTTTGTGTTTTAAAATACATATCATCAACGTTCCAGGACTATAACTGGAGCAGAGAGATTTCAGCTTCCGCCTCATACGTATGCGTGACGAACATTCTCATTACCACATTAGCACGCACCAGCATTAACCCTGTAAAGACTCCACATAGCGTACAGCAACCTCTCACTGCACATGGGCCATTCGAAAACCTCAAAACGCTGCGCGGACCGCAAGTCAATTATTAATCTTAAAAGCCTTTTTTTTTTTTTAAGAAACTGTATTTCTGTCTACATCTTTGAGATTTTTACTGTTGATATTTCAATTTTTCAACACATCAGAAGCAATACACCCCTCCCCAAGCGTAATTCTAGATGGAAATAATTTTTTCTTTTTTTTTTCTGCTTAGTAAAAACATATTTTTGAAAAATCTTCTTACCACGTCAGTTTCTTGAAGAAATACGAGTATTACTGTGCGTCTCAAATTCCTGACATGATAAAGACAAAATGACCGGTCGACCTCCAGCGCAGCAGAAAAGTAAATAGTCTCCCAGTAAATGAAAAGGGTCCTTTGTTCGAAGCAAAGATCTCACAAAAATTACTACAAGGTCATACGCTCTTCCTTTAGATATGTTCACTATTACAACGCACCACAGCACTGTGATTACTCATCAAATGACCTCTGCATTTTTTCCAGGATTAATTAAGCCGTCTTATAAACATCCTGAAGGAATCCCTTTTCTCCACCCCTAACCCTTGGCTATCCAATGGTGGTCGCGCGAACCCGGTAGGCCGAAGCAATATTGGCTGGTGTGAACATGGCAGCCCGAAGGTTTATACGGTGAAAAACGTGGTGCAGCAAAGTTACCCCTGTGCTTAACTAAGCTATATAGTCAAGTATTCTTATCTCGGAACCAGACAGAGGTAAGCGACAAGCTTCACGCCCGTGGAGTAAGATTCCAATACCCATCTGACAGACGAATATGTGGACCCCAGAGCCGGTGCCGAAGACAGGTAGGATTCTTGCAATTGCCAGGAATCAAAATCTGATCTTCCAATCCGTGTCCTAGACACCGTACTGACTGAGCTATCCCGGATCTTGGTGAAACGTAAGGAAAGTATTAAAACTTATCCTGTGAGCTAGAACGAAAACTGTTTCCATACTGGCACACGCAGAGCCGCAGAAATTTACACAGCATCATTTGTCACATTTTATGACAATAAAAAACGGCAGGACTATCGGAGTTGGGTTTACGACATAATGGAAGAAGCGAATGGAGGCGGAAGTGACGATTATCAGTTACGTGTTCCGGCACGACCATTGTAGTACTGAAGTCTCACTTCCTGTACAAAATGAGACTGGAAGTTATGAAGCAACAATACAGTTCTGAAAATTTCGTTCGCAAATCTTTGGGACAAAAAAAGGTATGTCAAAAAACGTAAGTAATAATTCAGCTGTTCATTTTTAACCATTTAGAATTTAATTTTCAATTACAGTTGCAGACGGTATGTATGTATGTATGTATGTATGTATGCACGTTTCTCACATAACGTTAATTATGGAGATGTTTAAAATAGTTATGGCATCATGATACGACTACTACTACTACTACTACTACTACTACTACTACTACTACTACTACTACTACTACTACTACTACTACCA